>ERZ857882.3630-NODE-3630-length-14320-cov-3.317631_pt1 | contig 14320 bp, 10 predicted proteins | sample MGYA00519697_ERZ857882 | MGnify/ENA primary metagenome ERZ857882 (study PRJEB31778, sample SAMEA3449373) | human gut metagenome | biome: human gut; feature: human-associated habitat; material: faeces | place: United Kingdom | collected 2010/2012 ...
TTAACTGGCTGGCCTCAAAATTCAGCGGCGATGAAACCATTCGTGCCGCTGCAGAGTATATTTGCAATTATGCAATGGAACAAACACCCGCATAAACCGCTTGCGAGAAAGGGGGATGTACCACACATCCCCCCGGAAAGGAGGCTGCATGGTTGAAATCCATATTTACGATATTATCCCTCTGATCGGCATTCCGGAACCGCCGAGCGGCAGACACAGCTACAATATAAGCTGCCCCTGCTGTGACACAAATCCACGTGGAAAGCACCTGAACATCAATCTTACGAAAGATGTATTCTGCTGTCCCCGGTGCCATTTCTCAGGCGGTGTCTTTGATCTGTATGCGTACTATGCTCAGGTTGACCGCAAAAACGTGCGGGAAATTCTGATAAAGGAGCTTGGTCTGAAGGATAGCGACTCATTTCACCATGAAGACAGCAAACGCAAGCGGGAGCGGAGGACAGTCACACGCCCCATTCTGCAGGATATTGAATTGCCCCTCACGGACATTGATTCCCGGCATGAAACCTACACGGCGCTGCTCTCCAAGCTGTCACTGGCGTCTGACCATCTGGAAAACCTCCTATCAAGAGGCATGACCGAGGAAATGATCTGTCGGAATGGCTATAAGACCATGCCCGTTGCAGGCTTCTCCGCCATTGCAAAGCAGCTCCATGAGGAAGGCCATTATCTGGCCGGTGTCCCCGGCTTTTATCATGATATGGCTGGAAACTGGACCATCAGCAAGGAAAGGCGAGGTATCCTCGTACCGGCAAGAACCCCCGAAGGAAAAATTCAGGGCCTGCAGATCCGATTGGATTCCATTAAAAAAGGAAAGTTTCGGTGGATCACCAGCATCGGCAAGCAGGATGGCTGTAAAGCGGAATGCTGGACCCATATCGCTGGCGAGCCTACCCCGACAGTCCTTCTGACCGAGGGACCTATGAAGGCGGATGTCATCCATCACATTACCGGTCTGACGGTAATTGCGGTACCCGGCGTCAATTCCCTGAATCATCTGAAGGAAACACTGGAGTACGTGCAGTCCAAGGGAACCACCAAGATCATGACGGCATTCGACATGGACTATCTGAAGAATCCCCATGTGAAGGATGGCTATTTCAATCTGGCCACTATGCTGGCTCAGGTTGGGATTGAGTACGGGACCTACCTTTGGGATCCCCAATACAAAGGCCTTGACGATTATGTATGGCACTGTCGTCAGGAAGGTCTGGTCTGACATCTCGCAAAGGGCTCTATTTTTACGCACTATGCGGAAAACAGATGGTTTTCCAATCGACCTGTTTGTATTTTTTTATGGTGCAGTTTCAAGAAATTGAATGCCATACTAACGAGATACCATTCTACCGTAACATTGGCATTTCCTCCGGTCAGGAATCAGCGGAAGTTCACATCCTGGTTAATCGTGGCGAATGCGCCTTACACCGCTGGATGAAGTATTTGGAAACATCTAGCCTGCTTGACACTGTCTTCCACTGGCTTTTTGTCAGTCTTCTTTTGATGATTGTACTGTTCTTTGACCGGGCAGTCTTTACAGTCCGCACATTCGTAGACAATTTGTATAATCTACTTGCGTCTTGTTGCACATCTTAATAATGCGCAAGAGCCCGGTTCAGCAAGAACCGGGCTTTGTACTTTTTCGCGGAGCCCGCCTTTTAGTGAGACAACCCCTACTGCTTATGTATGATAGTGTATCTTTGACTTCTCGATAACGAAATCAGGCATTTGATTGTTTTCTGCAAACCCCAATGCCCGTTTCCACATAAGGGTCAGTGATTTCTTGAATAATGATAACAAAATTCTCTCCCCCTTTTTTATCTTTACAATGTTAGCAGAAACATCGACTTCTGATGAACTGCCACATATAGAATATCATATTAAAGGCGCATGGTCAACTGACTTGCTATTTCTTGTCGTCGCTGCACAATATTTTGCTTTTAATAAAGAACAATGTGATATAGACCATCTTCGCAAGTAAGAGGCTGCTCTGTATGATTCTGGAGAATCACACAGAGCAGCTCGCTCTTTGGGGCGCAGAGCAAGGGAAAAGTGACCAATTATACCGAAAAAGCAGCACACGAAATTAGAGGGGCAGGTTTTTTCTCTCTAATTTTGAGATAGCTCTTTTTTGTGCGCATCTTCAAGAATTATAAGCACAAGTGTTGCAAATACGCATTTGCAGCGGTGTAATCAAGTATATAAAATATTTTTAAGGAGGAAATCATTATGTTAATCGCAGTCGACCACGGCAATCACGCCATCAAGACCGTCCACCACAATTTTGTATCCGGTCTGGCACGGCACTCCGTCCGCCCGCCTATGGCGGATGAAGTTCTGGAGTACAAGGGAGAATACTGGACCCTTTCCGGCCAGCGTCTTCCATATCGCCGGGATAAGACCCGGGATGAAAGTTTCTTCATTCTCACCCTGTTTGCTATCGCAAAAGAGCTTTCCTATGCCGGTCCTCTGCCCGCAGCGGAGAAAATTGAGCTGGCGGTAGGTCTGCCCCCGGAACACTACAGCATTCTGAAGGACAAGTTCAGAGCCTACTTCAAGCGCAGTGAGTCCGTCCAATTCTCTTACAATGACAAGCCTATGACCATTCTGATTCGGGATGTCTTTGTATATCCGCAGGCATTTGCTGCCATCGCACCTCAGAAAAGCCAGCTCAAGCATCATCTGCGCTTGTTTCTGATCGACATTGGCGGCTACACCACCGATGTTCTGCTCCTGCGCAGCGGTAAGCCTGACATGCAGTTCTGCCGCAGTCTGGAAACCGGCGTCATTACCATGAACAATGACATCATCCGCAGGGTCGGCGCCCTGCATGATATGCAGATTGAGGATGAACATATCAGCGCCGTGCTGCGCGGCAAGGAAACCATTCTCCCCGCGGATGTAAAGGATACCATCCGCAAGTCCGCGGAACAGCACGCGAAGGATATTCTGGATCAGCTGCGTGAACTGAAGGTAGATCTGCGTTCTAACCCGGCAGTCTTCATTGGTGGTGGCTCTGTCCTGTTCCGGGATTATCTGGAGCGTTCCCCTCTGGTAGCCTCAGCCAGTTTCGTAGAAAATGTGAACGCCAATGCTATCGGCTATCGGACAATGGCAGAAGGGCAGCTTTCTCTTCTGAGAACTTAGCCATAAACGGGGGTGAACCGCGTTGATTCAAGATGGAAAGTACCGTTACACCCTTCAATTTGGTATGAACACTGCCGAAGGACGACAGGCAGGCCAGTTCCTTGAGCAGCTGGGCAACAAGAAAAGCCCGATCATTGTAGCTGCTCTGAACAAATATCTGGAGGATAACCCGGGGCTGCTGGATGGTCGGGTACACATTCAGGTTCATGTTTCCGATCTAAATACCCGGATGCTGGAAGAAAAAATCCGGCAGCTGATCGAAGAACGGCTCAGCTCCGGTGTTCCGCTTCCTGCACCACCAGCTGCCAATCCCCATGAGAATGTGGAACAGGTCAGCGCAGACATCTTGGAAATGCTGAACGATCTGGACAGCTTTGGATAATCAAAAAATCCCGGAGTTGGGTGATACCAATTCCGGGATTCTTCAATTTTAGGAAATTATCCGGATGTCATTGGAGAAGGATAATTCCTTACGTGATCAAAGACGTCTTGCTATGCTGCTCCGATATGCATTGGGTGTCATCCCATAATATTTCTTAAATACAGAATCAAAATGTTTTACAGAGAGATACCCGACCTCACTTGCAATGTCACCCACTTTAGCCGCAGTGTGCGTGCTGAGGAGAAGCGTGGCTCGTTCCATCCGAAGGCGGAGTAAATACTTGGAATATGGTTCTCCGCGTTCGGACTTGAAGACGCTGCTGAGATAAGCGGGGTTAACCTCCAAAGCGCTTGCGACTTCGTTCAAAGAAATAGGCTTGGAATAGTTCATTTGGATATAGTCCCTTGCCCGCTGTACCAGAACACTGGATTCGACATCTTCCAAAGGAAAAGCAGCATCCGGAGAAACATGGGCCTTCACTTGGGGAATTGCTTGCCGGGTCTCTCCGGCAGAACGTTTCTTTGCCAGTTTATCGAGAATGGCGTGCAGTTCTGCGTCCTGAAGCGGTTTAAGCAAATAGTCTGAAACACCACTGCGGACTGCTGCACGTGCGTAGTCGAATTCATCATAACCGGTCAAGAAAATAATATCCGTATCTGCGATGTTGTTATGTACGTATGTCGCAAGTTCCACTCCGGTCATGCGAGGCATCTTAATATCTGTGATAATCAGGTCGAAGTGCTGTTCATTCAGCAGTGCCATTGCTTCCACACCATCTTTCGCACATGCGGCGGTGATCCACTGGTCATGTATTGAAGATAGATTGAACAGCAGGTATTCCCGCATAAGGGGCTCATCTTCGACGATCAAAGCGGTTAACATGGTTTCACACTCCTTGGAATGCTTAAGGTAACAGTGGTTCCGCTTCCTTCTTCGGAAGAAAGGGTAATGCCATAGGGACTACCAAACTGAAAACGAATACGTTTCTGTATATTGATTAGTCCAATGCCACTTGTCTGAAATTCTGTATTCTTTTCCGACTCACAATTATCCAATCTGCTCTGCAACTGCTGCAAAGTGACCTTTGACATGCCTGCACCGTTGTCTTTCACCGAAATAATAAGCGCGTTACCGCGATATTGCAGATCTACAAGGATATGTGTCTCTCCTTCAGTTTTTTCACAGCCATGAATCAGCGCATTTTCAATAATCGGCTGGATGGTCAGTGCGGGAAGCGTGCAGGACAAATCAATATCAGACACATTGATTTCGTAAGTCAGATTGTCATGGCGTAATTTCTGTAATTGGAGATAACTTTCCGCGATTTTCAGTTCGGCTTCCAGTGTGATTTTACGACCGGAGCTAATTACACCCCGGAGCAGGGTGGCCAATTGCTCAATCCCACGCGTTGCTTCCTTGTATCTGCCGCATTTTATTAGCAGATTGATTGTGTTCAGGGTGTTGAATAAAAAATGAGGTTGTATTTGGCGATGTAAAGACTCAAACTGTGCCTCTTTCTGCAGATATTTCGCTTCATATACCTGTTTTGTCAACTGTTTCTCCTGATTCATCATCTCCTGAATCTGCTCCAGCATGTGATTGAAGGCTGAATTCAGAGAGGCAATTTCATCTGTACAGTCTGTGCTCGCACGCACAGTTAGATTACCGGCTTCTACTTCCTCCATCAGATTGACCGTTTGATAAAGTGGCCGTAGTTGTCTGCGGACAAAGAAGATAGAGATGGCAACACCCAAAGCTGCCATTCCAACAGCCATGAGCATATTAAAAATCAGTGTTGCATTGGCGCCTTTGACGACCTGATTCCTGGCGTTGATTGCGATGACGCGCCAGTTCGTGGAGGGAATGATCTCGACATTTACAATATACGTTGCTCCATCCAGTCTCCGTGTAGAGTAACCAGACGAAGCCGCCGCGTTGCGGATATCATCGTTTGTGATTGCTGCAGGCAACGCGGAGTTCTGGTACACGGGATTCCAGTTGGAATCCATGATAAAAAGGGCACCGCCCTCGCTTACATTGATGCGGTCACATACCGCCTTTATGCCGTTGTAGTTAGCATCGACTCGGATAACGCCGACAGTTTTCTGGTTGTTTTGAAGGCTGCAGAGGCGTTTTGCAATGGAGATAACGAGATTTACAGAGGAACCCGCTTCTTCAAAATGAGCTGGCAGAAAAATATAGTCATCGGTACTCTGCGCGGTTTGATACCATTCTTCGGCTTTATAATCCGCATTCAAACCGCTGTGGCTGCTTTTGGAACTGGAGTATATTGAATCGGAAAAAATATACACTCTTAAAATATCTTCTCTGGGAGTAATCATAACCTGGCGAAGATAATCTTCTATTGAACGCCGTTTATCCAGCGCTTCCTGACTGCTGGAAGATCTGGTATCGAGGTAATTCATGACACTGGAGTTGTAGTAGGGGCTGAGGCACAGTCGGGCCAATTCATCAATATATGTATCAACATTCAAGGCCACCTGTTCAACAACCTGCTGTATGTCTTTTGCCGATTGATCGGTATAGTCGGCAACGAAACGAAGGTGGCTGAAAAGTGAAACCAGTATAATGGAAGAAAAAATGAACATGGAAATGATGAGAAGCAGGCGGCGCTGGATGTTATTAGCGGCAAAAAAAGCTTTGAGTTTAGAAAGCATACACGCTGTCCTCCGAATCGCTTTTGTGCGTTTATTATAGAACACCGAAGTGAAAAATGCAAGGATATGTGCGTGTTGCCTATAAAATATGGACTGCAATCTAAAAAAAGAGGGATTTACCAAGTGAAAAACAGAAACTATAATGTAGTCAGGATGAATCCCACGAAGACATCCGGAAAATAGAATGGAGGAGACAAAATGAAACGTTTATTTGCTTTCGTACTGGCTATTTGCATGCTTACCACAGCGTTTGCTGGCTGCGGCCAGCAGGCCAACACCCCCACAGAACCCAAGGCTGATCAGGCAAGCACAAACGAGGTTGAAAAGAAAGATGAAAAACCTGCCAAGGATGTAGACTTGACATTCTTTACCGGCAAGGTAGAAACTGTTGACCTGCTGGATGAGATCATTGCTGACTTCAACGCACAGAGCGGTGGTATCACTGTGGAACAGGAATATCAGAACGATGCGAGCAATATCATCAAAATCAAGTTTGCATCCGGCGAAGCCCCTGATATTATGACCACTTATGAGCAGGAATATGTGGATCAGGGTAAGTATCTGGATCTGTCCGATATGGATGAGATCTGGAACAGACTGATTCCCTCCATGAAGGAAAGCTGCACGGATATCAGCAGCGGAAAGCAGTACCGTATCTGCACGAATATGACCATGGCAGGTTTCTTCTACAACAAGGAAATTTTCGCAGAACTTGGCATTGAACCCGCGACCACTTGGGAAGGTTTTGTTGCGAATCTGGAAAAGATTAAAACCGAGATGCCCGATGTTGATCCCTGGTTTATCTTCGGCAGCGAAGCGTGGCATCTGGGCCATCTGATTGAGTTCATTCCCCATGGTTACATCAAGGCAAAGTACGGCGCTACCGCTGCAAAGACTGCCATGCTGAACAATGACAAGAGCATTTTGAATTTTGGCGATCCCAACGGTGCCATGGCTACTTTCGCAGCCGGTTTGCTGGAACTGCAGGAAAAAGGCCTGATTAACGAAGACGTTCTGACTGCAACGAACGATAACTGCGTCGATGCATTTGTATCCGGTAAGGCTGCAATGTTCAGCAATGGCATGTGGGCTCTGTCCAGTGTACTGGCAAAGGATCCTGAAATGGCAGACAAGATCGGCTTTGCCCCTTATCCTGCTATGATGGAAGACGGCACTCCCATGGTTCTGGTTGCGGAAGACTCCGGTTACAGTATTAGTGCTGATACAGAGCATGTCGAGGAAGCAAAGGCCTTCCTGACTTACTTGTTCAGTGCAGATAATCAGAAGAAGTATGCCGAAAGTCTGGGTTCTCCCTCCGCTTTCACGGATGTTGATGCAAAGTGGGCGCCTGACTCCATTGTTGAAGGCGTTAACAGTGCTGTTAGCTCCGCAGCGAACATTGGCTTCACCAACGAGAAACCTGCCGGCTTCTCCGGTGATGATGCTGGCAGAATGGTTCAGGACTTGCTCGCCGGCAAGTATACTGCTGAGGAGTTTGCAAAAGCATATGAAGCTGCATGGGACGCAGGATTTTAATTTTGATACTCTGACATAACCTTATTGTGAATTAATCTAACAGGACTCGGATCGGAGGAATTAAGTTCCGATGTTCCGGGTCCTGGCTTTTTCGGAGGAACATGTATGCGTAGAAAACGAATCGATTGGGCCCAGTTCCTCTCGCTTCCTGCATTGATTCTGTTCTCGATCTTTTTTGTGTACCCATTGCTTAAGGGCATTGGGATGAGCTTGACAGATTGGGACGGTATGGGTCAGGCAGAGTTTGTTGGACTCAAAAATTTTGCGAATTTTTTCTCAGATGACCGGGCAATGCAAGATATCAAAACCACATTGATTTTTGCGATAGGCAGTGCAGCGCTATTGAATCTGGTAGGGTTGTGCTATGCTTTGCTGATGAATTCTGACTTTCGGGGAAAAAGCATTGCGCGTGTCATTATCTACCTGCCTGCTATCATCAGCCCTTTGATTATGGGATACATCTGGTATTTCCTGCTGCAGCCGGGGCGGGGCTACCTCGCCTATGCATTTGCTCAGCTGGGACTCTCGGGCTTGATAGGGAATTGGATGGGCAAATACTCGGTGACACTGCTGGTGCTGATTCTTGTAAACGTCTGGCAATTTTCCGGTATGACAATGATTATTTATTTGGCGGGGCTCCAGTCAATTCCTTCAGAATATGTTGAAGCAGCTACAATTGACGGAGCGGGAAGATGGCAGCGGTTTTCCAGAATCACGCTTCCTTTGCTGATGCCCGCCATCAGAATCAATGTGGTCACAAACATTATTGGCTCACTGTCAGTTTTCGATATCATCATGGCACTGACACAGGGCGGACCGGGATACTCCACAGAAAGTTTAAGTATCTACATTATGCGTATGTGTTATGGCAGTCGAACCGGTTATTCTACAGCTGTTGCGATGATCCTGTTTTTTATCATCCTGATTCCTGTTCTGATCTCCATGCGCCTGACGCGGGAAAAAGACTAAGGAGGCAAATGCATGAAAGGTTTAGAAAAAGTATTAAAATATGCTGCGATTTGCCTGATTTGTCTGATGTGCCTGATTCCTTTCTATGTTTTGCTGGTTCTGGCGCTCAATTCTCCACAGCGTGTTTTTTATGAGGGTAATATTTTTATTCCGGATTTTTATTGGCAGAACTTTCTGGATGCCTGGAGAAAATCAAAGATAGGTACAGCTATGCTGAATTCTGCGATCATTACAGCCGGAACGCTGATTTTGACAATTATTACCGGTGGCCTGGCAGGGTATGCCATTGCAAGGCACAATACAAGGTATAACAAATTCGTATTCGGTCTGCTTTTGTCCTGTATGATGATTCCTGGTATTATCAATACTGTTCCGCTGTACACACTTATGAGAAAAATTCATGCGGTAAATACCCTTTGGGGAATGATTCTGGTTTGCTCCACACTGGCAATGCCGTCTGCGGTGTTCATTTACGCGACATTTATAAAAGCGCTGCCAAGAGAATTGGACGAAGCAGCTGCGTTAGATGGCTGCACAGGATTCAGCGCTTTCTGGAGAGTTATTTTCCCAATCATAAAACCCGCAACGGCATCCTTCGTGATTCTGAATGGTTTTGGAATCTGGAATAACTATGCGCAGGCTACGTTCTTCTTGCAGTCGAGGGCAAAGCAGAACATCCCGCAGGCATTGTCCGTCTTTTTCCAGCAGTTTGGCGGTGGTAAATGGCATCTGATGGCTGCAACGGCGACCATCGCCATTATCCCCGTAGTGATCATCTTCCTGATTTTCCAGAAGCAGTTTATCCAGGGACTTTCAGACGGCGCGGTGAAAGGATAAGGTGAATTGAATGGATTTATATCCTGTAAAAGCGCAGTTTCTGTCCGGTGAAGAAGTTGAGCTTCGCCTTGATACGGATGGACACATCTGTGAATACGCGGAGGTGTCTATATACCATTTGAATGATTTAGTCTACAGGCAAAAAGTTGCTGATTTTATCGGTAATATACTCATTTCTGTTGGAAAATATGATACCACTTTTGCTGGTTACGGTGCTTCGGTAACGGTATGCACAGGTAACACACGTATTCTTCTGGAAACAGCTTTTGATGTTGTCGAAAACCCCAAACGGTCTCTCCGCTACGGCTTTTTGAGCGATTTCACGCAGGACGACGCAGATAACGGTGCTGTTGAATGGCTGAATAAATGTCATATCAATATGGTGCAGTACTATGACTGGTCTTACCGGCATGATCACCTGGTTACAGATCAGGAATTCTACACAGACATGATGGGTAAGCCAATCTCTCGCAAAACCGTGAAGGACAAGATTGAAAAATGCGCGGAACATGGCATGCATTCTATCGCATACGGCGCAATTTACGCTGCCAGCAAACCCTTTTTCGAGAAGCACACAAATTGGGCGCTGTATAATTCCTGCCAGAAACCCTTTGTGTTCATTGATGTGTTTTATATCATGAATATTGCAAAGGATTCGCCGTGGCGGCATCATTTGATTGCGGAGTATAGAAAAGCAATCACAAAGATGGGGTTTGCAGGAATCCATATGGACACCTATGGCTTCCCCAAAACGGCCTATTCTCATTTGGAGGAAAAGCCGGAACTGATTCGATTGGATCAGGAAATCCCATCCTTGATCAACCAGACCAGAGAAGAACTTGCAGGTGCAAATCAAGACCCATATCTGATCTTCAATAATGTTGGCAACTGGCCTGTATATTTCACCGCTGCTGCTAAGCAGGACGCAGTTTACATTGAGGTCTGGAATCCCTATGAGCGGTATTCTCATATTGCGCAGCTGATTGACGAGGCAAGACAGCTTTCCGGCGACCAGAGGCCGATCATTCTTGCGGCTTATCTGGAACCATTCCGGAAGGATTCCAGAGAACGGGCAATGAATGCGGCTCGAATTTTAACGGCTGCCATTGTTTCAAACGGTGCTTATCATCTGCTGCAGGGCGAAAATCAAGCTGTTCTGACTCAGGGGTATTATAGCGACTATACCCGTCTGAGTGAGAAAGACGCGGCGATTCTCAGACGCTGCAATGATTTCATGATCCGGTATCTGGATTTGTTCTATGACGAGGAGCTAAGAAATGTTTCCATGACGCATATGGGCTGGGACAATTATGAATACCAGTGCCAGAGTCATCCTGTCAGTACATATGGTGAAGCAAACAAGCTCTGGCTTACAATCCGGGAAAAAGAATTAAGAAAATGTTTGTATTTTGTGAATCTGTGCGGATGCGAAAATGATTACTGGAACAAGGGAAAGGATACTCCCATTCCGCAGGAGAACATAAGAATTGTAGTGCAGGTGGACAGTCCGGTTAAAGGCGTATATGCAGCGTCACCAGATAGGGAAGCAATGCAGGCTCAGGCAATCCAATATACTGATTTTGAAAGTGATAAGGGGGCATTTATTGAATTTGTCCTTCCGAGAATAGGATACTGGACTGTCGTATGGATTGATCTGCAGGGAGAAAACATCTGAAAGAAATATTGGGCAGGATGCAGAACAGCGTCCTGCCTGACACCAACAGAAATGAGGAGCAAATGATATGAATTCACCTTGGTGGAAGGAACGGGTATTTTATCAGATATATCCCAGAAGTTTTCAAGATTCAAATGGCGACGGCATTGGCGACATTCAGGGCATCATTTCCAGATTGGACTACCTGAAATGGCTTGGAATTGGAGCAATCTGGCTTTGTCCTGTATATGACTCTCCCAATGCGGATATGGGTTACGATATCCGTAATTATGAGAGCATTATGGCCGAGTTCGGTACGATGGAGGATTTTGAACAACTTGTCGAAGAACTCCATAAACAGGATATCAAATTGGTCATGGACCTCGTTGTGAATCATTCTTCAGATGAACATGCGTGGTTTATAGAATCACGAAAAAGTAAGGATAATCCCTATCGGGACTATTATATTTGGAGAGACGGCAAGGACGGGAAAGAACCCAACAATTGGTCATCTTTCTTTACGCCATCCGCGTGGAGTTATGATAAGACAACAGACCAATGGTATTTGCACTTGTTCAGCGAAAAGCAGCCGGATCTGAACTGGGAAAATGAAAACATGCGTGCGGAAGTCTATGCAATGATCAATCGTTGGCTTGATAAGGGTGTGGACGGCTTCCGCATGGATGTAATCAGCTTACTTGCCAAAGCACCAGGGCTGCCGGATGGCGAGGGTGAGGGATACGTGTTCTCAGAACAGTATTTTGCATTTCAGCCCAAGTTGCATGAATATCTGAGAGAAATGCGTCAAAATTGCTTTGCGGGACGTGACTGTATGTGCGTGGGGGAAACTACGTTTGTTACTACGCACAATGCCAACTCTGTGGTTGGCGATGGACAGGAGTTGGATCTGCTATTTCAGTTCGATATCATGGACATCGATGGTAAGAATGGAAAATGGAATGTTATTCCCTTTGATTTGCTGAAGCTAAAGCAGATTATTTCCAGTTGGCAAAAAGCGATTGACTGGAATACGCTGTTCTGGGGAAACCATGACCAGCCGAGGGCAGTATCTCGATTCGGCTCAACTGAGACAGAAGAACTGCGCGTACAAAGCGCAAAAATGCTTGCAACCGCCATGTATCTGATGCGTGGAACACCGTTTATTTATCAAGGCGAAGAAATCGGAATGACGAACTATCCATTTGTATCGCCGGATGAACTGCGGGATGTGGAAAGTATCAATCTGCTTCATGAGGCGGAAAAGGAAGGCAATCGCGCATGGGCATGGAACGGCATTCTTCATAAGGGACGGGACAATGCCAGAACACCCGTCCAGTGGGATAGTACAGACAATGCCGGTTTCACAACGGGAACACCTTGGATTCAGGTAAACCCCAACTACAAACAAATCAATGTAGAGAATGCAACAGAAGATCCGGATTCCATTCTACACCATTATAGGAAGCTGATTGCGCTGCGAAATGGTAATAACATTCTCAAATACGGTGATTTTGAAATGCTCCAACCATCTCATGAGAAGCTGTTTATATATCAGCGTGAGTATGGGGCTGACAGCGTAATTGTTTGCTGTAATTTTGCTAACGAGCAAATTGCGTTGCCTCAGGATATATCCGGTACGATAATCTTAGGGTCCTTACACACGAAAGATATGCTTGGCCCATATGGTTTTGCTGTTTTTAGTTCGCAAGAAACTGAATTGTGAGTGTTTGAACGTCAATTACCTGGGATTGCGCTAATACCTAAGGGAACACCATAACAAGGAAATTACGTTTGCATCCGAAGTTAACAAATGAAAGGGCTCGCCAATTATGGCGAGCCCTTAGAAGTTGCAAACGGGCTATCCCCAAGACCGTCCAAACAGCTCCTGTCCATTACTGGTCAATCTCAACACTGCAGATTCACTAAGCAGGCGCGATGTCTTTTCGCTATATGAATCCTGCTTATCCAAGGCAATGATGACTTGCTTTCCGCAGGTGAAGTAAAGTTCGATAATTTTCTCAATCGCATCATCTGAAATCTGCTTCAGTACGACTGAATCGTGTACCAGAACAGGCAACCTTGTAAGTCTCAACACAGCAAGGTCATATACAACAAGGCCCTTGTACGCAATACCAGTACCTGTATCGTCCGGCGTAAAGAAATTGTATCCGGTGTCAGTGAAGTCCAACACAGGGGCGTTGTAGGATCCTTCGTAAATAGCATCATTGAGTCGGCTCATTTCTTCATTAAGCCGATAGGAAATTAATGCCAATTGCTGTTGCTTAATTGTCTTCAGCCGCTCTGCATCAGCATCTCGTGCTTCCTTTAGCTGCTGAAGCTTTTCATAAGCATCATTTTCTTTTTGCATCCGGTCTTTCTCGCGAAGCAGTTCAGTGTGACGCGTCAGAACAATCTTGGAGAGATTTGGGTTTTGAATCAGCTCCTGAAGTTGTGTTTCGTATTCATGAATAGTTTTGTCGTACTCAGCCAATTCTTTTTCGAGTTTAGATCTTTCTGCTCTCAGTTCAGCCTTGAAGACGGAGGAAATCGTTCGATGGAATCCCTCAATGTCCTCCAATCTCGCAATGGCTGTATCTGGGAAAAAGTGTTGTAAGTCTGCGAAGGTATCGGTCGTAGAGGAAAAGGCATATGTGCCATTTTCATCAAGCAAATCCCATTGGGCTTTCACTTTGCTTCTTGCTCGGCGAGCTCTGGATAGTAATTTCTTGACATAAACCGCCTGTTCAGACGCTGTAGCATCTACATCGAGTAAACCGCGTTCCAATCCAGAAGAAAGCTCCTCAATTTGCGCAGTAATACTGCGAATCTCCTTTTCGTTTTTGTCGTATACACGCTTGGTGATTTTCGCAATAAACCGCAAAGTTTGCGCCTTTTTATATGCAGTCAATTCATCATCAGAGCGCTGGGCTACGGCCTCTGTTTCCTTGAGTGGTGCGTACAAATCGAAAAGTTTAAGAAGCGCCATGCATGCCTTTTCTGCCTTCTCGGCGGCCTTATAGTGCAACGGATGCCGCTCATCATAATTGTTTTTCCCGTACACTCGAATATATCGACCGACTGCATCTCGGAAAGACAGTT
>ERZ857882.3633-NODE-3633-length-14311-cov-2.573583_pt1 | contig 14311 bp, 11 predicted proteins | sample MGYA00519697_ERZ857882 | MGnify/ENA primary metagenome ERZ857882 (study PRJEB31778, sample SAMEA3449373) | human gut metagenome | biome: human gut; feature: human-associated habitat; material: faeces | place: United Kingdom | collected 2010/2012 ...
TATTTGAGATGGGACAGACAAATCCCGTGAAGATAGCGAAAGAGTCGATAAAATACGCAAAGGACAACGGTTTTGACGTTGTTATCCTTGATACCGCAGGCCGTCTGCATATAGATGAAGACCTGATGAACGAGCTTAAGGATATAAAGGCTGAGGTTCAGCCGAATGAGATATTGCTCGTTGTTGACTCTATGACCGGTCAGGATGCTGTAAACGTTGCAAAATCGTTCAACGATATGCTTGACATTACAGGCGTTATCCTTACAAAGCTGGACGGCGATACACGAGGCGGTGCGGCTCTGTCGGTTCTCTCGGTTACAGGCAAGCCGATAAAGTTTGCAGGTGTCGGTGAGAAGACAGACGACCTTGAGCAGTTTCACCCCAACCGTATGGCTGACAGAATACTCGGTATGGGCGATGTGCTTTCACTCATCGAAAAGGCAAAGATAAATGTTGATGAGAAGGAGCAGGAAAAGCTGGCAAAGCGTCTGCAGGAAAACAAGTTCGATATGAACGACCTGTACGCACAGTTTGAACAGATTGAGAAGATGGGCAGCATCTCATCTCTTATAAAGATGATTCCCGGTGTTGCGGGAAAGGTCAAGGAAGAAGATATAGACGAGCGCAGAATGTATCGCACTAAGGCTATTATCTCATCAATGACAAAAAAAGAGCGTGAAAAGCCCTCTATCATTGACGCAAAGCGTAAGCGCAGAATTGCGGCGGGAAGCGGCACAAAGGTCGAAGATGTAAATCAGCTTCTCAAGCAGTTTGACGGTATGCAGAAGATGATGAAGCAGATGGGAGTCAAATACATGAGCGTAAAAGATTTCCACCTGCCGATGAACAGCACTGCCGAACAGATGGAAGCCTTCAAGGCGAAGCTGGCGGCAGCCGACGTGAACGGCTACATCCTCGGCCCGATCTACATGAACTCGAAAGCCGACGCAGACCGCGCGTTCGAATACGTGAAACGCTACGGCGCCGACATTTTCATCGGGGTTCCGGCCTACGAGCTGCTGCCTTACGTCAACGAAAAGATCAAGGAATACAATGTCCGGATGGCGATCCATACGCACGGCCCCGATACCCAAACATTCCCGGACGCCGCCGACGTGATGGCGCACATCAAAGACCTCGACCCGCGCATTGGGATCTGCATCGACCTGGGACACACGGCGCGCTTCGGAGCGAGCTGCGTGAACGACCTGAAAAAGTACAAAGACCGCATCTACGACATCCACATCAAAGACGAGACCGAAGCGTCGAAAGCGGGCCAGACCTGGGAAATGGGACGCGGGATCATGGACATTCCGGCAATCGTCAAAACGCTGCGCAAGATCGGCTATACCGGAGTGGTCAGCCTCGAATTCGAAAAGGACGGCAAAAACCCGCTGCCCGGCGTGGCCGAATCGATCGGCTACCTGCGCGGAGTCTGCGACGCCACCAAATAGCGAACCGGACTTCTCCAGCGAACGAAAAAACCGCCGCATTCTCATGCGGCGGTTTTTTCGTTTTCAAATCCTGTCCCTCTACTTCATCCCGCGCAAATGCTTTTCCCAGGCCCAGGCCGAAGCGAGCGTCTCCTCGATCGGACGCGTGGCTTTCCACCCCAGTTCCCGGTTCGCAAACGTGGTGTCGGCCCAGATCTTTTCGATATCTCCGGCCCGGCGGCCGACGATCTTGTGCGGCACTTCGACTCCGGTGACTTTTTCAAACGTTTCGACCAGTTCGATCACCGAACGCCCCTGACCGGTGCCCACGTTGAAAAACTCGTAATTCGACCGGCTCTTGCCGCCGACCATCCGGTCGACCGCCACCACATGCGCGCGGGCCAGGTCGACCACGTCGATATAGTCCCGGACAGCCGAACCGTCCGACGTATCGTAATCGTCCCCGAAAATACTCAGGCACGGCCGAATCCCGGCCGCCGTCTGCGTAATAAACGGAACGAGGTTGCCAGGAACCCCTTTCGGAAGCTCCCCGATCAACGCCGACGGATGCGCCCCGATCGGGTTGAAATAACGCAGCGCGATGCCGTACAGCTCCCCGTACGCCGCCGTCGTGTCGCGCAGGATATCCTCGCATATCTGCTTGGTATTCCCGTAAGGCGATGTGGCCGGTTGACGCGGGGTCTGCTCGGTCACGGGCAGCACTTCGGGTTGCCCGTACACGGTGCACGACGATGAGAAAACGATGTTGCGGACGCCCTTTTCGCGCATCAGTTCCAGCACGTTCACCAGCGACAGGATGTTGTTGCGATAATACAACAGCGGTTTCTCGACCGATTCGCCGACGGCCTTCGACGCCGCGAAATGAATGACCGAATTGAATTTGTACTTGTCGAACACCCCGGCGAGCGCAGCCTTATCGTCGCAGTCGACCTGCTCGAACGGGATCTCCGCGCCGGTAATTTCACGCACGCCGTCCACCGCCGCCCGTTCGGAATTCGAAAGGTTGTCGACCACGACCACGTCGTACCCCGCCGCGATCAGCTCGACCGCCGTATGGGTTCCTATATACCCGGCTCCGCCGGTTACCAATACACACTCTTTCATTGGACTACAATTTAATTATCCTTTATATTTTATCCATTTGTACAACTCTGCGAATCCGGGCTTCTTGCCGTACATGAAAATCCCCACCCGGTAAATTTTGCCGGCCACCCACACCATCGAAAGGAAACTGCCGTAAAGCAACGCGACCGACAGCGCCAACTGCCACGCAGGCACTCCGTACGGAATGCGCGCCATCATCACGATCGGCGAGGTGAACGGGATGATGCTGCACCAAACGGACAGCGTCCCGTTCGGATTCTGCATCGTGGTGAACATCACGACGATCGCGAAAACCAGCGGAATCGTGGCCGGCATCTGCAACTGCTGGGCGTCCTGCGCGTTGTCGACGGCGCTGCCGACCGCCGCGAAAATCGCCGCATAGAGCAGGTAGCCGCCGACGAAATAAACCAGGAAACCGCCGAACAATTTCAGCAGGAAACCGCCGTCGGTTACCTGCCGGATCGCCGCAAGCGTACCGGCGTCCATTTGCGGCACAACCCCGGGTACGGCCGCGCTCCGGATCAACGCGTCGGGCGTCAGCAGGTGCAGGGCGGCCGTTCCCAGCGCCAGGATCAGCGCAACCCAGATCAGGAACTGCACCAACGCGACCGACGCGATGCCGAGGATTTTGCCGAGCATCAGTTCGAACGGCCTGACCGACGAAACGATGATCTCCAACACCCGCGAGTTTTTCTCTTCGATCACGCCGTGCATGACCATCACGCCGTACATGAAAACGAACATGTAGATCAGGAACCCGAACAGATAGGAAGCGGTCATCGACAGGACGCCGGAACTGGCCCGTCGTTCCCCGGTATCGTGCCGTTGAAAAGTCTGCATCGAAACGTCCGTTTTGACCTCCTGCATGATCTGAGACAGGTTCCGGATATCGTGCGCTTCGAGTTTCCGCTTTTCGATAATCCTGCCCAACTGCGACTTCAGATCGTTTTCAACGTCGAACGTCAGGGCTTCTTTCGTATAGAGACGGACATCCCCGGGATCGGACAGAACGTCCTCACCGATAACCAGGTAGTTGTACCGGTTTCCCGGTGCGCCGAGCTCGTCTTCGGACAAGTCGGTAGGCGTCAACTTCAGCAGCGCGCCGCTTTGCAACTGCGGGGCGATCCAACCGCTGCGGTCGAGCACCAGGATCTCCAACTGCCGGCTTCCGCCGACCTTGTTCAGCAGTACCGGCGCCACCATCAGGACGACCATCAACAGCGGCGTCAACACGGTCGTCAGGATAAACGTCCGTTTCCGCACCCGCTGGTTGAATTCGCGACCGATAATCAATCCTATCTTACTCATGGTCGGTTTGTTCAAGTTGTCCGTTGACTGCCCGGATAAAAATGTCGTTCATCCCGGGGATCACTTCCGAAAAGCCGTGCAGTTCGGTTCGTTCGTTCAGCAGCCCGATCAGCGGACGCACGGCGTCCGGCGAGACGAGCCGCACTTCGGCCGTATGATACGGCGCCCCGCGTTTTATGCCGAGCACCGAACAGTAAGGCTGCAGCTCCTGCTGCGACAGCGCCGCCGGGTCGCCCGCGAAATCGATCCGGAAAACGGATTCGCCGTACCGGCGGCGAATTTCGCCGACAGCGCCGCTCAGGACGTTGCGCGAACGGTCTATCAGCGTGATATGGTCGCAGATCTCTTCGACCGACGACATGTTGTGCGTCGAAAAAATCACCGTCGCCCCGCTGTCGCGCAGCGCGAGGATTTCGTTTTTCAGCAGGTTGGCGTTGATCGGGTCGAAGCCGCTGAACGGTTCGTCGAAAATCAGCAAGGCCGGTCGGTGCAATACCGTGATGATGAACTGGATCTTCTGCGCCATCCCCTTACTGAGCTCCTCCACCTTCCGGTCCCACCACTCGGCGATCCCGAATTTTTCAAACCACGCCCTCAGGCGCTCCGTCGCTTCCCGCTTCGAAAGACCTTTGAGCTGCGCGAAATAGAGCGCCTGTTCGCCGACGCGCATTTTTTTATACAATCCGCGCTCTTCGGGCAGGTAGCCGATCCGGTAAATGTCGTCGGGAGCGAGCGGCCGTCCGTCGAAAAACACCCGGCCGCTGTCGGGCGCCGTGATCCGGTTGATGATGCGGATCAACGTCGTCTTGCCCGCGCCGTTCGGCCCGAGCAACCCGTAAACCGCCCCCCGCGGAACTTCCAAAGACACGTCGTCGAGCGCCGTATGAGCGGCGTAACGCTTGGTGACCTGTTCTACCCGTAACAAACACATGGCGGATGCGAGGTTAAAATAATCCGAAAATAATCGCCGGCACGCCTCACGGTATCGGGCTGATTGCCACATAAGTCCGCACTTGCGACCCGCCGCCGCGAACCGGCAGCGGGAACAAAGGTATGAAAAGTTGCCATAATTTGTTAAATTTGTCGTTAAAATTCAGGGCTTTGTCTGCCGTTGCGTTCTCCGTTCCGGGGAACCGTCCGCAGCCGGGCTCGCTAAAACGTTGCGAATGCTGTATCCGTTAAAATTCAGGCCTCGGCCGAAAGAGCGTATCTGGGGGGGGCGGCGGCTGTCCGAAAAACTCGGAAAACGGCTGCCCCGGGAGCGTACGATCGGCGAAAGTTGGGAAATTTCCGGCCTCGACGGCGACGTATCCGTCGTCGGCAACGGCATACTGGCCGGAAACAACCTCGAAGAGTTGATCGAAGTCTATATGGGCGATCTGGTAGGCGACAAAATTTACGAGAAATTCGGCCTGCAGTTTCCGCTGCTGATCAAATACATCGATGCGCAGGACAAACTCTCGGTGCAGGTGCATCCGGACGACGCCCTGGCGGCGAAACGGTACGGCGGTTACGGCAAATCCGAAATGTGGTACGTCTTGGACTGCGATCCGGGAGCCGAGCTTTACTTGGGATTCGACGGGGACGTATCGCGCGAACGCTATGCGGAACACGTGGAGCGCGGCACGCTACCCGAAATTCTTTCTCGTCCGAAAGTAAGTCCCGGAGACGCATTCTTCATTCCGGCAGGCACGATCCACGCCATCGGCAAGGGAATCCTGCTGGCCGAGATCCAGCAGGCTTCGGACGTCACCTACCGGATTTACGACTGGGGACGCACGGACGCTTCGGGTAAAGGGCGCGAACTGCATACCGACCTGGCCGCCGACGCGATCCGTTTCGACAACGACATCCCGTACCGTATCACCGCCGAACCGCGGACGAACGAAGCGGTTCCGCTGAAAAGATCGCCTTACTTCACCGTCAACCTGATCGGACTGGACGGCGCGGTCGAACGCAACCACGTGGAGCGCGATTCGTTCGTCGTCTACATGTTGACCGAAGGACGGGCGACGCTCGGCTGGGAAGGCGGCTCCGAAACCGTCAAAAAAGGCGAGACCCTACTGGTACCTGCCTGCATCGAGGAGGTAACGCTGACCGGACAGGGAAAACTGCTGGAAATTTACATCGAATAAAAACTGAAACGGCATACACGACATCTTTTTATGGGATACCAGGAAGAAAAACAACGTCAGCTCGACATTCGTTACATCAAAATGGCCCGGATCTGGGCCGAAAACTCCTACTGCGTCCGCCGGCAGGTAGGCGCCCTGCTGGTCAAGAACAAGATGATCATCTCGGACGGCTACAACGGCACGCCGGCCGGGTTCGAGAACATCTGCGAGGACGAGGCCGGCAAGACCAAACCCTACGTTCTGCACGCCGAAGCGAACGCGATCACCAAGGTGGCCAAATCGAACAACAGCAGCGAAGGCTCGACGCTGTACGTCACGTCGTCGCCCTGCATCGAATGTTCGAAACTGATTATTCAGAGCGGCATCCGCCGCGTAGTCTACTGCGACGACTACCATTCGACCGACGGTCTCGACCTGTTGCAGCGCGTCGGGATCGAAGTGGTGCGGGTGACGCTGCCGGAAGAACGGTAACGCATCGGCCTTTATCCAAACCGAACCCGAATATGAAAAAACGCAGGAAAGAACGGCAGGCAATACGACTCCAGGAACCGGCCAAAACGGTTCCGATGGTTTCCCGTTACGCGAACGGCGCGTATCGGCTGATCCGCGTGTTCGTCGAAGGGTACGACGACGTGGCGTTCTGGCGCAGCATCTTCGACGACTACGAAACCGAGCGGCTGAAGTTCGAAATCAGCGTCCCGTTGCGCGACGACCTGGCAAAAGGCAAAAAAGTCCTGCTGGCGATGATCGACGAGCGCGATCGGGATACGATCCTGTGCATGGACAGCGACTTCGACTACCTGTTCAAAAACTTCAACGACCAGTCGCGGCTGGTGAACAACACCCCGAGGCTGTTCCACACCTACGCCTATGCGACCGAAAATTTCCTGTGCCACCCCCCGTCGCTGCATAAGGTGTGCGTCAAAGCGACCAAAAACGATACGCTGATCTTCAACTTCGAAAAGTTCATGACCGCTTATTCGCGGACGATCTACCCGTTGTTCCTGTGGTACGCCTACTCCGCCCGCCGCAAAAGCGAAAAGGCCTTTTCGTTGCTCGACTTCCGCAGCAGCGTCCGGCTCAACTACCTCGATTTGCGCGACGACGGCGCCGAAACGCTGCACTGGCTCGGCCGTCAGGTCGAAAAGCGTCTCCGAACGTTGGAAGCCAACCATCCGACCTGGATCGGCGAAGTGGCCGCTTTCGGGCGCCATATCCGGCAGTTCGGCGTCGAAACCGACAATGTCTATTTTTTCATGCAGGGCCATACGCTGCTGGACAACGTAGTGCTGATCCTTCTGCACACCGTTTGCGAACGGCTGCGGGACATGACCGTCGAACGGATCACTTCGGGAACCAAGCAGGGCGTGTCATTGAAAAACGAACTGAGCAATTACAACAACTCGTTGCGCAACGTGCGCGAGGTACTGCTCGACAACGAACAGTATAAGGAGTGTTTCCTGTATAAAAAACTGAAAAAAGACATCGAACTGTATATTCAACAACTGATCGCGGAGGACGAAGCCGGCCGTCGGCCGGCCGACGCTCCGTACGATCGGGCAATCAGATAGACTATGGCCGACGTAATCAAGAATTTCCCGTCCCGCCTGCACAAGATGACGCAGGTGTTTTACCGCGAAGTTCCGTCTCAGGTGGCCACGCGCCGTTTCATCGACACGCTGACCAACCTGCTGTTCCCGGTACGGGACAAAAGGAACATCTCGCTGAAGGAAATGGATCTGAAATGGGAGAATCTCCAGCACGATTTCCTGGAGATCATCAGCCCGCTGTGCGCCGACATGGACTGTTGCTGCGAACATCTCACCGAACGGTTTTTCGGCGAAATCCCGCTGATATACACCCGGCTGATGCAGGACGCCAACCTTTACAAAAACTGCGACCCGGCGGCCTACTGCACCGAAGAGGTGATCTTGTGCTATCCGGGATTCTACGCCGTGATGGTGTACCGCCTGTCGCACGTTCTGCACAAACTGAAAATACCGGTATTGCCGCGCGTGATTTCGGAATACGCGCACAGCCAGACCGGAATCGACATCCACCCGGGAGCCACCATCGGGCCGAACTTCTACATCGACCACGGCACCGGGATCGTCATCGGCGAAACGACCGTTATCGGGCGGAACGTCAAAATTTACCAGGGCGTCACGCTGGGCGCCACGTTTGTCGACAAAGAGCTTTCGGGCGTCCGGCGTCATCCGACCATCGAGGACAACGTGATCATCTACGCCGGCAGCACGATCCTCGGCGGCGACACGGTGATCGGCCACGACACGGTGATCGGCGGTAACGTATGGCTCACCGAGTCGGTTCCGCCCCATTCGACGGTCTACTGCAAACCCGAAATCGTCATCAAAGGAAAACGCACGAAAAAATGAACCGGAAAAACGGCAGGCATTTCGACGGATTCTGCCCGGCGCTGGCGCTCGTCCTGAGGTTGGGACTGCTGTACGCGGCGTGGCTGTTGTGCCGCATCGTATTCTTCCTGCAGAACCGGGCCGAAATCGGGCCGCTCGCGGCAAGCGAACTGCCCGGACTGCTACACGGCAGCCTGGTGTTCGACACGGTGTCGATCCTGTACGTCAACTCGCTGTTCATCGTGCTGTCGCTCGTACCGCTGCGGCTGCGCGAACGGCGGTGGTACGGCACGATGTTGTTCTGGCTTTTTTCCGTCGCCAACGCCCTCGCGCTGATCGTCAACGTCTCGGACGGCGTCTATTACCACTACGCGAAAAAAAGGTTCACCTCGGACGAACTCTCCTACCTCGGTAACAACGACAATACCGGAACCGTACTGCTGAAAGCGCTCGCCGAAAACTGGTACGTCGCGCTGTTTGCCGCCGGATTGATCGCCGCCCTCGTCTGGGCCTACCGCCGCATCCGGGTCGCTCCGTCGCGGATCCGGTCGAACACGGCCTACGCGCTGATCCATCTGCCGGCGCTGCTGGTCGCAGTCGGACTGTCCATCGGGGGCATACGGGGCGGATTCAGCCGACAAACGCGCCCGATCACGCTCAGCAACGCCACGCTGTATACCGCGTCGAGTCCGAAGGCGAACCTGATCCTCAGCAACCCGTTCTGTATGCTGCGGACGCTCGGCAACCGCTCGATCGCGTACACCGAATTCTTCGACGACCGGACGCTCGAGGCCATTTACACCCCGATCCACCGGCCGGAGGCCGCTGCGGGCGACTCCCTTGCGTTCGGCGACCGCAATATCGTCATTTTCATCCTGGAAAGTTTCAGCAGCGAACATTCGGCGCTGCTGAATCCCGACCTCTATCCGGACGGGCACGGGTACACTCCGTTCCTCGACTCGCTGATGCGCGAAGGATACTATTTCCAGAACGCATTCGCCAATGGACACAAATCGATCGAGGCGCTGCCCTCGGTGCTGTCGTCGATCCCCTCTTACCGAACGCCGTTCGTACTGATGCCTCAGGCGCTCGCCCCGATGAAGGCGCTGCCGGCACTGCTGGCCGAAAAAGGATACAAAACGTCGTTCTTCAACGGTTCGGGACGCGGTTCGATGGGTTTCGGCGCCTATGCGGCGCAGGCCGGCGTACAGGATTATTATAGCCGCGAGGATTATGAAAAACGGTGCGGCACAGACGATTTCGACGGCTACTGGGGCATCTGGGACGAACCTTTCCTACAGTACATGAGCCGCGTGCTGTCCGAAATGCCTCAGCCGTTTTTCGCATCGGCTTTCACGCTCAGTTCGCACCACCCGTTCGTCGTTCCGGAAAAATACGCCGCGACGCTGCCGGAAGGAAAAACCAAGGTACACAAAGGCGTGGCGTACACCGACCTCGCACTGCGCCGTTTCATGGAGACCTCGAGCCGGGAACCGTGGTACGAAAATACGATTTTCGTCTTCGTAGCCGACCACGTATCGTCGGAAACCTTCGCGCCAAAAACGCTGACCCCGACCGGCAACACGCAAATCATCTGCCTGATCTACACGCCGGACGGATCGCTGCGCGGCGTAAACCGTTCGGTCGCCCAGCAAATCGATCTGATGCCGACGCTGCTTGGGCTGACCGGCTACGACCGGCCCTATTTCGCCTTCGGACGGGACGTGTTGCGCGAAACCGACCGCGAACCGATGGTTTCGAATTATGCGGGCGGAACTTACCAGGGCATTACCGATTCGCTGGTGCTCTTTTTCGACGGAGAACGGACGCTGTCGGCCTACCTACGCAGCGACACCCTGCAAAAAAACGATATTTCGGGAATCCGCACCCCCGCGTTGGAAGCCGCCGAACGCGACCTGAAAGCGCGCCTACAGCAATACTACCGGCATGTGAAACAAAAAGATTATTTAGCCGAATAGAAAGCATCCGTTTTATTCCCCGTACCTCGCGGCCGCGCCGGAAACATTCAGCAAGCCGCGTGCCTGTCGATAAATCCGCGAATGATTTCCGCGGCGGCCTCGGGTTCTTCGAAAAAGCCCATGTGTCCCGAATGATCGAGCCACGCCGCTTCGGCCTGCGGATGAGCGGCGACCAGCGCTTCGGCCCGTTCGACCGGGATAAATTCGTCCATCCGGCCGAATATGAACAGTTGCGGCACTTTCAAACCGTGCAGCATGTCGTTCATATCGCTACGGCCGATCATCCCGTTCAGCAGCGCCACAATGCCGTCGTCGTCGGTCGACGAGATCAGCTCCTGCAGTTGTTCGATCCGCCCGCGAAGCCGTTTGCGGTTCGCCTCGGCAAAACCTTTCGGAGCGAAAAGCGAGGCGATCAGTTCTTTCTTATCGCTGCGGATCAGTTCGATCTCGCGGCGTCGGTCCTCTTTTTTCGCATCGGTATCGGCATTCGGCGTCGAGTGGAACAAAATCAGCCCCTGCAACATTTCGGGATAACGGGCCGCAAAAGCTTCGGCGACGTATCCCCCCATCGAGTGCCCGGACACGAAACAGCGCGCGACGCCCTGCTTGTCGAGCACCCCTTTCAGCACATCGGCCACGAACTCCATGCTATGCACCTCGCCCCGCACCTCCGAGATGCCGTGACCGGGAATGTCGATCGCGATCACACGGTAGTAGGGCGTCAGCAATTTCGTGAAATCCTCCCACACTTCGAGAGATTCCAGGTAGCCGTGCAGCAGTACGAGCGTCGTATCCCCCTGCTGCGAGTCGCTGATGCGCAATGCCGTTTCGGCGGCAACGATGAATTTTTCCATGATTGTTCGATATTTTGTAAAAAATGGCCGCCCTGCGGCAGCCATTCCCGTTTCATTCGATTTATAAACGATCGTTTATCGTTCGTCCTGTTCTTCCTCGCCGTCGTCGAAATAGTCGAGAACCGATTCGCGTTTCTTGAAAGAGAGTAACTCGTCGTCGTCGTCCTCGTCGAGTCGGCTGTAAATCGCCCGCTTCTCTTTTCCGCTTTTTTTAATAGGTTCGAGCTTGGCCGCTCGCTTTAACGAATCTTCCGGTTCGGAATCATGGGCCTTGTTCCGGAAAACATGGGTCGATTTCATGGGTCGTGAAAACGTAAGGGTTTAAACGTTTGACATGGATTTCAGTTCTTCAATGCTTCCGATAGAGTGCATATGTCCACACTCACACTGCCAGATATTCAGTGGTGTTCCCCAGTAACGGTTACGACTGATTCCCCAGTCCTGAACGTTCTCAATCCAGTCACCGAAACGTCCCTTACCGATACTCTCCGGAATCCAGTTAATTGTATTATTATTTGCAATCAGGTCATCACGAACTGCTGTCATCTTGATGAACCAGGACTCACGTGCATAGTAGATCAGTGGAGTATCACATCTCCAGCAGTGAGGATAGCTATGCTCAAACTTCGGTGCATCGTAGAGAAGTCCCCTTGCATCCAGATCTTTTAATACTTCCGGGTCTGCTTTCTTTACGAAAATGCCAGCGTATGGAGTTTCTTTTGTCAGATTACCTCTGCCATCTACGAACTGTACAAATGGAAGATCGTAGTTACGTCCGATTCTGCTGTCGTCTTCACCGAATGCAGGAGCCGTGTGTACGATACCGGTACCATCTTCGATGGTTACGTAGTCTGCGCATGTTACGAAGAAAGCTTTCTTGTCCGGCTTGATGAACGGCATCAGCTGTTCGTATTCCACGTATTCCAGGTCTTTTCCCTTCATTTCCTCCAGCACTTCGTAGCTGCCTTCTCCCAGGACTTTATCAGCGAGGACCTTTGCAACATAAAAGACCTTGCCTTCTTCATCTCCGGAAATCATCTTTACTTTGATATAGTCAACATCCGGTCCTACTGTCAGGGATACGTTGGATGCCAGCGTCCACGGAGTCGTCGTCCATGCCAAGAAGTATTCGTCAGCGTCTTTTCTCTTGAATTTAGCTGTGATGGTCGTTACTTTGACTTCTTTATATCCTTGTGCTACTTCGTGGGAAGCCAGTCCCGTTCCGCAGCGAGGACAGTACGGCAGGATCTTGTGGCCTTCATAGATCATGCCTGCCTTGAAGAATATGACAGGCATCGGTTGAAAGTAAATAAAGGCGTGATTTTGATACTGGACGATGTGGATGAGGAGTTGTGTGTGATGGGAGATCGAATGCGCATTATGCAGGTATTGATGAATCTGTTGAGTAATGCTGCTAAATTTACTCCTACCGGAGAAATACATTTTGGTTATCAGTTACGCGGCAATATTGTACAGTTCTACGTAAAAGATACGGGTATTGGTATTCCTGCCAACCGGGTGGCGAAGATTTTCGAACGCTTCGGCAAGATTAATAACTTTGCACAAGGCACCGGGCTGGGGCTGACTGTTTCCCGTATGTTGGTGGAACGGATGGGTGGACGCATTTGGGTACGTTCCGGTGAAGGAATAGGAACGACATTCTTTTTTACACTACCATTGGGATAATTAAAAACTACGAAATTAAGTATAAGAAAATAGGCTGCAACATAATCGTGCAGCCTATTTTCTTATATTTAGTTCTTTAGATTATCTCGATTCCTTGTTCCTTGCAAAGTTGTAATCCTACATCTTTCAATTTGAACTTCTGTATCTTACCACTTCCCGTCATTGGGAATTCCTCAATGAAGAATACATATTTAGGTATTTTATAACGTGAAATCTTGCCTGCACAGAAGTCGCGTACATCCGATTCGTGTATATCTGCCCCTTCCTTCAGGATGATGAAAGCGCCTACTTCTTCACCATATTTTTTTGATGGAATTCCGGCAACTTGTACGTCCTTCACGCCTTCCAGCTTATAGAGGAATTCTTCTATCTCACGCGGGTAGATATTTTCACCACCACGGATAATCATATCCTTGATGCGTCCGGTGATGCGGTAATTGCCGTTTTCATCTTTCACGCCAAGGTCACCGGAGTGAAGGAAGCCATTTTTGTCGATTACTTCGGCTGTAGCTTGTGGATTCTTATAGTAACCCTTCATGTTGTTATAGCCCCGGTTGCACATTTCGCCTTGTACACCTACCGGGCATTCTTCTCCCGTTTCAGGATCGATAACCATGACTTCGGTATGTTCAAAATCATGTCCTACGGTATTGCAACGGACATCGAATGGGTCGTCAATGCGTGAGGCTGTCATACCCGGCGATGTTTCTGTCAAACCATATACACTCGTAACTTTCATATACATCTTTTCTTCCACCTGCTTCATCAGTTCCACAGGGCAGAGCGAACCTGCCATGATGCCTGTGCGCAGGCTGGACATATCGAACATATCGAACATGGGATGATGCAACTCGGCAATAAACATGGTGGGCACACCGTATAGAGCTGTGCAGCGTTCTTTATGTATAGAGGCAAGAACTACTAGCGGGTTGAAGCGCTCTATCATGACTTCCGTGCAACCATGAGTCAGACAGTTCATTGTGGCAAGCACTACACCGAAACAGTGGAACAGAGGTACACAGACACATAGTTTGTCATCGGCTGTGAACTTCATATGCTCTCCCGTCAGATAACCATTATTGGTAATGTTATAGTGGGTGAGCATAACTCCTTTCGGAAAACCGGTGGTACCTGATGTGTATTGCATATTTACCACATCATGGCAGGTTACCTGACTTTTCAGATTATTCAGACATTCGTCTTCCACATTGTTACCCAGTAGGAGAATTTCAGCCGTATTGTACATACCACGATGTTTCTCCTGGCCTACGTAAACAACGTTGCGCATGTGTGGGAAACGTTTGCTTTTCAGGTGTCCGCGTTCGCAGTTTTTCAATTCTGGCAGCATGGTATATGTCATTTGCACGAAGTCGCTGTCCTTTTCACCGTTCACGATGCAGAGGGTATGCATATCTG
>ERZ857882.3634-NODE-3634-length-14309-cov-4.463238_pt1 | contig 14309 bp, 11 predicted proteins | sample MGYA00519697_ERZ857882 | MGnify/ENA primary metagenome ERZ857882 (study PRJEB31778, sample SAMEA3449373) | human gut metagenome | biome: human gut; feature: human-associated habitat; material: faeces | place: United Kingdom | collected 2010/2012 ...
TACGACCAAGCTTCCATCATCCCCATCTACAAAAGCGAAGTAGATGCCATCAACCTTTTGCTCCAAGACAGCGTATATCTGGCCATCACCACCCGTACCCTGACAGAAGGTGAAAACGCCGCCCTGGAACAGAAGAAACTCTTTGCCAAACCTGTGCTGTTGGCCACCGATGCCGTCGCGCTGATCATCAACCGGGAAAATCCCGACTCGCTGCTTTCCGTGGCCCAACTCAAAAAAATACTTTCCGGAGAAATCACCTCCTGGAAACAACTCAACCCCCAGTCCAAACTGGGCGATATTACCTTTGTTTTTGACAATCCCAACTCCGGAATGTTGCGTTACCTGCGCGACTCCCTCATGCAGGGGGCTCCTCTTTCGGACAAACTCTTCGCCCAGAACACCAACCGGGAAGTGATCGACTTTGTCGAGCAAACCCCGGGAGCCATGGGGGTAGTAGGTGCCAGTTGGGTGTTGGACATGGCCGATACGACGCTGCTGTCCTTCATCCCGCAGATCCGCGTGATGGCGCTCACCGACCAGGCCGTCCCGGACAAATACAACACCTTCCAACCGTATCAGGCCTACATGGCTACCGGAGAATACCCGCTTTCACGCAGCGTGTACGCCATCCTCTCCGAACCCCGCAACGGTCTGGCAACCGGATTTACCCGTTTTCTGACGGGATACAAAGCGCAACGCGTCATTCTGCGGGCCGGGCTTGTCCCAGCCACGCAATCCCTGCGCATAGTCAATGTACGTGAAGAACTGTAAGCGAAAATCAATATCATCATTTTATCCAGTACTATGAAAAGAAGTTTCAAATTCCTGTTTTCCGCCGCCCTCCTGGCGGGGTCTGCCCTGACCGCATGGAGCGCGGACAATCAAAAAGCGATCGAATATTTTCAGTCCGGCTTTCCGGAGTATGCAAAGGCCATCCTGCTGAACAACCTGCAGGACCCTTCGACCAACAAAGAAGAAGCCTATTTCAACTTGGGCGAAATCTATTTTGAACTCAACATGCCGGATTCCGCAGCCTACTATTACCAGAAAGGGCTGGAAGCCAATCCCAATTCCGTAGCCAATAAAGTCGGGACGGCCAAACTGAAAATACAGTCCGACCCGAAAGCAGCGGAAGCTGTTTTCAAGGAACTCGTCAGCGGCAAAAACAAAAAGAACCCTGAGTACTACACCCTCATCGGACAGGCCTACCTGGACAACGGAGACCTCGAAGAGGCTACCCGCTATGCCGAAAAAGCCAAACAGGCCGATGTGAAATACGCCGATGCCTATCTGCTGCAGGGAGATATCTATGCCGCGGAAAAGAACGCAGGAAAAGCTGCCGAACAATACGAACAGGCCATCTACTTCAACCAGGCTCACCGTCAGGGATACATCAAATACGCCCGCTTGTTTGCCTCGGTCAATGCGGAACGCGCCATCGAAATGCTGAACAAACTGCTCTCTCTCGACGCGCAATCGGCTATCGCTTACCGTGAATTGGCCGAAGTATATTACGCCAACAACCAGTTCGGAAAAGCAGCCCAGGCGTACGAACAATTCGTTTCGCTGGACAACTTCTACGCCGAATCCGAAATGGAGAAATACGCCACCATCCTGTTCTACAACAAGGAATTCAAAAAATCGGCTGAAATTGCCCTCGAGGTCCTCAAGAAAAACCCGAACAACTTCGTGATGCAGCGCCTGCTGATGTACGATGCCGTCGAGTTGAAGGACTACAACATGGCCATCGACTATGCCAACAACTTCATGAACCAGGCCGACACCTCGAAATACATCTACCTGGACTACCGGTACTACGGCACCCTCTTGTCCAAGGTCGGTGAAAAAGAGAAAGCCTACAAACAACTCGAAAAAGCCCTGCAGGTCGATCCGTCGAAGATCGAGCTCTACAAAGAACTGGGCGACATGTACGAGGAGGATGGAGACTATGAAAACGCTATCCTCCAGCACACCAAGTTCATCGAAAACGGCGGCGAACAAGTAACCTTGGCCGATTTTTATGCCTTGGGACGCCTGAATTACTTTGCGGCCGGCGACACCCTGCCCCAGTACGTAGCCAACCGCGACAAATACCTTGCAGGAGCCGACAGCGCATTCGCCAAAGTGGTCGAACAGGCACCCGACAACTACATGGGCTATTTCTGGCTGGCTCGCACCAACTCGCTGAAAGACCCCAACAGCGAACTCGGCCTGGCCAAGCCCTACTACGAAAAGGTCATTGAAATCCTCGAAAAGAAAGGCACCAATGCCAACCAACTCATCGAGGCTTACAGCTACCTGGGATACTACCTCTACATCAAAGGACAGTTGGCCGAATCCATCCCCTACTGGGAAAAAATCCTCGCCCTCAAACCCGATCATGCCGTAGCAAAACAGGCGCTCGAAGGGATCAAGGCCGAGATGGAAGCGGCCGGCAATTGATCCGCACGTATCCGCTCATAGTACCAAACGGTCTCCACCTTTATGGTGGAGACCGTTTTTCTTTTTGCCCCTCTCTCTCCTCCCCGCCGCGAACAAAAGAGAATCGCCCTCTGCGCATCCCTTTCCTTCCTTGCGGGCAAAAACCCATCCCTGCCCGCTTGGAAACCGCGCCAAGAAGAACTCTTTTGCGGCCCATGAAAGAGCACAACAAGGCAAGTAGGGTTCCCCTCCCCCCCCCTTGGGAGAAAAGAGCAAAAAGCGCCCTGCAATGGCTTTCTTCAAGCCCTATCTTGTCCGGCCAATTGAGGGATCTCCGGCTGAGCCTCGTACAAGCGCAGCGAAAACGTCGCCACCATCTTCCGATCCCGGAAAGTCTTCTCCACAGTGATCGCATCGGAGAGGCTCACGCGGTATTCCAAAGCCCGCTCGCCCACCGCAACACGCAAAACATGCTCTCCCGGGAGGTAAAAAAGAGCCGTAAAAGCGCCGATGCGGTCGATAAAGTCCTCGGCACCGTCGGCCGCCAAAAAGCAGTTCAGCACGATGGTCCGCCCCTCGAAATACATCTGCGAACGGTCGGTCACACTGCCGTGCTCATCCGACCACTGCACTTCCAATCCGCTCTTGGGTTTTAGCCCGCCGATCAAACCCTGCGAGGACGACACCCGCACGCCATAGTCCTTAAAGTCCTTCCCGTCCCACGTATAAATCACTTCCACAGCCTTACATCTTTTAGGTTACCTTACAAATATAATCAAAAAAGAAATAATAACCAAACAAAAAAAGTCTCCCCGGGACATCCCGGGGAGACTCTGTACGGAATACGAAACCGTATTACAACGGGTTCTGATCCTCTTCGGTGATTTCAGGATTCAACTCGATCTCACCACTGCGCGGGATACGGAAAGTGAAGTCCTTACCGGCAGGCATGATGATCTGGTTGCGGTGGTTCATCGGAACACCATAGGCAGCGAACGGATTGTCCTTGCGGTTGACACCCTTGTTGATACGCTTGTTGTCGAAGAACTCCAAGCCTTCACCCCACATCTCGACACGCTTGTTGAAGCGGATTTCCTCGAGCAGGTCGTCGCCCGTAGCAGTGGACTTGGTATACTCCTCGTCACGGGTGGACATGATGTCATACAAGGTCTGCTGGGCAGCAGCGTAATTCGGGGTTTCTCCCGAAGCCTCTGCTTCGGCCTTGATAAAGTAAGCCTCGGCCGCACGCATGTACACCTCGTCCTGATCCCAATAGTCGCAGTCGAACTTGAAGTTCAGCGCATAATAGATAGTACCCTGGTAATTAATGTTTCTAAACAGGGTTCCACGCCAGTCCGTCTCCGGGATCTGCATCCACAAACGCAGGTCCATCAACTTGGTACCTCCTACATAAACCGAACCATAAGCCATCGAACTGGGGATGGCCGGAGCCATGTGCGAAGCAAAACTATTGTTCTGAAGCGTCGTATTCTGGCTCCACTTGTAACCCCAGATGGTCTCCACACCATCAATCTGCTGATAAGCGTTGGTCGTCTCGCCGGCATCGTAGTCGGTGTAAGCATCGTCGTAAGTCATCAATTCGAAAGCGTCAACCACTTTACCGGCAGCTTCTGCAGCCAGTTTGTAATCACCGGTGGTCAATGCAGCACGCGCCTGAATCATGTAAGCCACATAGATCGACACCTCCGTCTTGGATTTCGGATTTACACCCGAAGAAGTAAACAGTGCGATAGCATCGGAGCAGTCCTGGAAGATACGATTCCACACCTGCTGAGCCGTACCACGGCCTTTGCGCGCCTCATCGGGGATGGTGTACACCGGAACACCGGACTTGGAGCTGCCACCGAACAGATAGGCATCCTGGAATACCGTGATCAAGTGGTAATAACCCAATGCGCGCAGGGTGAGTGCCTGAGCCTTGATGTTGTCGGAAACAGCTTTCTCGCTCTCGGTCAACTCCGTGGGATCGATGTAGCTGATCACCTGGTTGGCCTTGTAGATGAGCTTGTAAAAGCTTCCCCAATACGTGGACGGACGAGCATCGTCCTGCCCACGGTAGTTCGACAAGTTGTAGTCGGAAACGAACCATCCGCCGCCGTTACCACCCAGTACCATGTCGTTGCCGAGCATGTCCATACGGATACCCAACACCTTGTAGCCCGTACCATCCGTACCGCCACCCATGGTGTGCATATAAGCGATGGCGCCGTTGAGCATCGTGGAAGTCAGTTTGTTCTGATCCACCTTCTCGAAGTCATCCGGAGTAAGGTTGCCCGAAGACTCCGTATCCAGCAGATTGGAGCAGGATACACCTGTCAGTGCTACTGCAAACAGCAATATATACTTTTTCATTTTCATTTCTGTTTAGAGGGTTAGAAATTGATATTGGCACCGAAGGAGAACGTACGCATCTGGTTGTACGCGAGGTAAACCACTCCACCCGTCACACCCATACGAGGATCGAGCCCCTTGCGAGCCGAAGTAAGCCACAGGTTTTCACCGCTGGCAAATACACGCACGGAAGAAAGCCCCATCTTCTTGGTAAGCCCCGCAGGCAAGGTGTAACCCAAGGTAACATTCTTCAAGCAGAAGTACGAAGCATCTACGATCTCGTATTCAGCACGGTCGCCATAGCTGTCGCCTCCGTAGGAGAACATCGGGAACTCGGCATCCTTGTTGTCCGGCGTCCAGGTGTTGTCCAACAGATCGGCACTCAAGTTACGGGCAGGAACGGAACCCTGCCACGTGAGGTTGCCCCAGTCGGCATCGTAGACCTTACCACCGATCTGGAAAGTCGTATTGACCGTCAGGTCGAAACCGGCATAGCGAAGCGTCGTATTGAAACCACCCATCAGATCAGGAATAGCGCTTCCCTGCAGGTATCTGGTCTGTTCATCGGGATTGTCCGTTTTCTCACGGCCAACCACATTGCCTGCCTCGTCTACAATATCCTTCCAATAAAGTTGCTTACCCGTTTCAGGGTCTACACCAGCTCCTTCTCCCGAGTAGAATTGATACTGGTCCTTGCCGATCATCCAAAGATAACCACCTCTGACAAGTCCTTTTCCATCGGCAGCGGTCATCAGATAGTCGGGCAGCGCGAGGATCTTCTGCTTGTACGTAGAAGCCGTCAGGCCTACTGTCCAGAAAATATCCGGATTCTGGAAAATATCGTAGTTCAATTCGATTTCCAGACCCTGGTTGGCCAGTTTACCGTCGTTGACCATCTTGGTGGAAATACCGGTGGACAGCGGCTGATCGGCCTCGAAGAGCAGGTCGCGCGTTACACGACGATATACGTCGATGCTACCGTAGAAACGGTTCCAGAAACGGAAATCTACACCGAGGTCCATGTTGAAGTTCGTTTCCCAGGTCAGATCGGGAACACCCCACCATACCTGCGACAGGGTGAACTGACCGTCGGATTCTCCCAGCGACCACAGGTCGGTGTAGGGATAGCTGGTAGCATTTACCGCCTGGTTACCGGTGGTACCGATCGAGAAACGCAGCTTGAGTTCATCCATCCAATCGACATTGTCACGGATAAAGTTTTCCTCGGCAATACGCCAGCTGGCACCTGCCGACCAGAACGTACCCCACTTGTCGTAGCGGAAAGTGGACGTCCCATCCATACGAACCGAAGCGGAAACGTAGTACTTCTCATTCCAGTTGTAGTTCACACGGGCGAAGTAGGACTCCATGGCCGAAGCTCCGGTATATCCCGAAGGAAGACCGTTCGTTTCAATAAAGTTGCTCAGATCGACCAGTCCGGGAACGAACATATTGATCATGGCAGCATCCGACATATCTACTTTGCTGTAGTAGAATTCGTGACCTACCAAAGCATCCAAATGATGCTTACCGTAGTTGTGCGCCCAGTTGATGGGCTGGTTGGCATTAAGAGTCAGGGACGTCTGGCGAGCCTGATACAGCATACCCCCTACCGAAACCGCACCACCTTCCTCGCTATTCTGGAAAGTCTTGGCATTCTGATAGACCGTCTCTACACTCATGGTAGCGCGTGCCGTAAAGTCCTTGAGGAACTTCGCCTCGGCATAGGCCGATCCGGCAAAGTTGTCCAATACCGTACGGAACTTGTCCTTCTCCACATACGTCAGCGGATTCCATCCACCAACCAGCGGGTTCGGCGATTGATAGATCGGCGACTCGGACACCGTACCAGCCTGATTGTTACCCATATCAAGCAGACGATTGCCATTTTCATCGTACATATAGCTACCATCCGCATTACGTGCATAAATAGGATAGATACTCGGGATGACCTTGGCGAAAAGGAACAGGTTCAGCGTATTCATCTCTCCACCCGAATAGTTGGTCGGATTATCCGAGATACGACGGGTGAACGACATGTTACCTCCCACATTCAACCAGTTGTTGACCTGTGCATCGACATTCAAACGCGAAGAAAAACGTTCGAATTTGGAACCTGCCGCATACGAAGGATCGGACAGATAACCCAGCGACAGATAGTAGCTCGTATTTTCACCGCCACCGGTTACCGAAGCGGTGTATTCCTGACGGAAAGCACGGTTGCCCAGTAACTCCTTGTACCAGTCTTCCTGGTAAAGCAACTGTGCACCCTCGACGATCTTACCGGTAGCCGGATCGATCAACGTGCTGGCGCCTTCAGGCAATTTGAACGCCGAATACCCCAGGAATCCGTCGATCAAAGACTGAGCGGCACCGTATTTAGAGGTTGTCCAGTCATAGCCCATACGATTGTAAAAATATCCGGCAAGAGCCGTCCACGTCATCCGGTAGTAGTCGCCCGGATCGGAGATCCAGTTGTGGTGGCCGACAGCATCTTCGTTCCACCCCATGCGGATATTGAGCGATACGTTAGCCGGCTGGTTTTTCGAACCGCGCTTGGTCGTGATCGAAATAATACCGTTGGCAGCACGCGAACCGTACAGAGAAGTCGAAGCAGCGTCCTTAAGCACCGTTACCGTGGCGATATCGGCCGGGTTGAGGGTCGAAAGCGTCGAAGGATACGGCACACCGTCCACCAGGATCAGGGCGCTGTTGCTGGCATTCATCGAGCCGATACCACGGATGCGGATCACGGCATCGGTACCCGGCTGACCCGACGAACTGGTTACCTGGATACCCGGCACCTGACCTTCCAGAGCGCGGGTAACCGTCGACACCTGACGATCCTGGATATCCCCTGCCTCTACCGTGGTGATCGAACCGGTCAGGTCTTTCTTTCTGGCCGTACCGTAAGCCACCACTACCACATCGTCCAGCATGGCTGCATCCGGATCCATCGTAATGGTAAGATCCCGCAAGTCGCCCAATACGACCGATACCGGCTGGAAGCCGACGAAGGAGAACTCCAGCGTCTGGCCCTTTTCTGCCGAAATGGAGAAGTTACCGTCGAAATCCGCAGAAGTACCTCTGCTCGTTCCGGCGATCTTAATGCTTACCCCAGGCATCGTCTGTCCGTCTTCCGAGGACACAACCACACCGGAGTAGGTTCTCACCTGTGCTTGGGCGAAAACCACCGCGAACAACACCAACGCAACCGTTAGTACTTGTCTGATTTTTCCTTTCATTTCTGTTTATTGATTATTATTGTTCGGGCGCAAAATTACTAAAATTTCGTTAAACGACATCGCAATACTAAAAAAGAGGCGCCCTTTAGCCCAAAAACAAGCTCTTTCCTGGACAAATTTTAACATCACCGCGTGCTTTTTCAGCAAAAACCCATTCTTTTTTTGAGACTCTTCCATTTATCCGATCCCCGCCGCGCCCATTATTTGCGTTTTATCAATTTTCGCCGCCTCGGCGTTTTTTAACACGTACAAGCCGTTTTTTCACCCCCTCGTGCCAAACTCCAGGCTTCGTTTCCCGCAGCCTTATAAATAAGGTGTCCATCCCGGCCCTTCCCAAACAGGGCGAAAGACTGTCTTTCACCCCGGAAGGCACCCTCGCACAAAAAACCGACAAAAATCAAAAAAACACCGAAACCTATTTGCTCGTTTGAAAATTTGTCATACCTTTGCACTCGCTGTTGGGTACGGTATGTGCCGACAACTCGCGGCCCGTTCGTCTAGAGGCTAGGACGTCAGATTTTCATTCTGGTAACAGGGGTTCGATTCCCCTACGGGCTACCAACAACCGGTCGAGAGGCCGGTTGCACTCCCCGGCCTGTTCGTCTAGGGGTTAGGACGCAAGATTCTCATTCTTGAAACAGGGGTTCGATTCCCCTACGGGCTACCAAGCCTTCCGGAAGACAGCCTCGCGGCCTGACCGTTTCGGAAAACGGCGGAACAAAACAGACAAAGCCCCTTTCCGTAGGGGCGAAACGAAAACAGTATTTGTAAACATGGCAAACCACAAATCGTCCATCAAGCGCATCCGTTCCAATGACAAGAAACGTCTGCGCAATCGTTACTACCACAAAACGACCCGCAATGCGATCAAGAAACTGCGTCTGACCTCGGACAAGGCAGAAGCTACCGCATTGTTCCCCAAGGTGGTTTCGATGATAGACAAGTTGGCGAAAAAGGACGTTATCCACAAGAACAAAGCCGCCAACCTCAAGAGCAAGCTCAGCAAGCACGTTGCTTCGCTGGCCTAATCGCTCTGTCCGCCGTCTCGTCTTTGCTTACGAAGCGGCATTTCTCGATCGACACACATCAACTCCACGGTCCGAAAAGACGTGGAGTTAATTGTTTTTCCCCCTGTCAAACCCTTTACCCATGGACAAAACCCTCGTCGAAGCCATCCGATACGCGGTCTGCGCCCACCAGGACGTCAACGAAAGTTATGACGGGGCACCCTACTCGCTGCACCTGGCGATGGCAGCCCACTACGCCGATGTCTTTTCGTATCTGCTGCCTTCCCAGGAGCGCGACGAAACCCTCGCGGCCGTATGGCTTCACGATGTGATCGAAGACTGCCGACGCTCCTACAACGACATAAAGGCGGTTTTCGGGGAGAAAATCGCCGAACTGGTCTTCGCCGTGACCAACAACCGGGGACGCACACGCCACGAACGCGCCAACGACGACTACTACCGGGGGATCGTCGCCACGCCGTATGCGACCTTCGTCAAACTATGCGACCGGCTGGCCAACGCCCAATACTCGGCCGCGAGAGGCGATGCGCGGATGGTGGCGGTCTATCGGGCGGAACTCGATGCTTTTCTGGAAAAACTTTCCGCCGCACGGGAAGCGGACTACACACCCATGCGGGAAGAACTGAAAAAGATCCTGAAATAAATTCTACATTCCTTCTTCAGAAAGATTGCCCCCTACTCTTTTCCCGACTTGAAACAAAACGCCCCGGGTATAATATCGACCTTGAATTCATCGACCAGCTCCCCCTGTGGGGTAAAACGGAAAACCGTCCCGCGCTGGGTATAGTCGATCGCATCGCTCACGTACAGCTCGTCGGTATAGGGATTGACCCCCAAGGCATAGAACAAACGGGAATCCTCCGCAATGAGCGGCTGGTCCGGCAAGGCGGTATCCTCCACACCCATGCTGTAAATCCCGCTGTTGGGCACCGTGCCGCTGGCCCAACTGCCGTTGATGTAGTAAAGCCGATCGCCCTGCGCATTGATGCAAAGTTCCGAAGGGGACGCCTGCAAGTCGGGAAAACGGAAGATCGCCTCTACCGCAAACAGGCGCGCATCGATACGGATCAGCGTCGCCTGATCCTGCCCATACGGCGAGCCGGCGTATCCGCCGTCGGAGAGCACCCACAGTTTGCCGTTCTTGTCCAGCACCATGCTGTTCGGCTGGCGGGTCACCGAGAGCGAATCGACCACCTTGTCCGTCTCGGTATCGATCTTGTACACCTTGTCGTTGTACGACCAACTGCACACATAGACATACTGTCCGTAGCGGACCATCTGCTCGGTACCGTTCACCTTGCCCGGGCCCTTGGTCGTGCCCATGTAAACATGCCCCGTAATCTCGTATGTACGGGGATCGACCACCGCCATCGAAGGGCTGTACAAGTCGGATATATAGATCTTGTTCTCGGAAATCACCTGGATGTAGCGCGGAGAAGTAAGTCCCGAGATGGCCCCGAGATACTTGAACGTATTGAGGTCGATCACATAGACCTTGCCGGAATTGTTCACCACCACGAACCCTTTCCCGTCCACGATAGCCATCGACTGGCATACATCGCCCAAGGGAAAGTTGTTGGCATTGTAAAACACCTGGTTGTAAACCGTCTTGGAGGCGGGATCGTAGTACGAGAGGGAGGCGTTTCCGTACATGAAGTTGCCTTCATTGCATACGAACACCCCCTCCCCGGGACAGTCATACTGCCGCCCTCCGGTGATCAGGTCGTTTGCGCAGGAACAAAGCCCCACTACGCAAAGCAAAAGCAGTATTCTGCCCCACTTTCCTTTCATCGTCATCATTTATACGAGATTTTTACCGAAAACAGATAATTCCTCCCCGGCATCGCCCGCCAGAGGATGGCCTGATACTTCCGGTCGAATACATTGTTGATCTTGGCCGCCACCTCCACGGCGCAGCCGTTTTTCCAGGCAAAGCGCTTGCCCACCGTCATGTTGTGGATGTCGTACGCTGGCAGGGTGTGCCGCGTGGATTCGTTGCTCGAAGTGGTGTAGCGTTCCGAGACCGCCGACCAGACGTAATACAGGTAAAATCCCCGGTAAGCACCATCGAACATCACATTGCCCTTGTGCACCGGGATGTAGATGAGCTGCCTTCCCCGGGACTGGTCGTCCTCTAGGGTCGGGTCTTCGTTGGTGGTGCGGGTATAGGCGTAGTTGCCCGAAAGGTTGAGCGAAAGCCCCTGGTGGGCATATCCGAGTGAAAGTTCGATCTCCGTCCCGCGGGAGAAGACCTTCTTTACGTTCTCGGCCGTCCAATACCGGAATTCGCTCGGGCGCCACATGATCCAGTCGTCGATCCAGGACAAATACCCGGTCAAGGTCCCGGAAAAGGTAAACCGCCCGAGACTGCGGGAATAGTCCACCGAGAGGTCGGTGGTATAGCCTTCCTCGGGACGCAAATGGGGATTGCCGCCCGGGAGCCAATACAGATCGTTCAGGGTAGGCTGGTGATAGTTGCGCGTACCGTTGAGCTTGACATAGAGTTTTTCCCGGGAAAAAGGACGGAATTCCGCCCCTACCGAAGGCATCAAGGGGGAAAAATCGGCATCGGTCAAGTCCTCACGCAGCAAGGCATATCCCGAAAACCAGTCCGTAAAACGGTAATGCGCCGAGAGACTGGCCCCGAACTCGGTCCGCTCGGCCGAATACCCTTCCTCGGTGATCCGGTCGAAGATATTGACCGCATGGTAATTGCCGTTGATCATCGCCTTGACCGACAGTCGGGAAGACGGGTTGTATTCCAGGGTGTATTTGTTGTAAAAACTGTAGATCACGCTGCGCGAGTCGTAGCTGACAAACGGCCCGAGCTCCGTCTCATTGGCCAGGTAGTAGTCGATGTTCCCGGTGGTAAAGCCGGCGGTGAAGTTGCTGCGGAACTTGTCCCAGAACTTGTCCCAGCGCCCTACCACGCGCAGGTCGTTGTCGGTCTGTTTTTCGGTGCGTCCCAAACCCTGATAGGACATGATGGTGGGCAGGTTGCGATCGGCATGGGTAAACCAGGCGTTGACCGAAAGGTAATTGTCCCGCCCGGCATCGTAGTACAGGTCCAGCACCCCGCCGTGTTTCTTGTAGTCGGCGTTGGTCTGCTTGACCACCTCGAAGGGCGGGATGGCCCGGTTGAGATACTCGAAGTCGTTCTCGGCCATATCGTACATGTAGCGCAAACGCGCCTGGAATTTTCCCGTATCGCCCCCGACCGAAAAGAAGGTCTGGTAAGTCCCGTAACTGCCGGCCGTCTGCATGAGCGAGGTGTAGATCTTCTCCCCCCGCCGCGGCCGGGAGGAAAGCTCCGAGTATATCGAGAAGCTCGTTTCCCTCAATCGCGTCAGCAAGACCGTCAAGGGCGGCCGCATTATGAAGTTCTCCGCGCTCATGGTCGTCGGCGACGGCAAGGGCAAGGTCGGCTTCGGTCTGGGCAAGGCCGCTGAGGTTCCCGAGGCGATCCGCAAGGGCATCGAGGATGCCAAGAAGAACATGATCACCATCTCCCTGTCCGGCAGCACCATCCCCCACGAGATCATCGGCGAGGCCGGTGCAGGCCGCGTGCTGATGAAGCCCGCCGCCCCCGGTACCGGCGTGATCGCCGGCGGCCCCGTGCGTATCATCATGGAAGCTGCCGGTATCAAGGATATCCGTACCAAGTGCCTGCGTTCCAACACCGCCGTGAACGTGGTAGCTGCCACCTTTGAGGGCCTGAAGGCCCTGCGTACCCCGGAAGAGGTCGCCCGCACCCGCGGCAAGAGCGTGGACGAGATCGTGGGTTAAGGAGGAGAGAACATGGCTAATCTGAAGATCCAGCTCGTAAAGAGCCTCAACGGCAGACTGGAAAAGCACATCGCCACTGCCAACTCTCTGGGCCTGCGTAAGATCGGCGACACCACCGTGCAGCCTGACAACGCTCAGACCCGCGGCAAGGTCGCGAAGATCGGTTACCTGCTGCAGGTGACCGAAGTAGAATAAGGAGGTGCGAGAGCATGAAACTGAATGAACTGTCTCCCGCCGCCGGCTCCACCAAGGAAGCCTACCGCAAGGGCCGTGGTCACGGCTCCGGCAACGGCAAGACCGCAGGCCGCGGCCACAAGGGCCAGAAAGCCCGCTCCGGCGGCGGCACCCGCATCGGCTTTGAAGGCGGCCAGATGCCTTTGGCACGCCGCATCCCCAAGCGCGGTTTCAACAACATTTTTGCCAAGCCCCTGGAAATCATCAACCTGAGTGCCCTCAATAAGTTTGAGGACGGCGAGATCGTCACCGCTGAAGCCCTGCTTGCAAAGGGTATCCTGAGCAAGTGCGAGTACGGCTACAAGGTCCTCGGTAACGGTAAAGTTACCAAGAAGGTGACCGTGCAGGCCGCTGCTTTCTCCCAGGCTGCTAAGGAAGCGATCGAAGCAGCCGGTGGAAAGGCAGAGGTGATCTAACGTGATCCAGACGATCAAAAAGGCGTGGGCGATCCCCGAGCTCCGCAAGAAGCTGGTGTTCACCGCCCTGATCCTGCTGATCTTCCGTATCGGCAATGCCATCCCCGTTCCCTATGTGAACACGGATCTGCTGGGCGAGTACCTGGACCAGCTGAGCACCACCGTTCTGGGCCTGTACAATGTCATGTCCGGCGGCGCCTTTGCAGAAGCCACAGTGTTCGCGCTGGGTGTGCAGCCCTATATCAACAGCTCCATCATCATCCAGCTGCTGACCATCGCCATCCCTGCGCTGGAGCGCATGGCACGCGACGGCGGCGAGGAAGGCAAGAAGAAGATCCAGTCCATCACCCGTTACGCAACGGTGGCCATCGCCATCCTGCAGGGCTGGGGCTACTACGCCCTGATGAAGAACTACGGTATCCTGACCAACACCAGCGTCTGGGCCGCTCTGGTCATCATCGTCTCCTTCATCGCCGGCTCCTCCTTCGTCATGTGGATGGGTGAGCAGATCACCGAGTTCGGTATCGGCAACGGTATCTCCATCATCCTGTTCGCAGGCATCCTGTCCCGCGTGCCCAGCATGGTGGGCAATATGGCCACCTCGCTGCGCGCCGGCACCATGACATGGTGGATGGCCGTTCTGGTGGTGGTGGGCATCCTGGCTCTGATCGTGCTGATCACCTGGGTCAACGGCGCCGAGCGCCGCATCCCGGTGCAATACGCCAAGCGTCAGGTGGGCCGCAAGATGTACGGCGGCCAGAGCTCCACGCTGCCCATGAAGGTGAATATGTCCGGCGTTCTGCCCATCATCTTCGCCCAGTCCATCG
>ERZ857882.3648-NODE-3648-length-14276-cov-3.372548_pt1 | contig 14276 bp, 8 predicted proteins | sample MGYA00519697_ERZ857882 | MGnify/ENA primary metagenome ERZ857882 (study PRJEB31778, sample SAMEA3449373) | human gut metagenome | biome: human gut; feature: human-associated habitat; material: faeces | place: United Kingdom | collected 2010/2012 ...
TGCCCGTAAAACAGGTATTCCGTTCTGGAATACGTTCGGTGCGATGGGGGGCGAGAACAGCATGGTCCGTTATGTTGAGAACAATTGGGCAAGCAAAGATTATACACATCTGAGTTTCAGAGGCGGGCGCGAAATAGCGACGGCTCTTTTTAATGCATTATTATTGGAAAAGGAGTTTTATGATGAAGCAGACAAAGTGGTTAATTAATTTGTCGGTTTTGTTGGCATTGCTCGCGATTACCGTAGGGGCGAAGAATCTTTCGCCTTCCCGCTCATCGTTTCAGGATGCAGGGGATGTGTTGTCCGATACGTTGACTGTGCCGGATACGATTGCCTTGCCTTTTGCTTCTTATCTTATGGGAGCCGTTGTCGACTCGGTTCAGTTGCCGGCCTCCGACAGTTGCGTAAATGAATATGCTCCGTTGCATCATTTCTTTGCTGGACTCGATTCCTTGCGTGCGGGAAAAGATACGGTTATCACGATTGTGCAGCTGGGCGATTCGCATATACAGGCAGGACATTATAGCGGGCGCATGATGCGTCTCCTTCAACAGCAGTTCGGCAATGCCGGGCGTGGTTGGATTGCTCCCTTCAAACTGAGCAAGACGAACGAACCGGACGATTATTTCATTTCATCCGTAGCGAAGGAATGGATTGCCGGACGTTGTATCCAGAACAACCGGAAATGTCCGATTGGGCCGGGTGGTATCGGTATCCAGTCCGCGTCGCCATCCATCAATTTCGATATCAGCATAGCACCTAATAACGGTGCCGGATATTCTTTTAACCAGGCAGTCATTTACCGTGGGGAGAAGTCCATGCCGATGCTGCCGGCCGGAAAAATGAAAGATTCTGTCAGGACGGTATTAAGTACGGCGCCGTGTGCGCCGGGAGTGATTGCCGATACGTTCCGCATCTCTTGTCTCGTCGACACGTTGCAGCTGCACAGTACGCGAAGGAAACAGGGGACGGATAACTTGCTTCCGGCTTCTTCTTTTAAGAACCTTTATTATGGTTTCAATCTGACCAATGGGCAACCGGGTATTTTGTATCATTCGATCGGTGTGAACGGTGCCATGTATGTAAATTATACAGACGAGAACTATGTCCGCCAGTTGGCTTTGCTGAATCCGTCACTGTTGATTATTTCTTTAGGAACGAACGAGACTTTCGGCCGGCGCTTTACCCGTAATGAATTTGCCGGGCAGATTGAAGATTTTATATCCTTAGTGAAAAAACAAATGCCGCATACGGCCATCTTGCTGACAACTCCTCCCGAATGTTATAAACGGGTGTATGTGAACAAGAAACGTACGTATGTGCGCAATGAAAATACAGAACGTGCAGCAAAGGCGATTGTCGAAGTGGCACGTCGCGAAGGTCTGGCATGCTGGGATTTGTTTGCTTCGACAGGAGGGAAAAACTCTTCTGCCAGATGGCGCAAGACCGGTTTAATGGGAAGAGACCGTGTTCATTTTACGAAAGAAGGCTATCAGGAGCAAGGCATTTTATTGTATCGTGCCCTGATGCAAACCTATAACCGATATATAGCAGATAACGATGTTCGATAATATAGATTTATCCAAGTTGGGAGAGGTGCTCACCTATCAACACCTGTCGCCGATACTGTTCAGTAGCGGGTTGTTCTTTTTCCTGTTTATAGGATTCCTGATTATTTATATGTCACTCAGGAAACATTTGCTGGCCCGTATTATATATGTAACGCTGTTTTCTATCTATTTTTATTATAAGAGTAGCGGACTCTGGTTTTTCCTGCTGTTATTTACTGCCACGTCAGATTTTTGTATTGCGCAGGGAATATTCCATACTACAACCCAATGGAAGCGTAAACTGTGGGTTGTTCTTAGTTTATGTATAAACCTCGGGATGCTGGGATATTTTAAGTATTTCAATTTCCTGTTGGATATGATTGCTTCGGTAACAAGGATGTTTGGTTACCAGTTTGGAAATACGGCCATGCAAAGCGTTACGTATCAGCCGATGGATATATTTCTGCCGGTCGGTATTTCTTTTTTCACGTTCCAGACAATCAGTTATGTCATTGATGTATACCGGGGGAAGATTACGCCGCTGACACGCTGGATAGATTATGTGTTTTATGTATCGTTCTTTCCGCAGTTAGTGGCAGGGCCTATCGTCCGTGCCCGTGACTTTATTCCGCAAATCTATAAGGAACCGACCGTCACCCGTTCCGAATTTGGCGAAGGATTGTTTCTGGTACTCTGTGGTTTGTTTAAGAAAACGGTGATTTCCGATTATATCAGCCTGAACTTTGTAGACCGTATTTTTGATGCGCCTTTGCTTTATACCGGTGTGGAAAATCTGCTGGGCGTTTATGGTTATGCTTTGCAGATTTATTGCGACTTTTCCGGTTATTCGGATATGGCGATTGGTATTGCTTTGCTTTTAGGTTTCCGGTTTAATGTAAACTTCGATTCGCCTTACCAGTCGGCGACCATTACCGAATTCTGGCGGCGCTGGCATATTTCTCTGTCTTCATGGCTGAAAGATTATCTGTATATTTCGCTGGGTGGGAACCGGAAAGGGAAAATCCGTACGTATATAAACCTGCTGATTACAATGTTGCTGGGTGGTCTCTGGCATGGTGCTTCGATGAGTTTTATCATTTGGGGAGCCATTCATGGAGTGGCGCTGGCGATTCATAAGTTTATAATGAGCCGGTTCAGCAGTTTCAAGCAACTAGGGTCTGAAATGAAGCCCTGGCGCAGGGTTTTGGGCATATTGATTACGTTTCATTTGGTTTGTTTCGGATGGATATTCTTCCGTGCCGATTCGATACAAACGGTGAAGGAGATGCTTTCGCAAATCTTTACAAACTTCCATCCGGAAGTATTTACACAATTTGTAGCGGGTTATAAAGGTGTTTTTATCCTGATGGTGATTGGTTATGTGCTTCACTTCATGCCTAAGTCGGCAGAGAATGCGGTGCAGGGAGTCGTAACCCGTTCTCCTTTGTTGGTGCAGGCTGTTATTCTGGCGGTTATGATTTTTGTTGTAGTGCAGTTCAAGAGTGCCGGTGTGCAGCCGTTTATCTATTTCCAGTTCTGATGTAAAGTAAATGTATATAGTATGAAAGTTAGCCTGTTACAATTTTTACTTTTGTCTGTTTTCCTGCTGGGGAACATGGACGCGAAAGCACAACTGAATAATAATCTGACAGCAGATGAACTGCGTATAAAGCAGGAAGTGAAACCTTTTCTGGATAGCTTGATTATTGAGGAACCGAAGATTACCGATAAAGATATTTCCCTGTTCCGCCTGGAAGCTGTTTTTCCGGCAAAATCATTTACCCGTTTCGGTACGAATGAGGGTGAATTTACAGCCTTTACGCCTGATAATCCCAAAAGCCAGGGACTTGTAAGCGAGCCGATTCCTTTGCTGGGTGGTGCCCGAATCAGCCTTATCTATTCTTTTATAGATGATTACAAGAGCAATGTCCCTATTGCGTGGAAGTATCGTTTCGAAAGTATCAGGGAGAAAGATGCTTCAGGAGAAGAAATGGTTCGCCAGTCTTTGTATCTCCATGTTTTGAACGATTTGCGGTTTTCCAGGATAAAAGTCGGATTGATGGAGGTTGTGATGTTGCCTCCTGATAATGAGGGGAAAAATGTCAATAACTTGCCATCGTTGGGATATCGTTCCATGAGTTTTAGCCGGATGGAGGACAATCAGTATATGTTGACGTATTTGTTGCGCAGCAGTGAAGGGGTTTATAGTCCTATCCTTCGTTCTGAAGGTTCTGACCGTACTTTCCCGGAATACACAGGTGGTTCAGCAGCACAGTTCTGGTTTATCCGGCAGAATATGCAATATCCCGAGAAGGCCGCCGAAGAGGAGGTGAGTGGGACGATCCTTGTTTCCTGCACGGTAGAGCCGGATGGCTCGGTTACCGAACCGCATGTCTTTTTAGGTTCGGAGCCGTTGCTGAATGATGAAGCGATTCGCCTGGTTGCCCTGACAAGCGGAAAATGGATACCCGCTACCCGTAACGGAGAGAATATCGCAGATGAAAAGGTAATCCCCATCACATTCAGGCTTGATGACGACATGCTGAAGACAATCCAAGTGGCGAAGAAACCGGGTAAGAAATTGCCGGTTAAGACTTATCTGTTCTTTTTCGCATTGGCAGTCATATTGATTTTCTATTTGCGAAACAAATTCTTTAAAAAAGACAGGCGTCCTGATCCGGCTTTGCGTCCGAATGTCTCCGTCAGTAACGACAAAATGGTGATTGTTGCAGGAGTTGATGAAACACAAATGGCTTTAATGTTGCGTACGTTTACGGAAATATATAATGCCCGCAGTTACGAAGCTATTATCCGGATGCATACGATGAGTACCCAGGTATTTACCCTCACTTTTCCGTATGACATAAGCTGGGATATTTTCTTGGAATTGCTTGACCATCTGATATATTTTGACGAAAGTGAACATAAAGCACAAACTAGGGCATGGCTGACTTTGCCGGAACAATGCAAACCGGTCGCAGGCGAACATGCTATGTTCTTCACCAAAGAGGATGATAAGGATTTTGACCCTGTCCGGCTCACTACCCAGCATAACCATGGCTGGAAAGTCGATTATGAAACCGAACAGTTAGTAGCAACGGAGGTCCTGGAAGAATATGTTAAACCTCCGTTTGCTTATTATGAGGTGATACAAAAGAATTTTGTCGAATTTGATTGAGTCTGGATCAAATATCTTTTAAATTTGTTGATTCTATCCTCAAATGACGTAAGTCTGAACCTGATACGCCCTGGAACACCTGTAAACCGAATTCCGGAATGACAGCCAGGATATGGTCGAACACATCGGCCTGGATGTCTTCATATGGAATCCAGTCTGTGGTGGATGCGAAGAAGTATAGCTCCATGGGAATACCCTGTTCTGTCGGTTGCAGTTGGCGAACCATGCAGGTCATGTTCTGGCTTACATTGGGATTGCTTTTCAGATAATTCACCAGATAAGCGCGGAAGACACCTATATTTGTCTGGCGTCGTCCGTTTACCCAAATAGAAGCGTTGATGCTGTGTTTTTTATTATAGGCCTCCAACTCTTCCTGCTTCGTATCGATATAATCGGTGAGTAATGATATTTTACGGAATTTAGCCAACATTTCCGGTGTACAGAAATGTACGCTGTTCATGTCGATATTGATGGAACGCTTCACACGGCGCCCTCCCGATTCTTTCATCCCCCGCCAGTTCTGGAAAGAATCGCTGACCAGTGCATAAGGCGGTATGGTGGTAATTGTGTTGTCGAAATTGCGAACTTTAATAGCATTCAGCGTCACTTCAATCACTGTTCCGTCAGCCCCGTATTTTGACATCGTTATCCAGTCGCCCGGACGTAGCATATCATTGGCTGATAGCTGAATACCGGCCACAAAGCCAAGTATCGTATCCTTGAACACCAGCATTAGGATGGCAGCCGAAGCACCCAGTCCGGCAAATAACGTAGCGGGCGATTTGCCGATCAGGATACTGATAATGATTATTCCACCGACAAAGAACACAATCACCTGAATGATTTGTACAAACCCTTTCAATGGTTTGTTCTTCATCGATTCTTTCCGGTTGTATATCTCTAATAATAAGTTCAGTGAAGCGTTGATGAATCGTAGTACAACGGCCACAATGTAAACACTGCATACCATCTGAAGGATACCGAGCAAAGTAGGCATTTCCTCTTTGGGTAGTGCCAGCGGAAGCATGATATAAACCAGGATCGCGGGGATCAGGTGCATCAGCTTATTGATGATCTTCCGTTCTACGATCAGATCGTCCCACTGGTTTTTGGTTTTTTGAGCAAAACGCTTAAATAATTCGAGGAAGATATAGCGGCAAGTGTAATCGATACCGACAGTTATCACTATTAGAAGCAGCAATACGACCAGGTTGTCCCAAATATTTGCAGAGTCGTGTACTAATCCCCATTTAATCAGGTAACTGTTAATCCATTGTTGTAATTCACTCATATATTTGTATTTAAAGTTGTGAACACAAATGTAGGGAAAAAATCATTGCTGCCCAAGTTTACATTAATCAGAGTATTGATACACTTTTAGTTCAAACAGAGGGATCATCGCAAAGAAATGATCGAATATATCCGACTGGATGCGTTCGTATTCTTTCCATACTTTATTGCGGGAAAAGAAATAGATCTGGATAGGCACACCGTATTCTGTCGATTGCAACTGGCTGATGATCAGGTCGAGGTCGGTGTTTACAACCGGCAGACTGGTCAGGTAACGCTCTACATAGACACGAAACATCTGCGAGTTAGTCGGTGTCACACCTTCGTCCGGCTTATAGTCGGCCAGCAGGGGAATCTCTTTCCGCATGTTATCCAGCATTTCAGGTGTACAGAATTTGATTGTGTTCAGGTCGAGAAAGATGGATTTCATGACACGCCGCCCGCCCGATTCAACCATTCCCCGCCAGTTCTGGAAAGAGTTGTTGACCAGTGTATAGGGTGGGATAGTGGAGATTGTATTGTCGAAGTTCTGTATTTTAACGGTGTTCAAAGTGATTTCCTGTACAATCCCGTTTGCGTTGGACCCCGGGACTGTAATCCAGTCGCCCGGGCGTAACATATCATTGGCTGATAACTGTATGCCCGCAACGAATCCGAGTATCGTATCTTTGAATACCAACATCAGGATGGCGGCCGAAGCGCCCAGTCCGGCAAACAATGTGGCTGGTGATTTGTTGACAAGAATGGCAATAATCACAATCCCTCCAATGAAGAAAGCCAGCACCTGAAGTACCTGCACGAATCCTTTTATCGAACGGTTCTTACTGACCTCCCTATGATTATATATATCCATTGCCACCAGGATAAATCCGTTGATGGCCAGCAACAGAACAAATACAATATAAACGGCGCAAACTTTTTGCGAAATCAACAACAATTCTTTTCCCCGGATAAAAGCCATCGGCAATAAAGTATAGACCAAAATTCCGGGAATGGCATGCACCAGATTATGTATAACTCTCCTCTTAATCAACAAAGTATCCCAGAAATAATGACTTTTCTCCGATAACTTCCGTACACTGCCGACAAAAATGTACTGACATACGTAATCGACTCCTACAGCTACCGCGATCAGTAGTACGGCAATAATCATTTCATCGAATGTATTTGCGATTTTCGCATCCACGCCCCAGCCGACGAGGATTTTGTTCATCCAGCTACCTAAATTTACCATGTTGTTATCTCTCTTTTATAATGATAACATTTACAACTGCATTTGGTTTAAATAATAAAAAAGTCTAATCAACCCCTGATAACAAAAAGGAATCCGGTATCTTTGTAGACCATAATACAAAGATGTATGGTAATATATCCATGAAAACATTATTAATGATGATGTTATTTGCAAGTTGTTCGAATCTGTTTGCGGCTCAGAATACAAAAGCGCTGGAAGTAAAAGAACATAAACTAAAAAACGGATTGACAGTCTGGCTGAATGAAGACCATAGCCAGCCGAAAGTATTCGGTGCCGTTGTCGTAAAGGCAGGAGCGAAGGATTGTCCGGATACCGGAATTGCCCATTATTTTGAACATATGATGTTCAAAGGAACCGACAAAATCGGAACTGTCGATTACGATGCGGAGAAAACGTTGCTGGATTCTATCGCACTGAAATATGACGAACTGGCGGCTACGGAAGATGAAGCGGCCCGCTCCCAGATACAGAAAGAGATAAACGAATTAAGCATCCGTTCTTCCGACTATGTAATTCCCAATGAGTTCAACCGTTTGATTTCCAAATATGGCGGTTCGGGTTTGAATGCCGCAACGTCTTATGATGCAACTATCTATTTCAATACCTTTTCCCCGCAATATATGTCCCAGTGGGCGGAAATCAACAGCGAACGCCTGCTGAATCCGGTCTTCCGCCTGTTCCAGAGCGAACTGGAAACTGTTTATGAAGAGAAAAACATGTATGGCGATTTCATCGGCGGGCCTGTTATGGACCGGTTGCTTGCCCGTTATTTTGCCCCGCATCCGTATGCTTATCCGATAATCGGCAGTACGAAGAACCTGAAGAACCCACGCCTGACAGAGATGCGGAAGTTCTTTGAAGAATATTATGTGGCCTCCAACATGGGGCTGATATTAAGCGGTGATTTTGATACGGAGGCTGTATTGCCGGTTCTGGAAAAAACTTTTTCCCGTATCCGTCCGGGAGAAGCTCCCAAACACGATATTGTGGCCCTTCCGCCCTTTAAAGGAAAGGAGAAAATGAAAATAAAATTCCCCGTACCTCTAGTGAAAGCGATGGGAATGGGGTTCCGTGGCGTTCCGGCCAATCATGAAGACCAGGTGGCGTTGGCTGTGGCGGTTAATATGCTGAACAATGCGAACGGGACCGGTTTTCTGGATAAACTGATGGTAGACCGGAAGATTATGGCGTCGATGGCTATGAATGAAAGTATGAATGAAGCCGGGATACTGGCCGTTGCCGTTATTCCTAAGCTGATGTTCCAGACTTATGGCGGAGCCGAAAAACTGGTTTGGAAAGAAATCAACCGGGTGAAAGAAGGGGATTTCAGTGACGAGATATTCAATAGCCTGAAGCAGGAGCAACGCCGCCAATATGCCTCAAACCTGGAGAATATAGATTCGCGTGCCCGGATTATGATGTCTTTGTATTCGCAAGGTAAAAGCTGGGAAGATTATTTGCAGGAAGTTTCCGGTATCGATGCTTTGACAAAGGAAGACGTAGTCCGTGTGGCCCGTAAATATTTCAGTGAAAACTATTTATGCGTTACAAAGACGACAGGCAAATATCCGAAGGATAATTTGACGAAACCGGATTTCAGTCCGATTGTACCCAAAAACTCGGAAGCCTCTTCCGAATATGCAAAACAGTTGGAACAACTGCCGGTACAAGAGGTGAAGCCGCGTTTCATTGATTTTCAGAAAGATGTAGAAACGGTGAGTCTGACTCCGTTAGCCACTTTATATGCAACGGCAAATCCTGTTACGGATATATTTACCCTTAACCTGGTTTATCAGGTTGGAACGTTGGAGCAACCCAAACTGATGCATCTGGCTAATTACCTTCAGTTTTTGGGAACGGACTCTCTGTCGTTCCATGAATTCCGTACGCGGTTGCAGGTCCTGGGCAGTACGATTTCTTTCGATGCCACCGACAAGCAGTTTTTCATGCGGATTACCGGCTTCGACAAACATTTTAAGGAAACGGTTCAGCTGGCCGGCGATTTTATCAGGCACGTAAAAGCTGATGATAAACAAATCCGTCAGGTAATAAATGATGCAAAAGTCACCGAGAAGGCTTTCTTCGAATCGAGTGATAACATCGCAAATGCGTTGCTCGAGAAAGTGAAATATGGCGAACAATCCCGGTTTCTTACTAAGTTATCCCTCTCTGAAGTCAAGAAACTAAAAGGGAAGGAACTTTTGGATGCATTTGTTCAGGTCCGTCAGACGGAATGCGATTTGCTTTATTGCGGAACATTGCCCGTCGCCCAGGTCAGGGAAGAGATAGAAGCCTCCCTTCCGTTGAAGGAGATAACCGTAGCGGTTAATGCTCCCTATCATCGGGATGCAAAGAAATATGACAAGCCGACCGTTTACTTTATGGATATGCCGACAGCCTCGCAGAGTATTGTTTACGGCTATGCAAAAGGAGAGGTGACAGACGATGCCTGGTCGCGCCATGCCGCCCGGTTATTCTCCGTTTATTTCGGAGGCGATATGTCGTCGCTGATGTTTCAGGAAATAAGGGAATTCCGTTCGCTGGCTTACCGGGTGAGCGGCCGGTATATATTGCCGCCTCATAAATTGGAAGGAAAGGCCGGTGAGTTTGTTACCATGCTATCCACACAGAGCGACAAGACGCTGGATGCTTTGGGGATAATGAATTCCCTGATTCACGAAATGCCGGAGAAAGAGGAAAGGATTTCTACCGTAAAGCAATCTATCGTTAACCAGGTCAATAATGATTTTCCTTCCTTCCGGGAAGTGCCGGAAAAGGTTGCCGGTTTTCGAAGGAATGGCTTTGACAACGACCCGAGCGAAGCCTTATTGTCTGGTATCTCGGATATGGATATGAAAGATATTATTCGTTTCTACCGGCATAATGTCCGCTTGAAACCAGTTGTTTATGTCATTGTAGGCAATTCCCGGCGTATCGATATGAAGCAACTGGAAACCTATGGCAATGTGATAAGATTGAGAAAGAAAGATATATATAAATAATGTATAGTAAAGACGAATTAAAGAACCTGAAACTGGAGTTTTGGGAGAGTTTCGCCGCTTATTGTGAAGTGCAGCCTTATTTGCGGGGACGTAAAAAGATGTGGACTTTGTATGATACCAAAGTGAAAGGAGTAGAATTGAAGTTCGATATCAGCCGCAACGGTGCTTATGTGATTCTTGAAGTGAATCACCGGAGTGAAGAGCTCCGGCTTGAAATGTACGAACGCCTGACTTGGTATAAGGAAATGCTGGAACAGGACTTTCCCGGAGGTCTGACCTGGGATATTTGTTTTGTAAGGGATACGGGGAAAGAAGTAGCCCGTATTTATACCGCCAGGGAAGGACTAGACTTTCACCGTCGGCAAGATTGGGGAGAATTCTTTACTTTTATGGCGTCGCAGATGTATCTGTTGGAACGTAATTTTATGTCGATAGCTGAATATTTGAGAGAGTAAAAAAGATGGCACATTCAAATCATATGATTTATCAGGTGGCTGGCATTGCGGCGGTAAGTCTGCTGACAGCCTGTTCGACGCAACAGCAAGATGTTAACTTGCAGGAAGTCGGAGTCAGCCATGAATTGGTCCGTTTCAGAAAAGAGCATTTCGGTCAAGTCAGATATAACCTGTTTTTCTCCATTCCTGAATCCAGGCAGGAGCCGGTCAGGGGCAAGGCTGTCATACAACTGTCGCTGAAAGAAAAACTGCCGCTTATTATTGATTTCAGGGGAGATGCTTCACAGGTCGCTTCTGTCTTGCTGAATGGTGGGGAAGTGCCTTATGAGGTAAAAAATGAACATATTATCATCCCGGCAGAACGGAGCGTCGTCGGAGAGAATAAAGTATCTGTAGAATTTACTCCTGCCGACCAGTCTTTGAACAGGAGGGACGAGTTTCTTTATACTTTGCTGGTTCCTGACCGGGCGCGGACTGCGTTTCCCTGTTTCGACCAGCCGGATATGAAGTCGTTATTTACGCTGACGCTGGAAGTTCCGGAAGCATGGCAAGCCGTTACGAACGGTGCCATAGAGAAAACAGATACCCTTTCCATTCCCGGACGCAAGTTGATTTCATTCAGGGAAACAGAACCGCTGAGTACTTATTTGTTCGCCTTTACTGCCGGAAAATTTATTCGCGAAACATACACCCGGGATGGAAGGGAAATCTCCTTGTACCACAGGGAAACAGACCCGAAGAAAGTCGCCCAATGTCCCGAAATCGCATCGGAAGTCTTTGACGCTTTAACATGGCTGGAAGATTATACCGCCATTCCGTATCCTTTTGCCAAGTATGATTTGATAATCCTTCCCGGTTTCCAGTTCGGGGGAATGGAGCACACCGGGGCAACGTTCTATACCGACCGCCGTATGTTCCTGAATGAGAACCCGACATTGAACGAGCAGTTGAGCCGCAGTGCCCTGATTGCTCACGAAACAGCCCATATGTGGTTTGGCGATTATGTGACCATGCAATGGTTTGACGATGTCTGGACAAAGGAAGTGTTTGCCAATTATTTTGCTTCGCAGATTGTCGAACCGCTATATCCGAGTGTAAACCATGCTTTGAATTTCATGCAGGATTATATTCCTCCCGCTTATGCGGAAGACCGTACTGCCGGAGCAAATCCAATCAAACAGGAATTGGATAATCTTCGTAATGCCGGCCTGGTCTACGGTAACATCATTTATGATAAATCTCCCGTCGTCCTGGAAATGCTGATTAAAAAGATGGGTAAGGAATCTTTCCGGAAAGGCATTCAGGAATATCTGAAAACATATGCCTACGGAAATGCCACCTGGGAGGGCCTGATTGGTATTCTGGATACATATACGGATGACGATTTGTCCGGCTGGAGTCATATTTGGGTAAATGAAAAAGGCATGCCTGAGATTGCCGCTTCCATTGTCGGCAATAGCCTGGTCGTTTCGCAGAAAGACCCTTTCGGCAGAGGGTTGAACTGGCCGCAGGACCTCACTTATCTGATTGTTCCCAAAACAGGGGAACCGGAAGAAATTTCAGTTTCTTTCGGGAGAAATTCAAATTCCATCCGGAAGAAAATGAAAACGGTCCCGGAAGAGGGGAGTTTCATTATTCCGAATACGGATGGAAAAGGGTATGGCTTTTTCCGGTTGAACGAAGCGGATGCCAAGGCTTGTGCCGCCTATCTTTCGGTTTGTGAAAATGAATTGCTGAGAGGTTCCCTGTTAATCACATTGTATGAAAATCTGTTGAACCGGACGATTTCGCCCGAATCATATATGGAGGCTATGTTGAATTATCTGCCGAAAGAAGATAATTCGTTGTTATTCTCGGCCGCTTTAGGGTATATCGGTAATTGTCAGCGTTTATTTCCGGCGGATACAGCGCTTCTGGAAAAAACATTAGGACAGATTGTGGCGACCTCTTCCGTTCCTCAACATCGTTTGCAGGCGTTCCGCTCGTATCGTTCCATAGCAGAGTCGCCGGAAGCAATCGCCGCATTATATGACTTGTGGAAGAAGCAGCAAGCTCCCGCCGGCTGTTCGTTAAGTGAAAATGATTATATCAGCTTATCTTATACGCTGGCCCTTCATTTGCCGGAGCAGGCGGACGAGATTATAAACAGCCAGCAATCGCGTATAACTAATCCTGACCGGAAACGGGAGTATGCCTTTATTTCTCCTTCCGTCTCACCGCATAAAGAAGTGCGCGACAGTGTTTTTGCCTCTTTGCTGGTAGCTGAAAACCGTCGGGTAGAACCCTGGGCATCTGCTGCTTTGGCGAATCTGAATCATCCGTCACGGCAGAAAGAAGCGGTAGCCTATATCCGTCCGGCACTGGAAGCGATGCAGGAAGTGCAGCGGACAGGAGATATATTTTTCCCGACAGCCTGGGTTCGTGCCTTGCTGTCAGGCCATACGTCGCCGGAGGCAAGGGCAGAGGTTGATGCTTTTTTTGCCTCTCACCCGGATTATCCGCCGATGCTGGCAAACAAAATACGGCAACAGGCGAATCATTTATATATAATTGAACACTAAGCATAAAACAGTCGTGTAGAAAAAAAGTGTGCGTACCTGCTAATCTTTTGATAGTTTTATTTGCATTTTCAATTATTATTGTAACTTTGTGGCATCAATAAAATAACAAATGAGAAGAAAAGTATCACATCACCATCATCATCATTACAACGGGCAGTAGTTCGGTGGGCTGATTGGTGTGCAGATACGCATAATATAATTAGATAAGGCTTGCCGTTATACGGTAAGCCTTATTTTGTTTTCGGAAAGCATATAATTATTAAAACAAAAATAAACATGTTACGAATTGCAGTACAATCAAAAGGTCGTTTATACGATGAAACAATGCTATTATTGGAAGAAGCGGGTATCAAACTGAACAGAGGAAAGCGCATTTTGCTGTTATCGGCAAAAGGGTTTCCGGTAGAAGTTCTGTTCCTGCGTGATGATGATATTCCTCAGTCTGTCGCCAATGGCGTTGCCGATATAGGTATTGTCGGTGAGAATGAATACGTTGAAAAAGGGGGAGAAGCACGTCTGGTTAAACGATTGGGATTCAGCAAATGCCGTTTGTCACTGGCTATTCCTAAAGATGAAGACTACAAGGGAGTAGAATGGTTTGAAGGCAAAACAATTGCTACTTCTTATCCTGGCATCCTGAATACTTATCTGAAAGAAAAAGGTGTAAAAGCCGATATGCATGTCATCAGCGGTTCTGTTGAAATAGCTCCGGGTATTGGTCTGGCAGATGCAATTTTCGATATTGTTAGTTCCGGTAGTACGCTGGTCAGCAATCGCCTGAAAGAGGTGGAAGTGGTTATGCAAAGCGAAGCGCTTCTGATTGCGAACAACAATCTGTCGGAAGAAAAGCTGGCGATACTCGACGAACTGTTATTCCGCTTCGAAGCTATCCAGGTTGCTGAAGGCAAGAAATATGTATTGCTGAACGCACCGAAAGATAAGTTGGATGAAATCATAGAAGTATTACCCGGTATGAAGAGTCCGA
>ERZ857882.3662-NODE-3662-length-14246-cov-24.775985_pt1 | contig 14246 bp, 11 predicted proteins | sample MGYA00519697_ERZ857882 | MGnify/ENA primary metagenome ERZ857882 (study PRJEB31778, sample SAMEA3449373) | human gut metagenome | biome: human gut; feature: human-associated habitat; material: faeces | place: United Kingdom | collected 2010/2012 ...
TGGGAGATTATCAGATTCGACAGGCGGCGGACGGCGGCTTGTCGTTCGACTACATGGGGGGTGCGTAAAACATGGCGACAATGACCTTGCCGCGCGTGCAGACGTACAGGATTTACTACAACACGGGTGCAGCAGAAGAAGCGGGCGCGGACGGTGCGGTGTACTGCGGCGCAAAGAAGAAGCACATGGCGCAGTGGCAGTACGATATGACTGCATTGCAGACGGAGCGCGCCGGGCGCGATATCATCATCACGCGCGCGACCGTTTCATGGCAGACGTCGTCTACCAGCACCTACGATATCCGCGTGCAGGATGCGCGGTGCTATGGGCGCGGCGCGGGCGTATATCTGGGCGATGCGAAGGGCACGTCGACGTCATCCATGCAATGGATCAGTACATCGCGTGCGGCGCCGCACGATTCGATCACGCTGATTCAGAATACGATCAACAGCGGCGCGACGGCGATCTATGCATCCTGTCAGAACGAATCGACCAGTTCCAATGTCTACGGAACATGCCAGTATGGCACGCTGACCATCGAATATGACTACGCAACCCCGCTGACGGTGATCGAATATCTGGTTGCGGACAAGACGATGATCGCGCTGGGCGAATCCGTAGGCGTGTCGGCGTCGATCCGGAACATCACGGAATCGGAAATCAGCGCGGTGCAGCTGCAGGTGGTGCGCGAGGTGGACGGCGCGGACGTGGCGATTGGCGACGCTGTGACCGTGGACGTGACCATCCCGGCGGCGGAAACGGCGCAGATCAATCAGACGCTGACCATCCCCGCATGGGCGAATGCAGCGCGGGCGACGCAGTTGTATGTGCTGGTTACCATCGCGGGCAAAGACGCAGAGAAAGCGGCGCTGTGTACGGCGCTGGACAAGCGGTACAATCCAACGATCGAAACGTTCAGCGTATCGCGCGCGACACAGCATCCGATTGACGGCTGGATCAAGTCCGACAACGGCGCGAACACCATGACGGATTTGAAGATCGATCTGGGCAGCGGCGCGAGTGGGTTTACGCTGAAGGTCTATTACGGCACGGGGGAGATCGACACATCGACCGCGCAGCGCATCGATCTGACCAGCCGGATCAGCGATGCGATTGCGGGACTGACGAACGTGACTGCAAAGAACATTGTGACTTATCGCGAAGAAAACGGCGCGTTTACAACGAGAAAGCAGCTCCTGAAGGTGCCGAAGCTCGGGCCCAAGGCCTTCGAGCAGTGCGCGGGTTTCCTGCGGGTGCCGGAGAGCAAGTCTGTGCTGGACAACACCGGCGTCCATCCGGAGAGCTACGCCGCTGCGGAGGGACTGCTGGCCCTGTGCGGCTATACCCTGGCCGACGTGGCCGCCGGGAGGCTGGCGGACCTGCCCCAGAAGGTGAAGGCCCTGGGCTGGGAGGAGACCGCCGCCCGGCTGAACGTAGGCGTTCCCACCCTGCAGGACGTGGCGGCGGAGCTGGCCAAGCCCGGCCGGGACGTCCGGGACGAGCTGCCTGCCCCCATTCTGCGAACGGACGTGCTGGAGATCAAGGACCTGGCCCCCGGCATGGTGCTGACGGGTACCGTCCGCAATGTGGTGGATTTCGGCGTGTTTGTGGACATCGGCGTCCACCAGGACGGCCTGGTCCACATCTCCCAGGTCTGCAACAAGTTCATCCGCCACCCGTCGGAGGTGGTGTCCGTGGGAGACGTGGTAAAGGTGACGGTCCTGGAGGTGGACGAAAAGAAGCACCGCATCAGCCTGTCCATGAAGCAGGCGCCAAAGCAGTAATATAAAGCAGCAGGGCCGCCCTCCCGGGCGGCCCTGCTCAGCTTGCAAGCCTTTTGGGACAAGCTTTTAATAGCCCCGCTTCCGGTCCACCCGGTGCTCCAGGGGACGGCCGGCGGCGTAGTTTTCCAGATCCCGGCAGAACATATCCACGTTGATGTCGCAGGTGTAGCCCAGGGACATATTCCCCGAAATGTGGGGCGTCAGCAGCAGGTTCCGGGTGCTCCACAGGGGGTGATCCCTGGGCAGCGGCTCCGGCACCACCACGTCCAGGGCCGCCCCGGCGATGCGCCCGGCGTTCAGGGCCTCCATCAGGGCCTCCTGGTCGATGGCGGTGCCCCGGCCCACGTTCACCACAATGGCGTCCCGGGGCAGTAAGGCGATGCGCTCCCGGCTGAGGATGCCCACGGTGTCCGCCACCGACGGCAGAGCCATCACCAGGATCTCCGTCTCCGGCAGCACCTGGTCCAGCTGCTCCTGGGGCAGCATCCGGTCATAGGCGGGGTCCGGGTTCCGGCCGCTGCGGGACACGCCGCAGATGTGTCCCGCTCCCAGGGCCTTGGTCCGCCGGGCGAAATTGGTGCCGATGTCCCCGGCTCCCAGCACCGTGATGCGGCTGCCGTAAATGGACCGCATAGGCAGCTCCGACACCCATTCCCGCCGCCGGACGATGTCCTGGAACTCCGGCATCCGCCGCAGCAGCATCAGCGTCACCATGAGGATGTGCTCGCTGATGGTGAGGCCGTAGGCTCCGGAGGAGTTGGACAGCACCACGTCGGGGCTGGCATACAGGCTGTCGTCGGACAGCTGGTCCACCCCGGCGAAGCCGCAGCAGTACCACTTCAGCCCCGTGGCCCGCTTCAGATCCTGGGGATTGCACCAGCCATAGAGGATCTCATAGTCCTCCAGACCCTGGGCCGGAGCCGCGCCCCGCCCGTAAAAATCCACCGCAAAGCCGCACTTTTCCGCCGTATCCAGCACCTTTTTCCGGCGCTCCGGCGTCAGGAAGTCCTCCATCACCGCGATTTTTCTCATTTGCCGTATACCTCCCATATTTTTTCCGCGCAGCGCATGCCGTCGGCGGCGGCGGACAGGATGCCTCCGGCATAGCCCGCCCCCTCGCCGCAGGGATACAGGCCCCGGACATTGCACTGACCGCTGTTGTCTCGTATGATCCGCACCGGCGACGACGACCGGGTCTCCACCGCCGTCAGCACGGCGTCCCCCTGGGCATAGCCCCGGACCTTTCCCTCCAGCATCGGCAGCGCCAGGGCCAGGGTTTCCCACACAAATTCCGGCAGACACTGCCGCAGGTCCGTCCACCGGACCCCGGGCCGATAGCTGGGGATCACCCGTCCCGGCCCCGTGGAGGGCCGCCCGGCCAGAAAATCCTCCACCCGCTGGCAGGGAGCCGCATAGCCTCCGCCGCCCAGGCGGAAGGCCGCCTCCTCCAGCCGCCGCTGGAAGGCGATGCCCGCCAGGGGATGGCTGCTGCCGAAGTCCGCCGGGGTCACGTTCACCAGCAGGCCGCCGTTGATGTTCTCCCGGTCCCGGGCATATTCGCTCATGCCGTTGGTGACCACCCGGCCCTGCTCCGACGCGGCGGCCACCACCTGCCCTCCCGGGCAGACGCAGAAGGAGAAGGCGCTGCGCCCGTTTTCCGGGTGGCACGACAGCTTATAGCCGGCGGCGGGCAGGCACGGATGCCCGGCGAACCTCCGGTACTGGGCTGCGTCCATGTCCGATTGCCGGTGCTCGATGCGCACCCCCACGGCAAAGGGCTTCTGCTCCATCTGTACCCCGGCGGCGTGGAGCATCTCAAAGGTATCCCGGGCGCTGTGGCCCAGGGCCAGCACCGCATGCCGGGCAGGCAGCACATACGGCCCCTCCGGCCCTGTAACCTCCAGCCCCTCCAGGGCCCCGTCCCGGACCCGCAGTCCTGTGACCCGGTGGCCGAACCGCACCTGGGCCCCCAGGTCCAGCAGCTGCCGCCGCAGGTTCACCAGGGTCACATGGAGCATATCCGTGCCCACATGGGGCTTGGCGTCCACCAGGATGCTCTCCGGCGCGCCGCAGGCCACCAGCTGCTCCAGGATCCACCGGTGCCGGATGTCCCGGGTGCCGGTGTTCAGCTTCCCGTCGGAAAAGGCCCCGGCGCCGCCCTCGCCGAACTGTACGTTGGACTCCGGGTCCAGCACTCCGGTGCGCCAGAAGGACGCCACGTCCCGCTGCCGGGTCACGGCGTCCTGCCCCCGCTCCAGCACGATGGGCCGCAGGCCGCACCGGGCCAGAACAAGGGCCGCAAACAGGCCCCCCGGCCCGGCCCCGATGACCACCGGCGGCGTCTCGGGGGCCGCCAGGGTCTCCGGCAGCCGGTATACCTCCGGCGTATACGGCGTTACCCGCCGGTCCCGGACCCGCCGCAGTGCGGCCTTCTCCTGCCGCAGGGTCACCGCCGCCGTATAGACAAAGTGCAGCTCCTCCCGGGCGTCGATGGCCCGGCGCAGCACCTGCAGGGACAGAATGTCCCCCTCCGGCATCCGCAGCAGCCGGGCGGCCTTGCCCCGCAGCAGCTGCTCATCCTGCCCCGGGGCCAGCTTCAGCCCCTCGATCCTGACCATGGGCTCCCGCCCCCTTTCTTCATAGAATGTTCAAATTTTTCCGCCGTTTCTTAAAGCTTCGCTTAAGGTTTCCGCGTATACTATAAACCATCGGAAGGAAAACCACAGCGGCGGCGGAGCATGATACCACATCATACCACATTCCGCCCCGCCCGACAATAGGAGGTTCACAGTTATGTATAACGGTGTCAACGACGAGAACAATCAGGGCGCTTTCAACGATGAAAGCAGCCTGTATCATTACAGCTATTCCAAGGACCGGGCTCCCCAGCCCGGACAGCCCGACCCCAGCCAGACCAGCTGGCAGCCGGCATCCCGGCCGGAGGATCCGGTCTCCCCGGAGGAGCCTGTGGCCTACACCACCGGCACCTGTCAGGATGACCCCCAGCCCCCCAAGCCGGAAAAGGGCTCCTTCTGGAAAAAGACCGGCACCAAGGTCACGGCTCTGGTTCTGTGTTGCGCCCTGATCGGCGGCCTGTGCGGCTTCGGCGGCGCGTCTCTGGCCCGCCGGGGCGGCAAGGCCACCATTCAGGAGTCCGGCCGCACGGCTTCCGCCGTCAGCGTCAAATCCGTGGACGGCCAGACCCTGATGACCCCCGCCGAGGTGTACGCCTCCACGGTGAACAGCGTGGTGTCCATCAACTCCGCCGTGTCCACCAACATCTTCGGCCAGAAGGTGGAGTCCGCCTCCTCCGGCAGCGGCTTCGTCATCACCCAGGACGGCTATATCGTTACCAACCAGCATGTGGTGTCCGGCGCCAGCAGCATCAACGTCACCCTGTATAACGGCGATACCTATCCCGCCACTGTAGTGGGCGGCGACAGTGACTATGATGTGGCCGTGCTGAAGATCGAGGCCACCGGCCTCCAGGCCGTGACCCTGGGCAAGAGCGCCGACGTCAACGTGGGCGACACGGTGATGGCCATCGGCAATCCCCTGGGCGAGCTGACCTTCTCCATGAGCCAGGGCATCGTGTCCTGCTGCGACCGGGCCATCAATGTGGACGGCACCCCCTTCAACATGATCCAGGTGGACGCCTCCATCAATCCCGGCAACTCCGGCGGCCCCCTGATGAACCTGTACGGCGAGGTAGTGGGCATTGTGTCCGCCAAGTATTCCAGCTATTCCAACACCACGGTGGAGGGCATCGGCTTTGCCATCCCCATCAGCGATGTCCAGACCATCATCACCGACATCATGGAAAACGGCCAGGTCACCGATAAGGCCTACATGGCCATCAAGGCCGGCAGCATGACCGAGCAGATGGCTGCCCAGTACAACATCGACGTGACCCAGGGCGTGTTCGTCTACGCCGTGGAAAAGGGCGGCGCCGGTGAAAAGGCAGGCCTGCAGCTGGGCGACGTCATCACCAAGCTCAACGACACGGAGATCACCTCCATGAGCGACCTGTCCATGGCCAAGAAGGGCTTCAAGGCCGGCGACACCGTCACCCTTACCGTGTGGCGCGGCGGCCAGGAGATTACCCTGAGCCTGACCTTCGACGAGCAGCCTCAGACCACCGGCACCGAGGACGATTCCTCCAACCAGAACCAGGGTCAGCAGGATTCCTACGGCGACCTGTATGACTACTTCTTCGGCCGGGGCAACAGCGGCCGGGGCAACAGCGGCCGGGGTAATTAAGGCAGCGTGACGGCTTCTTCGGAAGCATCACTGGATGTATTTCGCATTTCCCTTTTACTCTCTCTTTCTTCTTTCATCTTTCTTCCTTTAAGCACCTCAGGGGTCCCGGATATCCGGGACCCCTGAGGTGCGATTTTTATTGGATTGTCGGGGATGGATCTCAGCGGCGTCCGCCGCCGAAGCCGCCGGGCCGGGGCCCGTTAGACCGGGGCGGACGGGGCGGTGTGGGCCGGGGCGGACGGGGACCGCCGCCCATGGGTCCACCCATGGGACCGCCGGGACCCCGAGGGGGACGGGGCGGCCGGGGCGCCCGGGGCCTGCGGCCCCAGAAAATGGGATAGTACACCGGCCCGCCCATCATAGCCGGACGCCGGCGATAGCGGTTGTAGCGCATACGGTCCAGCAGCGCCCATACCACGAATATGCACACGATCAGCAGCACCACACCGGCGATGCTGACGCCGGAGGCGCCGGCAGGCTCCTGCCAGGTCCGGCCCGGAGCCGGGGACTGACCGCCGGTACTTGAGCGGCCCAGGGTCTGGGCCAGCACCACGTCGGACTGGCGGAAGAAATCCACCGCTGCCTGGGAATAATCCCCGGCATAGTAGGGGGTGTCCAGGGCGGTTTTCAGCTTGGTCTGCTGGGTGTCGGTCATCAGGTCCGCCAGATTGTCGCCGCAGGCCACATACCAGTCGCCGCCCTTGACCAGCAGCAGCAGCATATCGTTGGCTCCCAGGCCCCACCTGGCCCCCAGCTCCCGGGCATAGTCCTCGCTGGACCAGCCCCGGATATCGTCCACGGCGGCCACCGCCACCACGGCGTAATATTGCTCGTTCCAGGCGGTGTTATAGTCCTGGATGGTCTGCCGGGTCTCCTGGTCCAGCAGGCCCGCCTCGTCGCAGATCCAGTTGTAATAGGACACCTCTGGCAGGGCGGCGGGCTTTTTGCTGATGCCGTAAACGCCGGAGCCGATGATGGCCAGGATCAGCACCACCAGCGCAAAGCTCCGTTTTTGATAGAATTTCATGGTGACGCCACCGGTCCTTTCGGGGAAAGTCTGTGTGCGGGCATCAGCCCCGGAGCTCCAGCAGCTTCTGCTTCAGCTCGCCCTCGATGCGGCCCAGCTCCACCTCGGCGGCCTTGCGCTTCTCGGCCCCCTCCTTCTGGATGTTCATCACCTCGTCCAGGGTGGAGATCAGCTGCTGGTTGGTGTGCTGCAGGGTCTCGATGTCCACGATGGAGCGCTCGGCCTCCTTGGCGGTGGCGATGGTACCCATCTTCAGGGTGTCGGCGTTCTTGCGCAGGAGCTGGTTGGTCATCTCGGTGACGGCGTTCTGGGCGGCAGTGGCCTGACGGCTGTGCTCCATGCCCAGGGCCAGCACCATCTGGCTCTTCCACAGGGGAATGGTGTTCACCAGGGAGGACTGGATCTTCTCAATCATCTGGGTGTCATTGTTCTGCAGCAGGCGGGTCTGGGGCCCCATCTGCACGGACACCATGCGGGTCAGCTCCAGGTCGTGGAGCTTCTTTTCAAAGCGGTTGCACAGGTTCACCAGGTCGTTGTATGCCTGGGCGTCCTCGGCAAGACCCGTCTGCTCCGCCTTCCTGCGCAGCTCCTCCAGCTCCGTGGACCGCACCTCCGCCAGCCGCTTCTTCCCGGCCAGAATGTACATGGTCAGTTCCTTGTAATACTTCAGGTTCAGCTCATACATCTGGTCAAACATGGCCACATCCTTCAGCAGGGTGATCTGGTGCTGCTCCAGGCTCTGGGCGATCTTGTCCACGTTGGCCTCCACCTTGCCGTACTGGGCCTTCATGGTTTCCAGACGGCTGCCGGCTTTTTTGAACAGGCCCGCCAGGCCCTTCTTTTCCTCTTCCTCGCCGAAGCCCTTCAGCTCCACCACCAGCTGGCTCAGGTCCTTGCCGATCTCGCCCAGGTCCTTGTTGCGGACGCTGTTCAGGGCGTTTTCGGAGAAGCCCGCCACGCTCTTCTGGGCCGCCGCGCCGTACTGCAGGATCATGTTGGTGTCCCGGATGTCGATCTTGTGGGAGAAATCCTCCACCGCCTTCTTTTCCGCGTCGGTCAGCAGCTTGTCGTCCATCTCCACGGGCTCGATTTTCTTCTCCTCCTCCACCTGGGGGGCCTCCGGGGCTTCCGGAGTCAGGGTCAGGGTGGGCACTGCCTCGGCGGCAGCGGCGGTGGGGTCCAGGGTCAGCTGGGGGGTCATGTTATCGGTCATGGTAATCGTCCTTCCTTTATGAGTAATGGTGTCTTAAAGCTCCAATTGGATCCCATCGTCCTGGGGGCCGTCGTCAGGCTTTGCCTGGGTGCGGTGGATGGGGTCGTTGCTGAGGCCCTCCCGGGCCATCATGTTGTCCAGCACCGTGATATCCGTGGAGATATCCAGGGCCTGGTCGCCGAACAGGCTGTCCAGCTGCCGCTCGAAGGCGGTGACGATGGTGCTCATCATGCCCCGCACCCGCTCCATGGTGCCGGTGATGTTCTCCCCCTGGACGCCCTGGCGGCTCATGTCGTCATAGGCCCGCAGCAGCTTCAGGGTGGTGGGCAGATAGTAGCTCATGAACTTGCGGATCTGGGGCAGCTGGGAGGGATTCTTCTGCACCTGCTGAAAAATCTTGTCGGACACCTGGGAAAGCCGTTCAATCTGGGCGCTGATGGCCGCGTCCTGGATGCTGTCGTTCAGGCGGCGCATCTCGTCCAGAGCGCCCTTTCCCTGGGCGATCATCTGGTCCAGCTCCTGGTTGCCGGTGGTTTCCGGCTCCTGGGGCACCTCCTCCACGATGTCCTTGCAGAACAGCCGGGCGATGCCGTATACCACGGCGGAGGCCGCCAGGGCTATGACAAAGTGCCCCGGCCGGTACAGGGGGAACAGCAGGGCATACAGCACCCATGCAGCCGCCGCCGCATACAGCGGCGCAGCCGGTTTGTGAACGATTTTTTTCATCCCATCGCCTCCGAATTTGCGTTAAGACTATTATACCCCACAGGCCATTTTCGGTCAAGAAAAAAGCCTGTGGGGCGGGGAAAATCAGATGGCCACGGGGATCTTTTCGTCAAAGGGCAGGGGGTCGTACCCCTCCAGCCGGAAGCTGTCCCGGGTGAAGCGATAGAAATCCGTCACCTCCGGGTCCATGACGAAGGCCGGGGCCGGGCGGCCCTGCCGCTCCAGCAGCTGCCGCACCAGGGGGACGTGCCGGTCATAGATGTGTGCGTCGGCGATGACGTGGACCAGCTCCCCGGCCTCCAGGCCGGAGGCCTGGGCCATCATATGCACCAGCACGGCGTACTGGACCACGTTCCAGTTGTTGGCCGTCAGCATATCCTGGCTGCGCTGGTTCAGAATGGCGTTCAGGGTCCGGCCCGACACGTTGAAGGTCACGGAATAGGCGCAGGGGTACAGGGCCATCTCGTGCAGGTCCTGGAAGTTATACAGATTGGTCATGATCCGCCGGGAGGCGGGATTGTGCCGCAGGTCATACAGCACCCGGTCCACCTGGTCAAACGCCCCCTCCGGGTATTGGTGCTTCACCCCCAGCTGATAGCCGTAGGCTTTGCCGATGGAGCCGTTTTCGTCGGCCCAGCTGTCCCAGATGTGGCCCCGCAGGTCGTGGATGTTGTTGGACTTCTTCTGCCAGATCCACAGAAGCTCGTCGATGCAGGTTTTGAAATAGGTGCGGCGGATGGTGAGAATGGGAAACTCCTGCCGCAGGTCATAGCGGTTGATGATGCCGAATTTCTTCACCGTGTGGGCCGGAGTACCGTCCTCCCAGTGGGGGCGGACGTTCTGGTCTGTGTCCCACACCCCGTTTTCCAGGATGTCCCGGCAGTTCTGCTGAAATATTTCATCGGCGCGGCTCATAGGCGGCCCCTCCTTATACGTTTTGGGGTTATTGTACCATAACGTGGGGTAAGATACAAGGAAATGGCAGACATAAGGAAAAGTTGTTTGTTTCACCGGGTGGCTGGTGGTATATTATATGTGTATGACTATGTGAATCAGGAGGAAATGACTATGCAGTATGATGTGCTGATCGTGGGCGGAGGCCCCGGCGGAATTTATTCCGCCTATGAGCTGCTGGAGAAGCGGCCGGACCTGAAGATCGCCCTGTTTGAGGCGGGCCACGCCCTGGCCCGGCGGCACTGTCCCATTGACGGCGTGAAGGTGAAGTCCTGCGTCAAGTGCCCCACCTGCGCCATTATGAACGGCTTCGGCGGCGCCGGGGCCTTTTCCGACGGCAAATACAACATCACCAACCAGTTCGGCGGCACCCTGCACGAGTATATCGGCAAAAAGCAGGCCCTGGAGCTGATGGAATATGTGGACGAAATCAACGTGGCAAACGGCGGTGAGGGCACCCACCTGTACTCCACCGGCGCAACCCCCATCAAGAAGCTGTGCCTGGAGAACGACCTGCACCTGCTGGACGCCTCTGTCCGCCACCTGGGCACGGATAAGAACCTGGTGGTGCTGGAGCACCTGTATAACCGGCTGAAGGACAGGATGGATATCTACTTCGACACGCCGGTGCAGTCCGTGGAGCGCACCGACGGCGGCTACCGGGTGGTGACGGACAAGGGCAGCTACGACGGCCGCTACTGCGTCATCTCCGTGGGCCGCAGCGGCAGCAAGTGGATGGAGCAGGTGTGCCGGGAGCTGGACATCGCCACCAGGTCCAACCGGGTGGACATCGGCGTCCGGGTGGAGCTGCCCTATGAGGTGTTCGCCCACCTGACCGACGAGCTGTATGAAAGCAAGATCGTCTACCGCACCGAGAAGTTCCAGGACCGGGTGCGCACCTTCTGCATGAATCCCAAGGGGGCGGTGGTCAACGAGAACACCAACGGCATCGTCACCGTCAACGGCCACAGCTATGAGGACCCGGCCATGCACACCGAGAACACCAACTTCGCCCTGCTGGTGGCCAAGCACTTCTCCGAGCCCTTCAAGGATTCCAACGGCTACGGCGAGAGCATCGCCCGGCTGTCCAACATGCTGGGCGGCGGCGTCATCATCCAGCGCTTCGGCGACCTGATCCGGGGCCAGCGGTCCACCCCCAAGCGCATCGAGGAGAGCTTCGTGACCCCCACCCTGTCCGCCACCCCCGGCGACCTGAGCCTGGTGATGCCCAAGCGCATCCTGGACGGCATCATCGAGATGATCTACGCCCTGGACAAGATCGCCCCGGGCACCGCCAACGATGACACCCTGCTCTATGGCGTGGAGGTGAAGTTCTATAACATGGAGGTCCAGCTGGACAAGAACCTCCAGACCTGCCACCCGGGCCTGTTCGTCATCGGCGACGGCAGCGGCGTGACCCACTCCCTGTCCCACGCCAGCGCCAGCGGCGTGTATGTGGCCCGCTATATCGCGGAAAACGCCTAAAAATTGAAAACAACACGCACCCCCGGCGGATCCCGCCGGGGGTGCGCTTTCTTCTACATGTATCCTCTCAGAACAGCCCGGTGATGACGCCGTTTTCGTCCACGTCGATGTTCTCCGCCGCCGGGACCCGGGGCAGGCCCGGCATGGTCATGATGTCCCCGGTATAGGCCACGATGAACCCCGCTCCGGCGCTGACCTTCAGACTGCGGACGGTGACGGTGAAGTCCCTGGGGGCCCCCGGCAGGGCCGGGTCGTCGGACAGAGAATACTGGGTCTTGGCCATGCACACCGGCAGGCCGCCGAAGCCCAGCTCCGTCAGCCGCTTCAGCTGCTTCTGGGCGGCGGGGGTCAGCACCGCCTGACTGCCGCCGTACACCCGGCCCACAATGGAGTTGAGCTTATAGATCAGGGAGGCGTTGTCAGGATAGGCGAAGGTGAACTCCTCCAGCCGGGGCTGATCGCACAGGCGCACCACCTCCCGGGCCAGGTCCCGGCCTCCCTCGCCGCCCTTGGCCCAGACCTCCGACAGCACGGCGTTGACTCCCAGCTCCCGGCACCGCTCCTGCACCAGCCGAAGCTCCTCCGCCGTGTCCGTGGGGAAGGCGTTGACGGCCACCACGCAGGGCAGGTGGAAGGTATTGCGGATGGTGTTCACATGGTGCAGCAGGTTGGGCAGGCCCTTTTCCAGGGCGGACAGGTTCTCCCGGTTCAGCTCCGCCTTGGGCACGCCGCCGTGGTATTTCAGCGCCCGCACCGTGGCCACGATCACCACGGCGGAGGGCCGCAGACCGGACAGGCGGCACTTGATGTCGAAAAACTTCTCCGCCCCCAGGTCGGCGGCAAAGCCCGCCTCGGTAACGGCATAGTCCCCCAATTTCAGGGCCATCCGGGTGGCGGTGACGCTGTTGCACCCGTGGGCGATGTTGGCAAAGGGCCCGCCGTGGATCAGGGCAGGGGAGTGCTCCAGCGTCTGCACCAGGTTGGGCTTCAGCGCATCCTTCAGCAGGGCCGTCATGGCCCCCTCCGCCTTGAGATCGTGGGCCGTCACCGGCCGCCCGTCAAAGGTATAGGCCACGATCATCCGGCCCAGCCGGGCCTTCAGATCCGGGATATCGCTGGCCAGGCACAGCACGGCCATGACCTCGCTGGCCACGGTGATGTCGAACCCGTCCTCCCGGGGTACCCCCTGCATCCGGCCTCCCAGGCCGTCGATGACGTGGCGGAGCTGGCGGTCGTTCATGTCCACGCAGCGCTTCCACACGATCTGCTTGCAGTCGATGCCCAGGGCGTTGCCCTGCTGGATGTGGTTGTCCAGCAGAGCGGCCAGCAGGTTGTTGGCCGCCCCGATGGCGTGGAAGTCCCCGGTGAAGTGGAGGTTGATGTCCTCCATGGGGATCACCTGGGCATAGCCGCCGCCGGCGGCCCCGCCCTTCACGCCGAACACCGGCCCCAGGGACGGCTCCCGCAGGGACAGCACCGCCTTCTTTCCCAGCCGATTTAAGGCGTCCGCCAGGCCGATGCTGGTGGTGGTCTTGCCCTCCCCGGCCTTGGTTGGGTTGATGGCGGTGACTAAAATGAGCTTGCCCCGCTTCTGACCGGGCTTTTCCGGCGGCAGGCGGAGCTTGGCCATATACCGGCCGTAGGGCTCCAAATTTTCCTCGCCCAGGCCCAGCTTTTCTGCCACCCGGGCAATGGGCTGCAGGGGCGTAGACTGTGCAATTTCAATATCGGAACGCATGGCTCGGCCCCCTCTCATGGATTTTCACGGCGCAGGGCCGCCCGATAGGTGTTTTCCAAAAGCATGGCCCGGGTCATAGGGCCTACGCCCCCGGGGACGGGGGTAATGAAGGATGCCCTTTCCGCCGCGGCGGCATAGTCCGCATCCCCGCAGAGCTTGCCGTCCGGGCCCCGGTTCATGGCCACGTCAATGACCACGGCGCCGGGCTTCACCATGTCCGCCGTAATAAGGCCCCGGCGGCCTGCGGCACTGACTAAGATATCCGCCTGCAGGCATTGGGAGCACAGGTCGGGGGTCTTGCTGTGGCAGACGGTGACGGTGGCATCCGCCTGCAGCAGAAGCGCAGCCATGGGCTTGCCCACAATATTACTGCGGCCCACCACCACGCAGTGCTTGCCCGCCGGGTCAATGCCGTACTTTTTCAAAAGGGCCAGGATCCCCGCCGGGGTGCAGGGGAGATACCGGGGCTGCCCTAAATGCAGGAGGCCCACATTCTCCGGATGAAAAGCATCCACATCCTTGGCCGAATCTATGGCCCGGAGCACCTGGCCCGCGTCCAGATGGGCGGGCAGGGGCATCTGGACCAGAATGCCATCGACGGCCTCGTCCCGGTTCAGCGTATCTATCAGGGCCAAAAGCTCGGCCTGGGAGGTGCCAGACGGGAGACGGTGGTCGGCGCAGGAGATGCCGCACTGGGCGCAGTCCTGCTCCTTATTGCGCACATACACCGCCGAGGCGGGATCGTCCCCCACCAGCACCACCGCCAGACGGGGTGGCCGGGACAGGGCGGCGCATCGTTTCCGGAGAGCCTGCTTTATCTCTGCGGCAAGGGCCTTACCGTCCATGACCACAGCACTCATATTATTCCTCCTGTACTTTTTCGTTCTGCTCCGCCCGGTCCCGGGCGGCTACCTGATTCACATACAGCTCCTCAGGCTTGTGGGGATGTACCTTGAGATTCCAAATCAGCATGAAAAGACTCACCAGCACCATGACGACGCTGAGGGCCTGGGACACCCGGATGGGCTGGCCGAAAAGCTGCCAGTTGAACAGATACAG
>ERZ857882.3663-NODE-3663-length-14245-cov-7.523256_pt1 | contig 14245 bp, 16 predicted proteins | sample MGYA00519697_ERZ857882 | MGnify/ENA primary metagenome ERZ857882 (study PRJEB31778, sample SAMEA3449373) | human gut metagenome | biome: human gut; feature: human-associated habitat; material: faeces | place: United Kingdom | collected 2010/2012 ...
CGCTATTTTTTCATACGAAACTTTACACTATCACTTTAGTATAGTAATCTAAAATCTTTATTATTATATATAACATAATTTTAGAATTTTTTCTATTTTATAATTAGTTAACTCTAATAAACATAAAAGATGATTATTAATTAATTTCTTTTGCTTTATTTTAAAAATGAATTTCCCTTCTTTTTTTCTACTGCAAGCTCAATCTGAGAATCCATTAATTTTTTTTCTAAATCTAATACCTTATACTTTAAATTTTGTAATTGAAACTTAGTATCTTTATTTATCTTCTTAAGATTGTCCTTTTGTGATTTAATCCTTATATAATCTGCTTCCATCATTCTATATTCTTCATCTAATTTCATAAAATTTTCTTTATAATTTTCTTCATCTTCTTTTAATGAATCATTGTTTTTTTTGATAATTTCAATTTCCTTGTGATAATTCTCAATTTCTTCTTTAAGTACTAAATTTTCACTTTTTATATCTTCTATTACTTTCTTTAATACCTCAACATTCTCAGCATTATCTCTTAATTCTTTTAGTCGTTCCTTAAGAGTAGTATTTCTTTCCTCTAAAGACGTATTCTTCTTAATTAAAGTTTCTACCTCTTCATCTGCTTTAAATAATTCATCTGCTATATTTAAAGCAACTAAAGTTGCACCTGCTGTAGAACTTAACTTTCTATTATTTGCCATTATATCTTTAACTTTTTCATTCACATATTTAGCTATCTCTACTAAATATTCTTCACTTTCTCTTCCCTTTAAATTATAATCCATTCCATTTATATTTATAGTAACTGTACTCATAACACACCTCATTAACATAATAATTATATAAATTAATTTTAACATAAATGTACCATAGTATATATAAGAAAATATAATCTAATTATAAATTCAATAAAAAAAATAGATAAATACAATATTATTTGATCCAAATCATAATAACATAATACTTATCTACTTATAAATAAACATAATAATTTTTAATTTTATCAAATCATAATAATTACCTAAATTTCATTTTTACCTATAACATAAACAATTATAAACCCAACAATAAGTGCTATTATAGATACTAACCCCATTACTCCAAGTGTAAAACCTGGATATATTACAAATACAGATCCCATAACTAATCCTAAAATAATACAATAAGCTGTTTGAGGATACTTGTTAAATATTTTCTCTATTAATTTTGTCATTAATAAAAATCCTGCTAATACTCCTACACCAACTATTGCTATACTTATTAAATCAAAGTTCTTAATTATTTCAATTATTGGTTCGTATAATCCTATCAGCAACAATACAAAGGAGCCACTTATTCCAGGTAATATCATAGTTGCAGCTGCTATAAATCCAGCTACAAAAAAACCAATTGTATTAGCTTTAAAAATTGTGCTTAAAAATGAAGCATTTGGATTTATTTTTTCTAATATTCCTAAGCCTGCTACAATAGCAAATCCTATAATTAATCCTGTAAGATTTCCAGCTTTTATTTTTGTTACTGTAGCCTTTTTATATATTAACGGAACTGTACCAAGGATTAATCCTATAAAGAAAAAGTTAGTTTGTTCATTAAAATTTTTAAGTAAATAATCAATTACATTAGTAAAGAATAATATTCCCAGTACCGCCCCAATACCTAGTGTTCCTAAAAATAATATATTTTTCTTTATATCTTTAAAAAAATTATTAACTGAATATATTATTTTATCATATATTCCCATAACAACAGCCATAGTACCACCACTAACCCCTGGTATGACATTAGAGATTCCTATAACCATTCCTTTTAGTAAATCTATTATGTGCTTCATATAATCTCCTTTATTACTATAATTTAAAAAGAATGGTGCTGCCACAATATATCGTAACAGCACAAATCAATTATTATCTTAAGGTAGCTCCAAGCTTGTGTTCAAGACTTCTTAAAATCTTATCATGAACCTTATTAACATCATTATCTTTTAATGTCTTTTTCTCATCTCTATATGCTATAGCATATGCTATGCTCTTCTTACCTTCCGGTATTTGAGCACCCTTATATATATCAAATAATTCTACTTTTTCAACTAAATTACCACCAGCTCTTCTAATAGTATCTTCTATCTCTTGAACTAGAATTTCATCGTCTACAAGTAATGCAATATCTCTTGTAACTGCTGGGAATTTAGGTAGAGCCTTATATTTCTTATCTGTTTTAGCATATTCAAATAATAAATCTAAGTTTAATTCTGCTAAGTAGCAATTTTCATCTACGCCATAGTTCTCTGAAACATCTGGATGTACTTCTCCTAAAACACCAACCTTTTTATTTCCTATCATTAAAGCAGCTGTTTTTCCTGGGTGGTAGCTTGGATTATCACTTTCTCTAGTAAACTTAACTTTACTTAATCCTAATTTTTCAAGAGCATTTTCTACTACTCCTTTTAAATCTAAATAATCACAATTGCCATACATTCCTATAGTTAAAATATTATTTTCAGTTGGAATTACAGTTTCATCTTCATTAGGAATATAAACTTTTCCTATTTCAAATAATCTCGCATAATCATTATTTCTTGAATAATTTCTTCCTAATGATTCCATCATAGAATGAATTGTAGTTGTTCTCATTACAGAATAATCTTCACCTAATGGATTTTTAATTTTTATAACATTTCTTAACTCACTATCTTGTGGTAAATTAATCTTGTCAAAAACTTTAGGAGAAATAAATGAATAACTTATTGATTGATTTAATCCACTTGATACCATTACATCAACTATTAAATCTCTTAATATTTGATTTTTATATTTTGGTTCTCTTCCAGTAGATGCACTATAAATTGTTGTAGGAATCTTATCATATCCATAAATTCTTGCAACTTCTTCTGCTATATCTTCCTTTATACCAATATCTATTCTAAAAGTTGGTATTGTTATATCTAAGTTATCTTCATTTATTTCTGTCTTTAATTCTAATAAATCAAGATACTTTTTCATATCTTCTTTAGAAATATCTGTTCCTAAGAATTTATTTATCCATTTAGAATCTACAGTAATATGTCCCTCTTCCTTTTTAGAGTTATATATATCTATAGTTCCTTCCATAATTTCACCACAACCAAGCTCACATACTAATGCACAAGCTCTGTTTATAGCTATTTCTGCTAAGTTTGGATCTATATCTTTTTCAAATCTTGCTGAACTTTCGCTTCTTAAGTTTAACTTTTTAGAGTTAACTCTAATATTTGTTCCATCAAAATTTGCTGCTTCAAAAATTACTTCTGTAGTATCTTCTTGAATTTCTGAATTTAAACCACCCATTATTCCAGCAAGACCTATAGAAGTTTCATCATCTTTAATACATAAGAATGATGAATCTAATTTTCTTTCTATTTCGTCTAAAGTAACAAATATTTCATCATCTTTAGCTCTTTCAACAACTATTTTACCACTTTTAATTTCTCTTGCATCAAAGGCATGCATAGGTTCACCTATTTCTAACATAACAAAGTTAGTAATATCAACTATATTATTTATAGGTCTAACCCCTGCTTCTAACAGTCTTTCTTGCATCCAACCTGGTGAAGGCATAATTTTCACATTTTTAACACCTCTAGCCATATATCTTCTGCATAGCGAATCTCTAACTTCTACTTTGATTTTATCATTAATATTTTCACTAGTCTTAACTTCATAATTTAAGTTTGGCATTTTATAAGATGTTCCTAATGTTGCAGCTGTTTCTCTTGCCATACCAACCATACTTAAGCAGTCTGGTCTATTTGAAGTAATATCAAAATCTAATATTGATTTATTAAGATTTAAATATTCTTTAATATCCATACCTAGTGGAGCATCAGCTGGTAATATCATAAGACCATGAACTGGTTCATCACCAGCTATACCAAGTTCTTCTTCTGAACAAAACATACCATTAGATACTACACCTCTAAGTTTTCCTTTTTTTATTTCTGTTCCATCAGCTAATATTGATTTATGAAGGGCAACTGGTACTATATCTTGCTCCTTCATATTAGTAGCTGCTGTAACTATTTGAATAGTTTCTGTTCCAATATCCACTTGACAAACCTTTAATTTATCAGCATCTGGATGTTGTGTAATTTCTACTATTTTACCTGTAACAATATTTTTAATTTCATCACCTTGAGTTATTACCTCTTCTAGTGCTGAGCCTGATAAAGTTAATCTATCTCCAAGTTCTTTTGCATCTATATTTACATCAACGTAATCTTTAAGCCAATTAAATGGGACTTTCATATTTTTTACCTCCTGTTAATTAAAATTGATTTAAGAATCTCATATCACTTTCATATAATAATCTGATGTCATCAATGCCATACTTAAGCATAACCATTCTATCAACACCAAATCCGAAGGCAAATCCACTATATACCTCAGGATCTATTCCACAGTTTCTAAGTACTTGTGGGTGAACCATTCCACATCCTAATAGCTCTATCCAACCACTTCCTTTACAAACTCTACATCCCTTACCTTCACAAACGAAACAAGTTGCATCCATTTCTGCTGAAGGTTCTGTAAATGGGAAGTGATGTGGTCTAAATTTAGTTTTAACCTTATCTCCAAACATTTTTTTAGCAAAAAGTTCTAAGGTACCTTTAAGATCAGCAAAAGTTACTCCCTTATCAATTACTAACCCTTCCATTTGATAGAAAATTGGTGAGTGAGTTGCATCAACCGCATCTGATCTATAAACTTTACCAGGTCCTATCATCTTTATTGGAGGTGCTTGATTTTCCATAACTCTTATTTGAACTGGTGAAGTTTGAGTTCTTAAAACTAAATTGTCATTTATATAAAATGTATCTTGTTCACTTCTTGCTGGGTGATTCTTAGGTATATTTAAAGCCTCAAAATTATAATAATCTAATTCTACTTCTGGACCTTCTTCTACTGTGAATCCCATAGATATAAATATATCCTTCATACTTTCTAAAGTTAAATCAAGAGGATGTCTCTTACCAATCATGTTTTTCTTTCCTGGCATAGATATATCTATAACTTCAGAAGCCAATTTATCATTTTTTTCTTTTTCTTTAATTATATTAAGCTTTTCTTCTATCTTATCTTCTACTTCTTTCTTAACTTCATTAACAAGCTTTCCTACTACTGGTCTCTCTTCCTTAGATAAACCTCCCATACTTCTTAGTATAGTAGTTAGCTCTCCCTTTTTACCTAAATACTTTACTCTTATTTCTTCTAATTTTGAGCTACTATCTGCATTTGTTAATTCATTAAATGCACTTTCTTTAATAGATATTAACTTTTCTTGCATGTTTTTTCCTCCCTTATAATATAAAATTAGAAAATATTATTTCCTAAATAACAAAAAAACTCCGTCCCATAAAAGGGACGAAGTGTCGCGTTACCACCCTAATTGGTTAAGAAAACTTAACCCAACTTAATTCGAATAACGGAAAACCCGCTAGAAACTACTATTATTTCACTTCTAGGACTCCTGAGGGAACTTCAATATAAATTTCTATAAAATAGCTTTCAGTCTATGGCTATTTCTCCCTGAAAAGTCCTTTATATTTACTTTCTCATTCACAGTCTTTATATTATTCAATTTACAATTTATTATACAAATAAAATTAATTAATTTCAATAGTAACTTTCTATTTCTTACTAAATCAAATTTTGTCTTACCTTTTCAAATAATATTATTGAAGTAGCAATAGATACATTTAAAGATTCAGCTCCTCCTGGCATAGGTATTTTAACTTTCTTGTCTGCTAATTCAAAAAGTTCATCACTTATACCATTTCCTTCATTTCCAACAGCTAATATAGTCTTTCCTCTAAGGTCTTCTTCAAAGAAATTTTTAGATTCAGCTAAAGATGTAGCAACTAAACTAAACCCATCTTCCTTTAATAATCTTATAATTCTATAATTCTCATCATCATAAAATATTGGAATATAAAAGATTGATCCCATAGTAGATCTTATAGTTTTATCATTATAAATATCTACTGTTCCTTTTGTTAATATTATTCCATTTATTCCTGCTGCATGAGCAGTTCTTATTATTGTTCCTAAATTGCCTGGATCTTGAACCTTATCACAAACTAAATAAAAGTCTCCCTTTAAATTCTTTTCATTATTTCTTTTCCTAACCACAGCTATTATACCTTGTGGAGTTTCTGTAGATGCAATTTGACTAAATAAATTATTTGATAGAATATTTATTTTTGCTTTTAAATCATTATTTTTTAAATAAAAATCCTCAAATCTTTTTTCAAAGTCCTTTGCTATTATAATATGTTCTATTTCCATACTAGCCTTTATAGCTTCTTCAATCAAACGAAAACCTTCTAAAATAAACAAGCCTTCCTTATCTCTAAATTTTCTCTCTTTAAGTTTCTTAATATACTTAAATAAGTTATTATCCTTGCTTTCTATATATATCAAAATAGCCACCTCATTACTTTGATCTAACTATCATGCCTTCTAATTTGCTTAAATCTTCAGCTGATCCTATAGCTACTATTATATCATTTTCTTCTATTATATCATCAGCTGCTGGTGATAAATTAACTTCATCACCTCTTTTAATAGCCATTACATTTATACCATATTTACTTCTAAGTTTTAACTCATTTAATGTTTTTCCTGCCCATTCATGTAATACTTGAATTTCCATAACACTATAATCATCAGAAAGTTCTATATAATCTAGTATATTAGCTGAAACCAAATTATGAGCTACTCTAATTCCCATATCTTTTTCTGGAAGTACAACTCTGTCAGCACCTATTTTATACAATACTTTTGCATGTAAATCACTATGTCCTTTAGCAATTATATATTTTACACCAAGTTCTTTAACTAATAATGTAGCCATAATACTAGATTGTATATTATCACCTATAGTAACAACTGCTACATCAAAATTTCTTATTCCTAATGATCTTAATGCATTTTCATCAGTTGCATCTAATTGAACTGCATGTGTTACACTATCTGCTATTTCTTGAACTATATCTTCATCTTTATCTATAGCCAATACATCATTTCCTAAAGAATATAATGTCTTAGCAATTGAAGAACCAAATCTACCTAGTCCTATTATTACAAATTGTTTATTTGACAAACCTTTCAACTCCCTAACCAATTAAAATTTTCCCCTCTGGATATTTATAGCCTGACTTTTTACGTTTTCTAGTTAATGCTAGCATTACAGTAAGAGGACCTACTCTACCTAGATACATCATTATCATTATAAATATTTTTCCTAATGAACTTAAATTTGGAGTAAGTCCTAGAGTTAAGCCAACTGTTCCTAATGCTGATGATGTCTCGTATAGTAAATCAATAAAACTTGCACCAACCTCTGTGTATGATAATATCATTGTAACACCAATTACTAAAGATAATCCAATAAATACAATTATAAAGGATTTATATACTATTTCTTTAGTGAGTCTTCTACCAAAAACTTCAGTATCTTCCCTTCCTCGAATAACAGAAATTACAGTCAAAACTAAAATTGCACAGGTAACTGTTTTTAATCCACCAGCTGTAGATCCAGGAGAACCACCTATAAGCATTAAAATAACTGTTAAAATTTTACTTGCTAACGTCATACCACTTGTTGAAATACTATTAAAACCAGCGGTTCTTGGAGTTACTGATGCAAAAAATGAATTTAACAATTTATCTTTTATGTTCATATCAGCGATAGTTTGTGGATTCTTATGCTCAAAAAGTAACATTAATAAAGTTCCACCAAATATTAATATTAAAGTTGTTATAATTACTATCTTAGCATGTAAAGATAATTTCTTTATACCCTTAAAATCATATAATTCTAATAATACTGTAAATCCTAAACCACCTATAATAATTAATGCACTAATTACTAATATAACAACTGTATTGTTTGAATAACCTACAAGGCTTGTTCCAAACAAATCAAATCCAGCATTACAAAAAGCTGATATGGAGTGGAAAATGCTATAAAAAAAGCCTTTTATAATTCCATATTCCGGAACAAATTGAGTTGAGAGCAATAAGGCTCCAAAAAATTGCACAGAAACTGTAAATATTAATACATATTTCACCATTCTAACTAATCCTTGAATGGAAAATGTGTTCATTGCTTCCTGCATTACTAATCTTTCTCTTAAAGTTATTTTCTTTCCCAAAATCAATGAAATTAATACTGTAAAGGACATAAAGCCTAAACCACCTATTTCAATAAGGGCCATTATAACAGTTTGACCAAAAGTACTCCAGTGAGTACTTGTATCTAATGTAATTAGACCTGTAACACATACTGCTGATGTAGACGTAAATATTGCATCTAAGAAATTTGTTGGTTCACCACTTCTTGATGATATAGGTAATGATAATATAACTGCACCTATAATAATTACAGCTAAGAATCCCAATGCTAAAATTTGAACCCCATTTAACTTCGTTTTGTTTTTTAATGAAATTTGCATATCTTCACCTCTTAGATACACTTATTTTGTATATAACCTATTATACACTATTCTCAGTTTTTTATTTATATTAACCTATAAAAAATGCGACCTTAAGGTCGCAGTATATTATTTGTTTAATTGGCCTTTTGCTACTTCCACTAAATCTGCAAATGCTTTAGGGTCATTTATAGCTATTTCAGATAGCATCTTTCTATTCATATCTATACCAGCTAATTTAATTCCATTTATGAATTTTGAGTAAGAAAGACCATTCATTCTTGTAGCTGCATTTATTCTAGCTATCCAAAGTCTTCTAAAATCTCTCTTCTTTAATCTTCTTCCAACATATGCATTTCTTAAAGCTCTTATTACTGATTCATTAGCAGTTTTAAATAATCTGCTCTTTCCACCGTAGTAACCCTTCGCAAGCTTTAATACTTTTTTATGATTTTTACGTGAATTAACCGCTCTTTTAACTCTTGCCATGCTTCAATCCTCCTATAATCTTATAAATATGGTAATAACTTTTTCATTGCTTTTTCTTGAGTAGTTGAAACATAAGCTGCTTTTCTTAAGTTTCTCTTTCTCTTAGAACTTTTTTTAGTTAATATATGACTCTTAAATGCTTTAGCTCTTTTTAACTTTCCAGTTCCAGTCTTTTTAAATCTTTTTGCTGCACCTCTGTGTGTTTTCATTTTTGGCATAATAAAATCCTCCTCTCAAATTATGCTTAATAACAAGCTTAAAAAATTCACTTAAAAGCTTATAAAATAAAAAAGACAGCATTATGCCGTCCTCGTAATATTCATACTTTTAATTTATTATATAAATTAATAAAAATAGAATATAATACCTTACTAAGCTTTGCCGTAAGGTGAGAAACGGCTATGTTCCTTCTTAACAATAGTAATTATAGTATCAGCTAAAAAACTTGTCAATATTAAATTACAATTTAACTTGTTTTTCAACGCATAATATACAACCTTCACAGAATATTACTTTATTTTCAAAAACTTTTTCTATTGTATCTATAAATTCCTTGTTTACACAGTTACTTTTTCCATGAATAATTATACTTTTAGGAGAATTAGTTATTAATCCACTTATTATTATATCTTCCATTTTTACATCACTATCTAATTTGCATTCCATAAGTTCCTTCATAAACTCATTAAATATATCATTTTTATTCCTATCAATTATAGAGTAATTTCCATCTTCACTTATAACTATATTTATTTCTTCTATTTTACTTTCTTGAATTTCAACAAAATATTTTAGTAATTTTATAAATTCCTTATATTCTTTTTCTACCATATAACTTTCTATTACTTTATCTATAATATCTTCTATATCTTCACGTAATTCCTTCATCCTAAATCGTATAAAGCCATTGATATTTATTTCTAAATTTTCTTCTAAACAACTTTTAATTTTTTCAATAATATTATTCACTTTATTTAAACAATAAATCAGGTTATCAAATTTTAATGATTTACTTTCTAAAAATACTTTCATTATCTCTTCTTCAACTTCTAAGATTTCCTCTTGCTTAAGGAAGAAATAGTTTTCAGTTAAATAACCTAACATTTCTTTTTCTTTATATTCATTTAGAACTATCTTATATAATATATTACTTATATATAAATTTATAATATCTCTAACTCTTTCGCTGTAACTATTATCATCACATAATATCTTTATTATATGATTATCTAATTCCACACTTTCTACAACTCCTATTTTTATGTCTTTTTTCCTAAGAACTAATCTTAAATCTTGTATTTCATATACAAAATCCAAATCTTTATTGTAAACAAGTTTTAATACAAGCATGGATTACACTCCCTTTCTAATAATAGTATGTATAAAAAAAATATCTATATTCAAAAATTATTTCTTAGTAATCGACAAATAAATTTAAATATCTTATAATAAATTCAAAATATTATAGGAGATTTATATGATTTGTTTTACTGATTACAGAATAACTCAAGAAGAAAAGGATACTTTATCTTCTCTAAATTTAAAAGTTATAGAGATTCCTAAATCTAATGATCTATATGATGCAATAAATGGACATGTAGATATTCAATTAAATATATTAGATAAAAAGTCAAAAAAAATAATAATTAATAGAAATATGGATGTAACTTTCAAAAAACAATTAACAGATTTAAATATCCAATATATTGAAAGCGAAAATTTTTTAGAACCATCTTATCCTAAAAATATTTTTTTAAACGCTTTAATACTCGAGGAATACTATATACATAACATAAAATATTCAGATAAAAATCTATTAAAATTCCAAAATAACAAAACTTTAATTGACGTAAAGCAAGGTTATACAAAATGTTCATGTTTACCTATAACTGAAAATGCTATAATAACGAATGATGTAGGTATTTATAAAAGCTTATCTAAATACAATTTTGATATATTACTTTTACCTACTGGAGATATTATTTTAGAAGGTTTTGATTATGGATTTATAGGTGGTACTGGAGGTTTAATTAATAAAAATACTATGGCTTTCTTTGGTAATTTAGATTTTTATAAATATGGAAATGAAGTTAAATCTTTTTTGAAAAAGTATAATATTACACCAATATACTTAAGCAATATGAAATTACATGATAGAGGTAGTCTATTTGTTCTTTAGCCTTTTATATAATACGTTTATCAAATATAAATGTTTCTATATTTATAAATTAATATAAAGGAGCTGCCAAGGCAGCTCCAAATCAAAAATGTAGGAATTTCTTATGAAGTTTTTTTCTAAACAACTAAAAGTATATTAACTTCTAATTATTCTATAACTTTTTTACTATTCATTTCTACTCTATTATTAAAACATCTTTAATTTGGTGAAATTTCTTAATTACATCCTTATTGTTATTTTTATAATCTATATTCAGCTTGTCTAAAATTCTATTTACCTCCAATAAAGCTTTATTACTTTCTTCTATGGTCTGATTTCCACGCCCTAGCTTATCACAGATAAACAGAATAATTATATCATTATAACAACTACTATTAATCAATCCAGGAATATTAGAAAATGGTAAGTCATTTAATATATATATATGATGCATATGAAAACTCACTATTTCAGATATTTTCTCAGTCTTTTCTTTATCAAAATACTTAATCAATATTTTGTAAGTGATTCCTTTACCCACCTTATCATGATTATAAGATCTATACCTACCCTTAATGAATTTAGTGGTTTCTATTTTCCCAATATCATGAAACAATGCAGACCACATAAAGACTTCACTATTTACTGAAAACTCTTTTACCTTAGCAGCTGTATCAATAACTAATTTAGTATGATTCCATACATTCCCTTCTGGGTGAAACTTTTTATCTTGTGGTACATTTTTTAATTTATTTAAAATATTAAAATCACTTTCTATAAAAATCTTTTCATTCATTAAGGCTTCTATTTTCACTGAAGGTTTTTCATCATTTATTAATATATTGTTTAGTTCTTTAAATATACTCAAATTTATCACCTCATAAATATATTATTTCAATTAATTTATTTTTATTTTGTGTATCAAAATAAAACTTTATACATAAACTGTAAATATATTAGGCACTATAGCCAAGTGGTAAGGCAGAGGTCTGCAAAATCTTTATTCCCCAGTTCAAATCTGGGTGGTGCCTCCAAAAGTAAAACGCACTGAAAAATTATTATCAGTGCGTTTTATATATTTTACTTTTGTCTTGCTTTATTTAAAATTTCTCCAATTTCTTCATGAGAAAACTTATATGATGCATTACAGAAATTACATTTTATTTCTTCTTCTTTTCCATCATTATATATTTCTTCTAAATCTTTTTCTCCTATTGAAATTAAAACTGATTCAACTTTTTCTCTAGTGCAATTACATTTAAATTCTGGTGACACTTCTTCTAATATATTTAAATCCATACCATCAAAGATATATTCTAAAACTTTTTCTATACTTCCATGTTCTAATAACATTGATGTAATAGAAGGTATTTCTTCTAATCTATATGTAAGTAAATCAGAAAGTAACTCATCTGCATCTGGCATCATTTGAATAATAAAACCACCAGCTACCTTTATTGAATAATCTTTATCTACTAAAACACCTAGTGCAACTGCTGATGGTGTTTGTTCTGATACAGTAAAATAATAAGCTAAATCTTCACCTATTTCTCCAGTATAAATAGGCACTTGCCCAACATAAGGATCTTTCATACCTAAGTCTTTTATAACTGTAAATTCACCATTTATTCCAATATATCCACCTACATCTAATTTACCTTTAGAGTTTAATGGTAAGTTTCCATAAGGATTTCCTATAAAGCCTTTAACAACCCCACCTTCATAGGCTGTTACAGTAACCCCTTTTGCATCTCCACCACCATTTATTTTTAATGTTATTACTTCTTTATCTGATTTCAAAGTAACTCCCATTAAAGCTCCAGCTGTTAACATTCTTCCTAAAGCCGCTGCAGCAACAGGAGTACACTCATGAACACTCGTTCCTGTATTAACTAAATTTGTTGTTTCTCCAGCAATTATTCTAATCATTCCATCTTTTGCTGTAGCTCTTATAATTTTATCCATAGAAAATCCTCCATTTTTATTTTTTTACTACATATACTATTCTTTCTGTATTAGTATTAACTTGTTTTTCAGTATATCCTTCATATTTCCCTATTACTTTTAATCCAGCAATTTCCAATTTATTCTCTATAAATTCTTCAGTATAAGCTTTCTCTAAATGCTCTTCTTCAAATCTTTCATATAAATTATCTCTCTTTACAAAGAAAGTCAAATACATACTTAATAAATCCTCTTCAAAAACATTTTCCCAGGTATAAAAAACATCTTCTTCACTATAAGTATAAATGTTATTACCTAAAATATTCGAAAGTTTGTAATATGAATTTATATCGAAAATAAATAACCCATTATCACTTAGATGTTCTTTAACTCTTATGAAATAATTTAAAAGTTTATCTTCATCAATTATATAGTTAGTTGAATCTAAGGCTGAAGTTATTAAATCAAATTTTCTATTTAAACTTAATTTACTCATATCTTGGCAAATAATTTTACATCTTATTTTTTCTTTTTTGAACTTTTCAAATGCTTCTCTAAGCATATCTTCTGATAAGTCAACAGCAAAAGACTCTTTAAAATTTTTAGCCAGCCTTACAGTTAGATTACCTGTTCCACAAGCAATGTCTAAATAATTATTAAATGTAATTTTCTCTTCATTACATATATCAATTACCCTTGCACACATAGAATCATAATTTATATCTTCATAAATTAATTCATCATAAATTTCAGCAAAGTCTCCATATGCCAAAGTAATCCCCCCCACTTTAATACTTTTCTAAAACTATATTAAAGGTAAATTTTCCTTTAGTCAATGCTACAGATAAAATGATTGAAAAATATATTATTTTCTTCCTAATATTTCGTCATTAGTTGGTATTTTCATCATTCTTTTTCTTTTTGTCATTATGCCTCCAATTCTGCCAGTTTCCTCTGCTGTTAATCCTCCCCATCCATTAGAATCAACCTTATCTTTTAATCCTAATTCTTCGGCAATTTCATATTTTATTTTCTCTCTTAAAATTTCAGCTTCACTAAGTTCTTTATTTGATTTAATTTTAGACTTAATTATTTTTTTTAAAGGTGTTTTACTCATTATCATACCCCCTATCTTTGATAGTTAGTGTAAAGTTTTTACACTACTTTTTTTCTATTTTTCTTTATATATC
>ERZ857882.3676-NODE-3676-length-14214-cov-4.141465_pt1 | contig 14214 bp, 10 predicted proteins | sample MGYA00519697_ERZ857882 | MGnify/ENA primary metagenome ERZ857882 (study PRJEB31778, sample SAMEA3449373) | human gut metagenome | biome: human gut; feature: human-associated habitat; material: faeces | place: United Kingdom | collected 2010/2012 ...
CCCCACTTATGTTTACTGCTTATATATTCCTTATGCCTTATTGGTTATGTCGTCTTATTCCGCTGCTTTTCTCGCATCGATAACAGCCTGATATTTTTCCGTATCGAAGGCAACCAGGTCATTCCAGCCAAAGCCTTCCAGCTGTGTGCACATATCATCCCACATCTGCTCGAATTCCGCATCATTGGCAGCGAATACCATACGCCAGGAAGCATCACATACCACGCTCTTACACTGGCTTCTGTATCGTCGCTGGCGAGAGGGATATTTACATTAGCAACCATACCCAGCTGGCCTGCATTCTTCATATATTCCACTTCATTCACAGCGCCGAATTTTTCAGACCATTCCTTTGTAGTTGCGGTCTGGTTCATTTCTATGGTAGAGGACCATAAGTTGGGCTCAAAATACTCTCCGGTCACCGGATTCATTTCCGAACTTCCTGCGATCCACTGGTTAATCTGGTTATTACCGTCGCTCCAAAGGCCGCCGCCCATTTCTTCGGGTACCGGAAGATCTCCTGTAAAACGATCCTGTCCTTCTTTGGTCAGTGTATAAGTACCATCCTCATTTACCGTATAAATCAGGCCTTCCAGACTGTTGTGCTGATAGGTCAGCCCTTCCGGAGAAGCAAGCCAGTCAAGCAGCTCCATAATCCGTAATTTCTTCTCTTCATCCACCTGGGAGCCTACGCCCCATACACGTCCGTCGCCGTAATAGGAATCCGCCATCTGGAAGAAGTTCAGCTTTTCTACGGGAGTATACATGTAGTTTTCACGGCTCTCGCCATGCTCCGGTGTATTCCAGAAACCATTCTGCCAGTTATACCAGAACAGATATACTCTCTTCTGCTTCATCTTGCTGTCACAGGCTGTCGTCCAGTCCTGGGTTGCGGAGTCGGGATCCACCAGTCCCATCTGGTTTGCTTTATAGAAAAACTGCAGTGCTTTGTAATAGCCGCCGTTTTTATCCGTCAAAGGCATGATGGTATTGTCATTGCCAAGAAGAACGGATTCCTTTACCTGCTGTCCGAACCAGTTTGTCAGCAGATTGGCATTTTCAATACTGGTACCGTCCCAATCCTTCCACATGGTAATCGCAAAGGCTTTGTCGCCTGCCGCATTTGTAGGATATTTTTCCTGCATATCCGCCAGCATATTGAGAAGATCATCTGTGGTTTTCAGTTCCGGGCAGCCCAGCCCTTCATACAGATCCCACGGCACCCTTGGCGCGCTTGCTACTTCTGTTCCCACAAATGCCGTAGGGCCGTTGCTGTTCATATTACAGGGAATCGCAAAAACACTTCCTGCTTCCACACCGCTCATGGTTCCGTTAAACAGATCTATCTGCTCTTTGTACTTGGTCAGGTTTTCGTAGTTTCCGATAATATCGCCGATATCCATAATCAGGCCGGCTTCCACACAGTCCTGCATTTCGGAATTGTCAATGATTACGATATCTCCCAGATTCCCCGATGCGCTTCGTGTCTGATAAAGGGAATTGGCATCTCCGGACACCTGCGGTGCGATAATATTAAGCTGGATATTGAATTTGTCCTTGAGCACTTTTCCATACCAGCCGGACTGTATTCCCTGGTAATTGGCGGCCTTGTCATAAATTTCAATGGTCATCTCCGTATCATGGGATACCTCAGGAGCTGCTCCCTGGGCAGCCTCCGTACCTGCGCTGCTTTCTGCTGCAGATTCTGCCGCTGCCGGTTCTGAACTTCCGCCTGCCGGCGCTGTTGTGTCTTTGCCCTGTCCGCAGCCTGCCAGAACAGTTGAAGCTGTCATGATTGCTGCCAGTGCCAGGGATGCTAAACGTTTCCTTTTCATCTTGAATCCTCCTTGTTTTCCGAAGAAAAATATGAGCCTCTGCGAACAGAGTATTTTCCTCCTGCTCTTTATTGAGTCTATCTATAACAGAAGTCGGTCTTCTGCTATTTTCTCAGCCTTTTACGGCACCGATCATGATACCCTTAACAAAATATCTCTGGAATATAGGGTATACCAGAATAATCGGTATAACTACAATTATTGTTACCGTCATCCGGACGCTAGTAGGCGTCTGGCTTGTGGCTACTGCCGCCGCCATGGAAGCGCTGTTATTGGTATTGGCAAGGCCGGCCAGCGAACTCGCCTGATTCAGATATTGATACAGAATGAACTGCAGCGGATAAAGCTTGGTATCCGTTACCAGAAGCAGTGTATCCTGGAAAGAGTTCCACTGGTTTACAGCGGAGAAAATCGCAACAGTTGCCATGATAGGCTTGATAACCGGAAGCATAACCTTGAAGAAAATCTTCATGATTCCCGCACCGTCAATCTGCGCGGCTTCCTGCAGTTCCTTGGGCACCGACTCCACAAATGTTTTGGTCAGTATAATATAGAACGGGGAGACAACTGCCGGAAAAATATAGCCCCAAAAATTATTCGTCAGATGCAGGTTCCTCATGGTGAGGTACCAGGGGATAATACCCGCATTGAAATACATGGTCGCAACCACCAGCCGGTACCAAAGCTTCCTGTGCCACATATTATCCTGAGTAAACATAAAGCCCAGGAAGGCGGAGGCTCCTACCGTACCCACCGTACCGATAATGGTCCTCAGCACGGATATTTTGGCCGCCTGGAAAAGGCCATCAATGCGCAGCGCACTGAGATAGTTTTTAAAATGAAGCCCCTTCGGCCAGAACAGAATCACACCGCGTGCACTCAAATCATTGGCACTTATGGTATTTATGAAAATATAGTAAAAAGGATAAATACAAATTAAGGCACAAAGGGCAAATATAATATAGCAGACAACAGCCAGCATATTATCGCCGAAGCTGTGGTGCATTTTAGTTTTAAGAACTTTTTCCCTGCTCATTTTTTCCTCCTCTTCCCTACAAAAAGCTTTCGCCGCGTATCAGCTTGGACATGGTATTGGCAAAGAACAAAAGAATGAGACTGACAACACTCTTAAGCATACTGATTGCAACGGATACGGAATAGCTTCCGCTTCCCATCGCGGTGTTGTATACGTAAAGGTCAAGCACCTGGATCGTCTCTTTGTTAAAAGCATTCTGGAATACATAGTACTGTTCCATACCATTGGAAAGGAAGTTCGCGATATTGAGCATCAGCAGTACAAAGTATGTGGGGAGGAGGCTCGGAATCGTGATATACCAAATCATCTGCAGCCTTGACGCACCGTCCACCTTTGCCGCCTGATACATTTCATCATCAATTCCGGAAATCGCCGCTATGTACATGATGGCCGACCAGCCCAGATTCTTCCATGTAAGCCACAGCCACATCGTCAGCCATACATGTTCGGAGGACTGGAGGAAAAGAATCGGTTCCGTGGTAATCCCCAGCGTCTGAAGCAGGGTGTTCGCCATACCTGTGCTGTTGAAAAGGCTGTATGCCACGGAATATACAAGCACCCAGCTGATGAAGTTGGGAAGCGTGGTCACTGTCTGCACGAATTTCCGGAAGGGCACACACCGCAGCTCATTCATAAATACGGCAAATATCATGGGCAGCCAGGAGGTTGCCAGCGTAATGCCGCTCATGGCAAAGGTATTTTTAAGCACCTGCAGAAGCTGATTGATTTTAATAGGATTCTCCACCAGAGACTTGAACCATTTCAGCCCCACAAAGTCATGGATGGAAAATGGTTTCGGCGGTTTGTAATCAAAAAATGCGTATACCCAGCCGTACAGCGGATAATAGGCAAAAATTAAAACCAGCACAATAAAGGGCAGTACATAAAGGAACATTTTGAAAGAATTCCATTTTTTCTTGTTTTGAAAAAGACTCATACTTCTCTCCCTTCTCCCAAAGAGTTTACATTTTGTTTATCGTTAAACCTTTGTTTAAATGGATTATATAACTCTTCCACCATGAATGTCAATATATGTTTTAATATATTATGATTTTTATACAATTTACACATATTTCTATTTACTTAAACGATTTAGAAATTTTCTATTTGTGTTATTTTTATGTTATTTGCACTAAAATCTACAAATGTATCGTTTTACCAGTTTTTATATTCTGTATTTACAGTAATGGAAAATGCATTTCTATTTTCATCTGCCATAAAGACTTCTGTCACATCAAGATGCCATCCATATCTCTTCCAAACGGAATCCCTCAATAAAAAAGGTGCATGGCCATTATTATAATTTCCATACACCTTACTGTTACTATATAATTTTGTTTTGTGTTTTTTATGGCTGCTTCCTTTTCACCGAATTCCGCAGCACGATAGAACAGGGAATCTTGATTTCAGCCGCCTTTTCATCCGCAGCCTCCGCCTCCTTCTCCTCACCGCCGATCCTCTCCAGCAGCATCTCTGCCGCCTTATGCCCGATCTCGGAAAGAGGCAGGCTCATCGTCGTCAGTGCCGGACGGATATATTCCGACAGATCCTGATTATCGAAACCGGTAATTGAAATATCCTCTCCGGCCCTCAGCCCATGCTCCTCCAGGTAATCATAAACACCGCCCGCCATGCGGTCCGCCATACAGAAGATCGCCGACACGCCCGCATCCACAAGCGGCCCTGCCTGCTCATATCCTGATTCCCGATCCCAGGCTCCGTAACGGACCCAGCCCGGATTATAGGGTACCTGCTCCTCAAACATCGCTTTCTGGATCCCCAGAAGTCTTTTCTGGGTATGAATATTATCCGCCCGTCCGCCGATGATGCCTATTTCCCGGTGTCCCATGGAAAGCAGGTACTTCATCATATCATAGCCGCCCTTTTCCTCTTCAATCACCACAGACGGAATCCAGTCGGCATTCGTATAGGCATATGCCAGCACCACCGGCATGGAAAAATCCTCCGGGAAAAAATGAATGATCCTCGCATGCCCCGCCACATAAATCACCCCGTCCACTTTAATGGAACGCAGCTCCTGCAGCGCAGGCTCCAGCACGGAACGGTAGGCTTCCTCGTTATTGTACCAGGATTCCTTCCACCTCGCATACAGACGAAGGTTCTGCACGATTGTCCGATACCCCTTTTCTTCACAGCAGGCCATAATGCTTTCTATCATTCCGGGCGTACTGAACTGGGAAATATCTTCCGCAATGATTCCTATCGTTTTTGTCTTCTGGTTTCTCAGCCCCTGAGCGATATAATTAGGCTGATACCCCCTTTTCTTCACCACATCCAGGACTCTGAGCCTGGTTTCTTCGCTGACCTTCGGCTTCCCGTTCAGTATATTGGAGACTGTGGTGGCAGAGACATTACACTCTCTCGCAATTTCCTTTAATGTAACCATAATTATAATAGCACCCTCTCTTTTCCTATTACAAGTTTTACGTTAAACAAAATAATGCCCTTATTTTCTTTTTCAGGCATTCCCCTTTTTCTGAATTCAATAAGGAATTATAGCATTATTGGCCCCATCACGCAAGGAGCATTCATTTTTTCGGCAGGTTTACAGAAAAACCTGTATACATCCGCCGTAAACCAACTGAAGCTTGTTTCCCTTTGGCTAATATGTTACAATTCTTTCACACGAAAGCGGTATTAGTATAACCTGACTAAGATCGGGGCCCCATGGTTCCCGTTTTTTTGCCGTCGTTTGGCGTGGAGGGGGACACATATGGATAAGAGGACAACAAACCTTTTTGCAAATGTAAAGCAGCGTCTGCTGGCAGGGCCGGGAAAGTTTCTGGATAACCTTCCCCTCGCCAGAAAACTTATGCTGCTCTATTTATGCTGTGTCCTGCTCCCTTTGATCCTGACTGACAGCGTAATCATTTACATGACGGTACGCGCCGAACACAATAGCAGCCGGCATGAAATGGAAAATATCGCGGACGCTATCAAATACAGCCTGAGCAACCGTATGGATAATGCCGCCAATCTTTCTCTGAATATTTACAGCAATAAATATATCAATGCCTTTCTGGAAGCCGACTACCAATCCCCCCTGGACTACTTTGAACGCTATCAGGATTTTCTGAAGGATTCCCTTTATGAAGCCAGTGTCGTAACGAGCAATTATCAGATCGTGATGTATACGGATAATCCCGGTATCGTTAACGGCGGCAGCTTCTGGAACCTGGATACCATAAAAGGAGAACAGTGGTACCGGGATTTTATAGATTCCGGTCAGGAAATCCTCGCCTATCCCTACTATGAATCCTCCGTCACCTCTTCACAGCGGAAAATATCCATCATCCGCAGAATGGACTACTATCATAAAGGCTCCGGCCCCAACCTGGTGAAAATGGATCTGGACTACAGCAGTATGTCCCAGAGTATCGTAAACGCCAAATACAGCTTTCTCGTTTATATCTGCGACGGGGATACTATCCTCTTTTCCAACGACGGGCACGGCGGCATGGGAAAGCCCTATGAGACCTTCACCTCCGACCTGCTGAAGAAAACAGGGATTTCAAAGAGCATGAATGTTTATGGACGGGTATGGAATATTTATGTCCTGAACAGGGAATTAAGTGCCCTTGCTCTCATAAAAAACAATTTCCATCTTCTGATTTTCCTTCTGTGTCTGAACCTGCTTCTGCCGGCCCTGCTGATGACCGGCCTGAACCATTCCTTCACCTCACGGCTCATGGAGCTTGGCGCCGCTTTTGAAAAAGGCGGCATCGATGAACTGAAAGCCCTGCCCGCGGTGCGGGGAAAGGATGAAATCGGAATCCTGATGGAAAGCTACAACCTGATGGCCGGCCGTATCAACGACCTGATACAGACCGTTTACAAGGACAGGCTCAAGGAACAGGAAATGGATATCGCCAGACAGAAGGCGGAACTTCTGGCCCTCCACAGCCAGATCAATCCCCATTTTCTCTTCAACGCCCTGGAAAGCATCCGCATGCACAGCCTGCTGAAAAAGGAGTTGGAAACCGCCGGCATGGTGGAAAGGCTGGCTCTGATGGAACGCCAGTATGTTGACTGGGGAACGGATTCCATCAGCATCCATGAAGAAATCCAGTTTGTGGAAGCTTACCTGGAGCTTCAGAAATACCGGTTCGGCAATCGCCTTTCCTACCAGATAGAAGTGGATGACTCCTGCCGGGGATACTGTGTCCCCAAGCTGACCCTGGTCACTTTTGCCGAAAACGCCTGTGTCCACGGGCTGGAAAACAAAACCGCGGCGGGCTGGATTTTCGTCCGCTGCTACTGTGACGAAAGCGTACTCTGTATGGAGGTGGAGGATACCGGCCACGGAATGAGCCCGGATTTGGTCCGTGACATGCAGGAAAACATGAATAATGCCAGCATGCAGCTGCTCAAGGAAAACCGCCGGGTGGGAATTATGAACGCCTGTCTGCGGCTGCGTATGGCCACAGGCAATCAGGCCTGTTTTGAGCTGGAAAGCGAAAAAGGCTCCGGCACTATCATCACGATTAAAATTCCCGTGGAAGCGCTCCATAAAAAAGCATGGAAACAGAATGAAAATTTATAAATGATACAGAAGGAGGTACCTGATGCTTCGCATATTATTTGTTGATGACGAGCCCTTTATCCTGCAGGGGCTTTCCGTCCTGATCGACTGGGAAAAGGAAGGATTTGAAATTGCAGGGACGGCGGCAAACGGCCTGGAAGCCATCCGGTTTCTGAAAAATAATGAAGTGGATCTGATACTGGCCGATATCCGGATGCCCGCCATGTCCGGCCTGGAGCTTCTGGAAAAGCTGAGGACAGAAGGCATTTCCGATGCCTATTTTATCATTTTAAGCGGATACAGTGATTTTGAATATGCAAGAAAAGCGCTCCAGTACGGCTGTATGGATTATATTTTAAAGCCGGTACGAAAGACGGAGCTCATAGCCGCTCTCGACAAGGTGAAGGCAGAAAGCAGTCTGACCCTCCGGAAAAAGGAAGAGGAAGCCCTTCAGGAAAAGGCATATTTTGCGCGAAACCTCATCGCCATTATCTGCGGCAAATACGATCAGATGAACCTGGAATATGTGACCGCAAAGATGCGGACGGACGGCGGCATCCGGTATATCGATATTGAAATTGATGACCGTAATGAGGAAGGTTCCGAATACGAGCCGCCCAAAACAGAGGAAGAAAAAAGGAAGCTGCAGAGGCTTCTGTACCAATCCTGTCTGGACTTTCTGGGAGAAGACGGCTGGCACTGCATTTTCGATGTATCCAGCAATGAGAGGGATTATGATATCGGCCTGATCTACTGTGACTATATGGCGCAGGAAGCCGGAATGAACGAGCAGGATTATCTTGACAGCTTCCTGGGCAGCATTCAGGAAGCCATCAAGCATCCGGTCGTCATGTTTGTGGGAAACCGTGTGGAGCATATATCCGGGCTGTCCGAATCCTACCGGACCGCCAATATCGCCCGCTCCTTCCAGAATTTCCATGTTGACGGGATGAACCAGTGCATTTCCTGGTATGAGGAGCAGGAACGGACGGAAGGCAGAAGCCTGCTGTTCAAGGCCAGCCTGGACGATCTGGCCAGGGCTGTGGAACAGAATGACAAGGAACGGATACCGGGCCTTGTGGATCATCTGTATGATGAAATCAATCAGAATGCCATGGATGCCAAGCTTGTGAGCCTCAATATCGACTATCTCCTCTTTCAGCTTGTCCATCTGGCACAGGCCCAGGATCCCAATGTAAACCAGGAGGAAATCCTGGAATTTATCAGCGGAAGCGCTTTTGACTCCGGTACCATGAGAGGCAGCCGGATGCATCTGAAGCGTTTTGCCGAAGAATATGCGGATTACCTTTCCCAGATCAGGGGGAAAACGATACGCGGCGGCGTTCTCGGGGAGGTGGAGCAATACATCCGGGAACATTATTCGGAAAACCTGACCCTGAAGGAGCTGGGCCAGAACTATTACATAAACAGCGCTTATCTGGGACAGCTGTTCCGGAAAACCTATGGCGTCTCCTTTAAGGATTACCTGAATAATTACAGGATCGAAATGGCCGCTTCCTTTCTCCTTCATACGGACATGAAGAACTATGAGATCATGGAAAAGGTCGGTTACCATGATCTGGACTATTTTATCAATAAATTTATCGCGGCAAAGGGCTGCACCCCGGCCAGATTCCGGAAAAAATGCAGGGAATAGCACCGGCCGGGAGCACAGTTCTTTGTCCACTTATCAAAAAAAGCCCTGATAAATTACAGTTCAATTGTGCAACTATAATTTGTCAGGGTTTTTTATGTATTTTCTCAGGTTGTTGTTTTGTGTAGTTAGTATAGAATAAATACACAAGGACATACCCGGGTATACATTTTGACAATGCACTTTAATAAGCAGGTAATTAAGAATTATCAGGAGGATTCAGAATGAAAAAGAAACAACTGACAGCGCTTTTACTCTCTGCAGCAATGGCACTTTCCCTTTTATCCGGCTGCGGCGGCAATGCAGCCTCTTCCGGAAGCAGCGCTTCCCAGGAAAGCGCCGGCGAAACAGAGAGCCAGGGCATTCGGGAATACACCGCATTCTTTGCCGTTCCCGGAACAGAGATCAATGACGACAACGAAATACAGGCTGCTATCGCGGATATCACAGGTGCCAGAGTCAAGGAAACCTGGCTGACAGGCCAGACCGCCCAGGAAGCCGTGGGAACAATGATCGCCGGCGGGGAATACCCGGATTTCATAGACGGCAGCGACGGACAGATTCAGCTGTATGAAGCCGGAGCTCTTGTAGCCCTGGATGATTATCTGGATAAATACCCTAACATCAAGGAGTTCTATTCCGATGCGGAATGGGATAAGGTACGTCAGGAAGACGGAAAAATCTACTGGATTCCCCAGTTCGGAAATATCTGGGAAAAAGACATGAGCGCCGTACACAGCGACGAGGCCTTCTGGATCCAGACCCGCGTGTTAAAATGGGCCGGTTATCCGGAAGTGAAAACAATGGATCAGTATTTTGACCTCATTGAAAGCTATAACGAAGCAAATCCTTCCATGGAAGACGGAACGGCAAACATCCCTTATACCATCCTCTGCGATGACTGGAGATATTTCTGTCTGGAAAACGCTCCCCAGTTCCTGGATGGGCATCCCAACGACGGCTCCGTTATTGTAGACACGGATACCCTGAAGATTGTGGACTATAACACAACGCCCACAGCAAAAAGGTATTTCCAGAAGCTGAACGAAGAATTCCAGAAGGGAATTGTGGATCCGGAATCCTTCACCCAGACCTATGATGAATATATCGCCAAGCTTTCCACGGGCCGTGTGCTCGGAATGATTGACCAGTGGTGGAACTTCGCTTATTCCGTAAATGATTCCTTAAAGCAGCAGGGACTGGATAAGCAGGGCTGCGATTATGTTCCTCTGCCTATCACCATCTCTGAAGATATCAAAAATATGTGGCATACCTCCGACGGCACCCTGAACGTATCAAATGGCCTCGGTATCACCACCAGCTGCAAAGACATTGACGGCGCTCTCCAGTTCATCAATGATCTTCTCAGCCCTGAAGTACTCACCCTGCGCAACTGGGGAATCGAAGGCGTAGACTACAATAAAGATGAGAACGGTGTCTTCTCCCGTACCGATGAAATGCGTACCAATGCTTCCGATCCCGCTTACAAGGCATCCCACCTGTGCACCTATTCCTATTTCCCGAACTACAGCGGCATGAGCAAGGACGGAATCAACGCCGCCACCCCTGCCGAACAGCCTCAGGAATTCCTGGACGGTTTACAGGCGGACGTACAGGAATGTCTGGAAGCCTACGGCTGTTCCACCTATGTGGAAATGATTGGAACCAATACACCTCCCGGTCCCTGGTATCCTATGTATTCCTACAGCAACACTATGACCACCTCCACCCCCGGCGGAACCGCCTGGACAAAAATGGGAGAAATCAAGCATGAATATCTGCCCAAGGTTGTTATGGCTTCCGATTTTGAAAGCGCCTGGGAAGAATACATGAAAGTTTATTCAGACTGCAAGCCGGAAGATTTCTTGAGTGAAATGCAGACCGAGCTGGACAGAAGAATCCAGCTGGCAAAAGATAACGGCGAATATTAAGCAGCTGCAGGCAGCAGTGGTTACGATATGTGATTACGGCTGCCTGCCCTATATAAAGGAGCAGTTATGGCAGGAAATGCAAGAAAGAAAAAAAAGAATAAGACGGAAATCACCTGGAAGGAACTGAGGAGACAGAAGGTCCTTATTTTCTGGGCCGCTGTTTTTGTAATATACGGCTTTATCTTCTGCTATCTTCCGTTAGGCGGCTGGCTGATGGCCTTTCAGAACTATAAACCCAAGGACGGTATCCTGCATTCAAAGTTTATCGGCCTTGCCAAATTCCAGCAGCTTTTTTCAGACACCACCTTTTTACGGGTCATCCGCAATACACTGGCCATGGGCGTCATCAACCTGGTGCTCACCTTCGTCATGGCGATCGCCTTTGCCATTTTACTCAACGAAGTGAAGTCCAAAACAGGAAAGAAAACGGTACAGACCATCTCCTATCTGCCGCATTTTCTTTCCTGGATCATTGTTACAGGGATTCTCCACGACGCCCTCTCCGGCACCGGTATTGTAAACGAACTGCTGCTGAAATTCCACATTCTGGAACAGCCGCTGAATTTTTTTGCTTATCCCAAGTACTTCTGGTGGATTGTGGCATTTGCAAATGTATGGAAAGAGACAGGCTGGAACGCTATCATCTATCTTTCCGCCATCACCGCCATCGATCCTTCCCTGTATGAAGCCGCATCCATAGACGGCGCGGGACGCTGGGCCAAAATCCGGCACATTACCTTCCCCGGAATCAAGCCCACCATCATGATACTTCTTCTGATGAATGTGGGCAACGTGCTGAATGCGGGCTTCGAAGTACAGTATCTGTTAGGCAACGGCCTTGTGCAGAGCGTTTCCCAGACCATTGACATTTACGTATTGAAATGGGGGATCAGCCAGGGTGATTATGCTATCGGTACGGCCGCCGGTATCTTCAAGAGCGTGGTCAGCATCATCCTGATTGTAATCGCAAACCAAATGGCAAAACGCACCGGCGAAGAGCGTTTGTTCTAAGGAGGCAGAAAAATGAAAACAAAAAAAGAATCCGGACAAAAGGGAGTGGCTTACAACTCCTCCGTATCCGGCAAAATATTCACCGTTTTAAATACCCTTTTCATGATTGCCTTTGTTGTAATCACGCTCTATCCCGTCCTCAACACACTGGCAATCTCTCTCAATGACGGCACTGACTCCCTCCGCGGAGGGATTTACCTGCTGCCGCGTAAATGGACCCTGCAGAATTATAAAACCGTCATACATAAAAACAATCTCATTAACGGCGCGGTTGTTTCCGTTGCCAGAACGATTATCGGGACTCTCACCGCTCTCGCCTCCAACGCCCTCCTGGCCTTTATCGTCAGCAGGAAGCGTTTTCTGTTCAAGAGCCAGCTCTCCCTGTTCTGGGTTGTCACCATGTATGTAAACGGCGGGCTGATCCCCGTTTTCCTTCTTTATAAAGGCCTGGGACTGACCAACAGCTTCTGGGTTTATATCGTCCCCGGCATGCTCAGCGCCTTTAATATGCTGGTCATCCGCACCTATATGACGGGAATCCCGGACAGCCTGGAGGAATCCGCCCAGCTGGACGGGGCGGGATATATGACCATATTCCTGAAAATCGTATCTCCCCTGTGCAAACCGGTATACGCAACAGTAGCCTTATTCGTTGCCGTGGGCCAGTGGAACTCCTGGTTTGACGCGATGCTGTATAATAGAATGAGTGATCAGTATACAACGCTCCAGTACGAGCTGATGAAGCTGCTCTCCTCCGTCACCAATCAGGGGGCAAGCGCGGAATCCATGAAAAATGCCACGGCGGCAAGCGCCGTAACGCCTACCTCCGTGCGTGCTGCGGCGACCATACTGACCATGCTGCCCATTGTATGCCTGTATCCTTTTCTGCAGAGATATTTTATAACAGGACTTACCATTGGCGGCGTAAAGGAATAACTCAACCGAATCGGAACTATTGTAAGGACACAGAAGAAAGGGGAAAGAAATGGCAGGTGCATTTGAAACAGGGGTTTACCGGAATGTATTTCTGGAATGCGGCATTCCGGAGGAAGAAATTGAAAAGAAGGTGTCCGACACCTTCCGGACTATGTTCTACGGAAAGGAGGAGGAACGGATTTATCATGAGGCAGGCCCGGACTGCGGCTTCCTCACCGATACCGGAAACAACGACGTGCGCACGGAAGGCATGTCCTACGGTATGATGATGTGCGTCCAGCTGGATAAAAAAGAAGAATTCGACCGCATCTGGAAATGGGCCAGGACGTATATGTACATGGACGCCGAAACCCTGGCGGCCCATCCTGAAGCAAATATGGAAAACGAAGGCTATTTCGCATGGTCCTGTCAGCTGGACGGAACCAAAAATGCCTGGGGTCCTGCGCCGGACGGCGAAGAATTTTTTGCCATGGCACTCTTCTTCGCTTCCAACCGCTGGGGCGACGGAGAAGGGATTTTCAATTATTCAGCCCAGGCGCGGAAAATCCTGCATGACTGCATCCATAAGGGAGAAAAACCCGGTACCGGAAAGCCCATGTGGGATTCGGACAATCATCTGATAAAATTTATCACGGAATGTGATTTTTCCGATCCTTCCTACCATCTGCCGCATTTTTATGAGCTTTTCGCGCTTTGGGCCGATAAGGAAGACAGGGAATTCTGGAAAACAGCGGCTAAGGCCAGCAGGGAATATCTGAAAAAAGCCTGTCATCCCGAGACAGGCCTGTGCGCAGAATATGCGGAATATGACGGAACCCCCGTGTATTCCCAGCCCGGCGGCAATGACCGCCACGACTGGTATTACAGCGACGCCTACCGTACGATTGCCAACATAGGGCTGGATTACCTGTGGTTTGCGGCAGACCCCTGGGAAAGGGAAATCGCGGCGAAGCTGCAGCAATTCTATCAGGAAACAGCCAAAGACAACCAGGACGGGGTTTTCCTCATTGACGGGACTCCTGTGGAGAAAAAGGCCCTTCACCCGGTGGCTGTTATCGCCACAAACGCCCAGGCTTCCCTGGCTGCGGACGGACAATACACCAGAGACTGCGTCCTGAAATTCTGGAATACGCCTCTGCGTACCGGGAACAGACGGTATTATGACAACTGCCTGTATCTTTTCGCCTTGCTGGCCCTGAGCGGGAGGTACCGGATCTGGATGCCCGAATCCGACAATCGCACGGCAAATTCCTGAAATATATTTTAAA
>ERZ857882.3683-NODE-3683-length-14187-cov-5.778588_pt1 | contig 14187 bp, 9 predicted proteins | sample MGYA00519697_ERZ857882 | MGnify/ENA primary metagenome ERZ857882 (study PRJEB31778, sample SAMEA3449373) | human gut metagenome | biome: human gut; feature: human-associated habitat; material: faeces | place: United Kingdom | collected 2010/2012 ...
CCACGTCCCGGCAATCGGTGCGGACCAAGTCGATGGACTTTTTCCAATTTTGTTCACCGCCCCGCTCGAAAATATCCCGGAAGGTATCCAGCAGGGCGATGGCCGTGCGGAAGGACTCAAAGTGGGTGCGATCCCGGACGATGACCTGCACGCCCTTGCAGACCTGCCCCTGATAGTTGGAACTGCTGGGCTTGAAGAATACCGGCGCGAACGCCACGCCTTCCAGCCCCTTGCGGTTCATCCGGGCGGCCAACTCGTAGCCGTCGGCCCAGGGCGCGCCGATCAGCTCAAAGGGCTTGCTGGTGCCCCGGCCTTCGCTGATGGTGCTGACCCCCTCGAATACGCACATCCCTGCATACAACAGGTTGGCGGTGCAGCTGTTCAGACTGGGGGAGGGCAGCAGCCACGGCAGGTCAGTCTCATCCGCGTACCAGCTGCGTTTCCAGCCCTCCACAGGGACAACGTGCAGGTCGCAGCCAATGCTGAACTCGCCGTTTACGTACCGGGCGAATTCGCCCATGGTCAGCGCCGTTCGGCTGGGCAGCTCATAGTCGCCTACGATCAGGTGCATGGTGGACGGGCAGACCGTGCCCTCCACCGTTACGCCGTTGATGGGCGCGATACGGTCGGGGATGACCAGCTTCTTGCCCGCCTTAGCACAGGCTTTCATCAGCGCGGCGCAGCAGTGCAGATATTCGAAGAAGCGGGTGCCCGCTTCCCGAATGTCGAAGACCACCGCGTCCACCTGGGCGAGCATTTCTTCCGAAGGGGCGATGCGCTCCCGGTTGAAGATGCTGACCACCTGCCGCCCGGTGACGGTATCGGTGTATTCCGGCACGTCTTCGCCGTACTGAAATTCGCCCCGGATGCCGTAGATGGTGTTCCAAAGGGCCGTGACGTTGTAGCGCTGGCAGAGCACGTCCACCACGGGAGTCAGTTCCCGGTTGATTGCGCCGCCGCCCGTGACCACGCCCAGCCGCAGGCCCTTCAGTTCCTGATCCAGTGCTTCCGGCCGGTCGATGCCGTTGAGAACCTTGTGCATAGAAATACCCTCCTAGTATATATAGATGAACGTTTTTTAGTCCTTGTTGGTCTCGCCGCGGGCCGTATGCATCCGCAGGGCGGCCTCCCGGGTCTTTTCCAGATGGGGACGAATCTCTTTATAAGTGCGGCTGCACACGGACGTATACAGCACGTCGATCATGAACATCTGGCAGATACGGGAGCTCATGGCGCCGCTGCGCATGAAGGTCTCGGTGCTGCCGGTGAACAGCCGGATGGAGGCCAGGTCGCTGATGGTGGAGGAACCGAACTTGGTCAGGGAGATGATCTCCACGCCCGCCGCGGCGATCTCCCGGGCCACGTTGACGGTGTCGGTGGTCTCGCCGGAATAGGAGATCACCACCGCCGCGTCGCCCTTGCGCAGGGAAAGGCTGACGTTGTTGTTTGCAACGACCTTGCCAAACGTTTTTTTGATGTTGCACATCTCGACTGCTTGTTGGATTTGTTCCATGCATTCGCCTCCCGTTCAGGATATGGATGGGCACGCTGCCCTGTGTGCGCATCCATATCCTGAAAAGCTCTGTGCCCTTACTCCGCATGTAAAGAATGGCAGAGCTGCCGGAAGCAGCCCTGCCATGGTTTATGATGTTACTCGCCGATCACTTCAACGCCGTCAATGATGTAGTTGAAGGACGGTGCGGAAACGACTTCGTTCTCCTCGTACCATTCGCCCTCAGCCTTATCGATGGTCACAGTGTTGCCGCTAAAGTCCACGCCTTCTCCGTGGTAGGGGCCGGCAAACACATGCACACTGCCATCCAGAATGCCATTGTAGGCTGCCTTGACCGCATCGGCTGTGCCTTCTGCAAGGATGTTCTCATTGAGGTCGGAGAGCAGGCAAACGCCGTCATACAAGCCGCCCATCCAGTCGGTGTCGATCGCTTCGCCCTTGGCGACGCAGGTGGTCGCATACACAAGGTACTGAGACCAATCCCAAATGGCGCTCGTGAGGGAAGCGTTCGGGGCCACATCGATCATGCCGGAGTTGTAGCCAACATGGAACGCGCCCTTTTCTTCAGCGGCAGTCGCCGGAGCAGTGGAGTCACAGTGCTGGGAGATCACGCCGCAGCCTGCGTCGATCAGGGCATTCGCGTTCTGTGCTTCCTTGGTGGGGTCGTTCCAGGAATCGGTGTACATGACCTTCATGGTCACATCCGGGTTGACGCTCTTTGCGCCAAGGTAGAACGCGGTGAAGCCGGAAATGACTTCCGCAAACGGCATGGCCGCAACGTAACCGAGCACGTTGTTGCCGATTTCCTTCGCCTTGAGGCCTGCGACGATACCGGAAAGGTAACGCGCCTCATAAATACGGCCGAAGTAGTTGTGGAAGTTCGCAAGACCCGCGCTGCTGGCCTGATAGCCGGTCGCATGGCAGAACTGCACTTCCGGGTGTTCCTTGGCAACTTCCATCAGGCCGCTCTCATGGCCGAAGCTGGTTGCAAAGATCAGGTTGCAGCCATCCGCGATGAGCTCGTTGGCCGCCTGAATAACCTGCGCATTGTCTTCAGGAATGTTGAACTTGTTGATGATCTGCTCGTCGCTGAGGCCGAGCGTAGCCTTCATCTTTTCCGTGCCGTTGTTGTGGTTGTAGGTGTAACCCATGTCGGACGGATCGGAGATGTGGATGAAGCCGATCTTCATGGCCGAATAATCCACGCCCTCGGTTTCCACATGGACGGAGCCAAGCTCGGTGCCGATGGAATCCTTAAAGGCAATCTTCTTGACTTCCTTCTCACCGTCGCCTTCGTTGTTCGCAGCGGGCTGGTTGCACGCAACGAGGCCGAGCGCCATCACGAGGCAAAGAATGACTGCGATAATTTTCCTCATTTTCATAATCCTCCTTATTTTTGTTGCTATTTAAGCCCTTTTGGGCATTGCAACCATAGGCGTTGCCGCTGGGATTTCCTGCGGCGGCACAAACAAAAGCGAAGGGGATCCGAATACCTTTTGCTCCTGCACGCATACGCGGACCACCGCGAAAGAAAGGCACGCACGCCCGAAGCATACGCTGGGCGTGTGGAACGGAATGTATTTTATCACAGGATTCCGCTGTTGTCCAGCGCGGCAAGATCCGGTTCGCACAAGGTGGGCGATCCGGCTGCGCGCAGGGCGTTTTTCACATCCTTAAGGCCGCTGCCCGTGCTGATGACGGTAACCGTTTCCTCCGCGCGGATGATACCTTCACGCACCGCACGGCGCACGCCGGCCGTTGCCGTGACGCCCGCAGGCTCTCCAAATATCCCTTCCGTGCGGCCAAGCACGCGCATCGCATCCAAAATTTCTTCATCCGTAACGGCAATCCATGCGCCTTTTGAGGCGGAAACCGCACGCAATGCCTTCACGGGGTTGCGCGGCACGCCCACGGCGATGGAATCTGCAAGGGTGTTCTCTTCCGCCGGAATGAGCGGCCGGTTTTCCCGCGCCGCGTCCACAAACGGGCAGCAGCCGGCCGATTGTACGCCAAGGATTTTGGGGATGCGTTCGATCATCCCAAGCTCGTACAGGTCATGGAAGCCGTTGTACACGCCGCCAATGGTGCAGCCGTCCCCCACGGAAACAGCGACCCAGTCCGTCAGCTTCCAGTTGAGTTGCTCCGCAATCTCAAGCGCAACGGTCTTTTTTCCCTCCGTAAGGATGGGGTTGATGCCCGCGTTGCGGTTATACCAGCCATATTTTTCAATCGCTGCCTTGGAAAGATCAAACGTGGCCTTATAGTCTCCTTTGACGGACACCACCTTTGCGCCGAAGATCATGAGCTGCGCCACCTTGCCTTCCGGTGCGCGCTGCGGCACAAAAATGACCGTTTTGAGCCCCATGCGCGCGGCGTTGCCCGCGCAGGACGATGCAGCGTTGCCCGTGGAAGAACAGGCGATGGTATCATAGCCCAGCTCCACCGCTTTTGCAACCGCTACGCCGGAAGCGCGGTCTTTCAAGGAAGCCGTGGGGTTCAGGCCGTCATCCTTGATATAAAGTGCGCGGAGGCCAAGCTCAGCCCCAAGGCGGTTGGATGGGTACAGCGGCGTCCAACCCACGCGCAGGAAGCGCGAAAAATCCCGTGGCACAAGCGGCATCAGCGGCGCATAGCGCCACATGCTGTTCGTGCGGTCACGCCCAAGCGTTTCCCGGTTAAATTCCTTTTTTATGTAGCCATAATCGAAAACGATATCCAAAATGCCCTTTTCACCGCAATGCGGGCAGGTCATGCGTTCATCATATGGCAGTTCTGCGCCGCAAAGTGTGCAGCGGTAACCCAATATATGTTTCATCTGTTGCACCTCTATCCATATTGCAAAAAAAGTTTGACTTGCAAAAAAAGTTTTTTTCCATGTTTATAATACTATATCCATGCGCGTTTGTACAGGCCGTTTTTGTCCGTTTTGCCTGTTTTTTTCGCACTATTTGCCATGGGGGATGCGGTTTTCCGGGAGACATGATAAAATAGGAATACTGAATACACAGGAGGATAAACAAATGGAAAGCGTTGCCCAACGGTTTTTGCGGTATGTTTCCCTTGATACGCAGTCTGCGGACGGTGCAGAGCAAATCCCGAGCACGGAAAAGCAATTTGCGCTTGCAAACCTGCTCGTAAAGGAAATGCATGCAATGGGCATTTCGGACGCGCGCGTGGACGCGCACTGCTATGTTTACGGCAGCATTCCTGCCACAGAACAAGGGCTGCCCGCTTTGGGCTTTATCGCCCATATGGACACCTCGCCCGACGCATCTGGCGAAGGCGTGCGCCCGCGGATTGTAAACGGTTATCCCGGCGGCGATATCCACCTTAACGCAGAAGTTGCCATCGAAGAAAGCATGTTTCCCGCACTTGCGCACTATGTCGGGAACGATATCATCGTCACGGACGGAACCACGCTTCTTGGAGCGGACGATAAGGCAGGGATTGCTGAAATTCTGACATTGGCCGAGTATCTGTTGGCGCATCCGGATCTGCGCCATGGCCGCATTTGCATCGCTTTTACGCCGGACGAAGAGGTCGGCTGCGGCGCGGATCAATTCGATGTGCCTGGCTTCGGTGCGGATTTTGCCTACACCGTGGACGGCGGCAGCCCGGGTGAACTGGAATATGAAAACTTCAACGCAGCCTCCGCGAAGCTTGTGTTTCACGGTGTGGGCATCCACCCCGGTTCCGCAAAGGGCCGGATGCGCAATGCGCTGCACCTGGCACAGGAATTTGATGCGATGCTCCCGCCCTCTGCGCGCCCGGAGCACACGGAGGGTTACGAGGGATTTTTCCATCTGAGCGAGCTCTCGGGCGATGTGGTGGAGGCAACGGCGCGTTACATCATCCGCGATCACGATGCGGCAAAGTTCGCGGCAAAGAAGGCGCTCATGCAGTCCGCTGCCGCGTTCCTCTGCGAAAAATACGGGGCAGGCGCCGTAGAGCTTACGCTGAAAGATTCCTATTACAATATGAAAGAGCAGATTCTGCCGCACTTTCATCTTATTGAGACCGCAAAGGCCGCGATGGAACGCGTGGGCGTCGCGCCGGAAATTATCCCCGTGCGCGGGGGCACGGACGGTGCACGCCTTTCCTACATGGGCTTGCCCTGCCCGAACCTTGGTACAGGCGGCCATAATGCCCACGGAGTATTGGAATTTATCCCCATTCAGTCCATGGAAACGGTTGTGGAAATCCTGAAAGCAATCGTGGAACTGACTTACGCGTAAGCCATCCCCCCCTTTGCAGATCCTGCGCTCTTCAGCCCGCCGCGCAGATCGCTGAAGCCCTTTTCTCCACACAAAAGCGCGCCCGGCAAGTTTTCCGGGCGCGCTCGTTCTGTCATTTGCCGTATTCAGATGTAAAGAGTGTGCTTCAGCCTTCCTTCTTTCGGGATACAAGCGCAAGCATCAGCAACGCCGCACCCGCAGCTGCCGCCAAATACAAGCCGAATCCTCCCTCATCGCCCGTGGTCGGCGGGTCCAGTGGGATTGGTGCCGGCGTAGGTGTGCCGGCTATAATGGTGGAACCGCTGCCTGTCGGCCCGGGCGTTGGTTCCGGCGTGGGCATGGGTTCATCCGGGTCTGTAACCCAATAGATGCCATCCTTAAACCAAGTGAAGGTTTTGATAAGGTTATTCTCATCAATACCCGTCAGGCTCAACGTTTTTGAGCCCGCAGCATTTGCTTTCGCCACAACATCCTCAATATATGCTTTTGTGCCATCCGGGTTTTTCCCCCAATCGACTTCAAAGTCATCGATGCCCGTCAGTTCCCAGTGTCCGTTTCCGCTTTGGGGCGCACGATAGGTGCTGTAGAAATCGATGGTGCCTGGCTCGATCGCTTCAACATAGAAGCAGTTCTTGCCCAACGTGTTGGCTTCGAGTGGTTCGGAGACCGTCTCGCCCTCCCCACGCAGATTGACCAAACCGATAACGACATTTTCAAAGCGGTTATTCTTAATATCCGCTTTCAGCATGTTTGCGGCATTTTGCTGTACAATAACCTTGGTGCGCAGCGCGTCCGTGCCGCTTACGGTGTTTCCGCTGATCTCCAGCACACCGCCGCCTTCTCCGCCGCCCATGTAGCCATGGATCGCAAAGCCGCAGCCCATGATGGTGTTACCCGTCATCTTATAGGTCTCCCCGGCAGGAATCGAGTGATTGTCGCACATGAACTCAATTGCATTGGAGAAGCCGCTGATGGTGCAGTTCATTACCTCAACGCGGTCGCAATCCCAGAAAATACCGTATTTGGCGTTCTCGCCGGTCACCGTACAGCCTTCGACTGTAAGTGAGACACCACTGCCGCCAAAAGCACCATGATGCGTCGAAATCGCTGCGTCAGCCCAAGCCACAGTAGACGAACCCGCAAGCACAGTCATGGTTTTCAGCGTAACGTTGCTGCCGTGGATATTGATGCCGCCGTTGTCCCATTGGCTGGCGCGTTCCGTATTCATCAGCGTCTTTACCACTACGCCATCGCGGCTTTCACCCTGAATAGTCAGAGCACTTATGCCTTTTGGCACCGTGAAGCGGTCGTACTCGCCATTCTTGACCAAGATGATCCAGCCTGTCTTATCTTCCTTCCCGGCAATGGAGTCGATAGCTGCCTGGATGGTTTTGAACTCAGTGCTTTCTTCGGCTGCGCCAGCATTGACAATCACTGTTTTTGCTGCGCCAGCATCCCCCGCGTCTCCCTCACCCTCTGCCAAAGCGGCTGTTACAACCGAAAGTACCAACAAGAATGCTACGATTAGAAAACTCCATCTTTTCATGTTGTGTTTGTCCTCCCTAATTTTGGATTTTTTTGTGAATCCGGCATGACTCAAGCTCGGAGTTACTATGTAACTATTATTTTAATAGTTTGCATTACAATTCAATCTTTTGACTTTTTATTTACAATTTATTCATAATTAAACGCATCAGCCCTTATTTAAAAAATATTTTAGTTTCGCAAAAATATTTTTTGGTTTCCTCTTTACAAGCGCGGCCAAAAGCTCTAAACTATAGGCGTACGAACAGGTACATATCTTCTGTGAAATATTATGAAACATGGGGTGCTCAGCATGATCGATTTGACAGTACATCCGCAGCAGTTGGAACGCGCCGTGCAGCGCGCACGCGAAAACAGAATTGTGATCCCCACCTTTGCGCAGATGCGGGATCCTGCCCTAATCCCGGAGGCGATCAAAAAGCAGCTCCGGCACGTCGGCCTTTGGGATGTGAATCCCCTGAACTTGTTCCGCATCTCCTGGCACAACGAACCCACCATGAGCGGCGGCGCTTACGGCCCGGTGAACTTCATCGAACTGCCGAGCGTCCTTACCGGCGTAAAGGCCCGCATCATCGTGCTCTGCGGCAAGTGGTTCCCCACAGGCTGCCACAAGGTCGGCGCCTCGTTTGGCTGCCTGGCCCCGCGCCTCGTGACCGGCCAGTTTGATCCAACCTATAACAAGGCCGTTTGGCCCTCCACGGGCAATTACTGCCGCGGCGGCGCTTATAACTCCAAGCTTCTGGGCTGCGAATCCGTGGCAATCCTCCCCGCTGAAATGAGCAAGGAACGCTTCGACTGGCTCTCAAAAATTGCCGGTGAAGTGATTGCCACGCCGGGCTGCGAAAGCAATGTCAAAGAAATTTTTGACAAGACCTGGGAACTGCGCCGCACGCGGAAGGATGTTGTCATTTTCAACCAGTTTGAAGAGATGGGCAACGTGCTTTGGCATTATCAGGTAACAGGCAAAGCCATCGCGGATGCGTATGAATCCCTTAAAACCGATACCACCCGCTTTGCGGGCGCCTGCTTCACAAGCGGCTCCGCCGGCACCATGAGCGCGGGAGATTATCTTAAGGAGCAGTATCCGCATGCAAAGCTCGCCGTGGGCGAGGCGCTGCAATGCCCGACGCTGCTTGAAAACGGCTTTGGCGGCCACCGCATCGAAGGCATTGGCGACAAGCATGTGCCGTGGGTACACAACGTAAAGAATACCGACATGGTGATCGACATTGATGACGAAGACTCCCAGAACCTCCTGCGCCTGTTCAACACCGAGGACGGCCACAGATACCTCACGGAAATCGTGGGCGTGCCGAAGGAGACTGTGGATCAGCTTTCCCTGCTCGGCATTTCCGGCATTGCAAACGTGCTTTGCTGCATTAAGTTCGCCAAGTATTACGAGCTTACGGAAAACGATGTCGTTGCGACCGTGGGAACGGATTCCGCCGAGATGTACACCTCGCGCATTGCGGAACTCAACGAGCAGCAGGGCGCCTACGACATGCTGACCGCCGCGCGCGATTACAGCGAGCATCTGCACGGAATCCGCACGGACAACATGGAAGAGCTGACCTACGCGGCCCGCAAGCGCGTCCACAACCTCAAGTATTATACCTGGGTGGAGCAGCAGGGCAGGACCGTGGAAGAACTCAACGCCCAGTGGTATGACGAAAACTACTGGACCTCCATCCACGATCAGGCCAAGGACCTTGATGCGCTCATTAACGCATTCAACGAAAAAACCGGCGTCCTCGCCGACATGGAAAAATAAATTGTACCCGGCAAAAGCCGCCCAAATGGGCGGCTTTTATGCATCGGATCCGGCCTTTAACGAAAAAAGCTCACCCTGTCTTCAAATACTTGAAGCAACACCTGCGATAGCTCCGCGCAGCATCCGCAGGAAAGATCGTACACGATAATGCGCGCCGGGGCGAGCGCAACAAGCAGATTCACAAGCTCGCTTGCCGCGCCTGCGGCCGCGCCGCACCCTTCGCATTCGATGCGCGCATCCGTATCGTCCGTAATGGTACAGCTTCCGTCCGCATGCAGGATCAGCGATACTTCGCGAACACGCGGCTGCTGCAGGCGCACAAGTACGGACAGCACGCGCATCAGCTCAAGGTATTCCGTTTGCAGCATCAGTTCTTCCGCAGCGCAGAGTGCATAAAGCTCAAAGGCGCGCAGCACATCCTGCATACGAAAACGCAAAAACCCTTCAAGATTCAGATGGTCGTTCCCGTCGAAATGCGCGCGCAGCATTTCTTTTACCCGTTCTGCGTCCATGGCGAGAGAGGCATTTCCCGTTTCTCCTATCCCCTCTCTGCGAACCTCAGCCGCTTCATGCGCGGTTTTGATGGCTTCAGGAAGCACGCGCTGCTTTTCTTCAAGGGTGAGCGGCATATCGTTTATAATCCGCGCAAGCTCAAAATTGGCTGCATCGCGCAGCAGCAGCGCGGCAAGCGCTTCGCACAGCGCATCACGCTCCGCCTCGCTCCGAAGGCGAACGAGCGCCTCCCGGCCGCCCGATGCAGAAGATACCGCGATTTCCGTTCCACAGGGCACGCGCTGCAGCCTGCGCGTCAAAAGCGCCGCTACGTCGATTTCATATTCCAAAGTGTTCACGGATACTGTCTGCATGTTCTTCCTCGCTTTATCAGCCCCACCGGCCTTACTTGAGGCGTCATTTGCCGTGCAAAAAGCCTCGTGGCAATACGCGCCTCCCCTTGCAAGATATGCTCTAGTATGTTCAAATGTCCGCTCCGCGCGCGCTGTTAATTTTTGTTTGCCCCCGCGCGCTCTCGCACGCAACGTGTCCAGATTGCGCATTTTTTATCGATATTTTAAATAGTAACGCCATTTTAATTGACTTTATTCATAATTTGTTCTATATTTTCCTTTACTGGGCGGATGTATCCACCCCAAGGACTTGTGCGCTCAAAACAAAGCGGAGGTATTCTTTCAGTGGAAAAAAAGCATGGGCTTAAAAAAAATCTCGGCGTGATGTCTGCAATGTCGATCGTGATCGGCTGCGTGATCGGTGCGGGCGTATTCTTCAAACCATACGCTATCTACCAAACCACGGGGGGCGCGCCCGGGATGGGCATGCTCGCGTGGATTTTCGGCGGCGTTGCCAGCATCCTCGCTGCGCTCACGTTCGCTGAAGTCGCCGTACTTATCCCCAAAACCGGGGGTATGGTTGCATATCTCGGGGAAGTTTACAACGAAAAGCTCGGTTTTCTTGCAGGCTGGATGCAGACGGTGATCTTCTACCCCGCCTATCTTGCCGGTTATGGCGTGACCGTCGGAAAAGAGCTCGCCGGCAGCGATTCTCCGTATGTTCTTCCCATTGCAATGGCTGTCATCATCCTGCTTGTTGCGTTCAATTCGCTGGGCTCCAAAACCGCAAGCGGCATTCAGGTCGTTTCCACAATCTGCAAGCTGATCCCGCTCATGCTGCTGATGGTGTTCGGCTTCCTCCTCGGCAGCGGCGATCATCCGATCTTCACCCCCATGGTTTCCGAAACCACCAATGCGGGGGCCGCACTCGGTTCCACGCTGCTCGCTGTCCTTTTCGCATTTGAAGGCTGGACGAACGTGGGCGCGATTGCAGGCGAAATGAAGCGCCCCGGCCGCGACCTTCCGCTTGCCATTGTGGGCGGCGTTTCGATCATCATGGCTGTGTATTTTGTGATCAACATGGCATACCTTTGGGTACTCCCTGCGGATCAGCTGATGAATCTTGAATCCCCTGCTTCCGCCGTAGCCATGCAGATTTTCGGGCCCACGGGCGGCCTGCTCATCAAAATCGGCATCATCATCTCCGTCATCGGCGCAGCCAACGGCTTCCTGATGTCCGGTTCCCGCGTTGCTTACCAGCTTGCCGAAATGAACACCCTGCCCATGAGCGGCGCACTGAGCAAGCTCAACGGCAACCATGTGCCCGCAAACTCCATCCTGTTAATCGGCCTGCTCGGCTGCATCTACTCGCTTTCCGGGCAGTTTGACATGATGACTGACCTTGGCACATTCTCCTGCTGGATTTTCTACACCCTGACGTTTGCCTGCGTGATGAAGCTCAGGCGCACGCATCCGGAACTTGAGCGCAAATACAAAGTGCCGCTTTATCCCGTGATCCCTATCCTTGCGATCCTGAGCGGCCTTTATGTGGTCATAAGCCAACTCTTCCTTTCCGGCACAAAGGCCACGCTGCTTTCCATCGGGAGCATCCTAATCACGCTCATCGGCTTGCCGGTGTTCCTTGCAGTGCGTAAGCACACCGCAAAAAAGGCAGACTAACCGGAAAAGCTGAATTTACAGTACCGCTTGCAGCGCCCTTTTCCCGTTCGGAAGGGGCGCTGCAGTTCTTATCCACCATCTTCCTGCCGGTTTTCCTTGACAATCCCGCGTTTGTGCGCTATACTTCCACATATATTGATATTGTGGGTCGATGCGGGTTTTCAGTACCAATCAGGGAGTTTCGCCCAGAGAGATGCGCCAAGGCTGCAAGCGCATTCGGAATCTGATTTTGGGAATACCGCCCCGCGGACTGCAACCGTTGCGGCGCGTTAAGCCGTTTCGAGAGGGTTTTACCAATCGGGGTGGAACCGCGGAACATGTTTGAATTATGTCCGTCCCCGGCGCTTATGCCGGAGGCGGGCATTTTTTCTTACCCAATGCACACATGCGCGTTTTACTTTATTTTGGCAACCAACAAGGAGGATTTCACCATGAAGATCACGTTTCCGGACGGTTCCGTCCGCGAATTCAACGAAGGCGTAAGCGCCTTTGACGTGGCCGAATCCATCGGCTCCCGCCTGCGCAAAGCCACCATCGCCTGCGAAATCGACGGGGAGCGCGCCGATGCGTTCGCGCCCATCCACAGCGACTGCACGCTCAAGCTGTTCACCTTTGCGGATGAGGGCGGCCGTTGGGCGTACCGCCACACCGCATCCCACATGCTGGCGCAGGCCGTGAAACGCCTGTACCCGGATGTGAAGCTTGCCATCGGCCCCGCGATCGAGAACGGATTTTACTACGACTTCGACGCGCCCGAAACCTTCACGCCCGCTGATCTTGAAGCGATTGAAAAGGAAATCGTCAAGATCGAAAAGGAGAACTTCAGGCTGGAGCGTTTTGAGCTGCCCCGCGCGGAAGCCATCGCCTATATGGAAAAGCTGGGCGAGCCTTACAAGGTAGAGCTCATCCGCGATCTGCCGGAGGATGCCGTCATCAGTTTTTACCGCCAGGGCGAATTTGTTGACCTCTGCGCAGGCCCGCATGCAGAATCCACCGGCAGGGTGAAAAACGTAAAGCTCATGAACGTTGCGGGCGCTTACTGGCGCGGCAGCGAAAAAAACAAGATGCTTCAGCGCATTTACGGCACAGCATTTGAGAAGAAAGCCGACCTTGACGAGTACGTCGCTCAGGTGGAAGAAGCCAAGAAGCGCGACCATAACAAGCTTGGCCGCGAACTCGAATACTTCACCACTGTGGATGTGATCGGCCAGGGCCTCCCCATCCTGCTGCCCAAGGGCGCGCGCACCATTCAGCTTCTGCAGCGCTGGGTTGAGGACGAAGAACAGAAGCGCGGCTACCTGCTCACCAAGACGCCGCTCATGGCCAAGAGCGATCTATACAAAATTTCCGGCCACTGGGATCATTATCTGGATGGCATGTTTGTTCTCGGCGACCCGAACGATGATTCCAAAGAATGCTTTGCCCTGCGCCCGATGACCTGCCCGTTCCAGTATCAGGTGTTCCTCAACCGCGGGCGCAGCTACCGCGACCTGCCCATGCGCCTTGGAGAAACCTCAACGCTGTTCCGCAATGAGGATTCCGGCGAGATGCATGGCCTCATCCGCGTGCGCCAGTTCACGATCTCCGAAGGCCACCTGATCCTCCGCCCGGATCAGTTGGAGGACGAGTTCCGCGGTTGCCTCGAGCTCGCCAAGTACCTGCTCGGCACAGTCGGCATGCTCGACAATTGCTCCTTCCGCTTCTCCCAGTGGGATCCCAACAACACGGAGAAATACATCGGCACGCCGGAACAGTGGGATGAGGCACAGTCCACGATGGCGAAAATTCTCGACGACCTCGGGGTGAACTATACCATCGGCATCGACGAAGCCGCGTTTTATGGCCCGAAGCTGGACATTCAGTACAAGAACGTCTTTGGTAAGGAAGATACCATCGTTACAATTCAGGTCGACCAGCTTCTTGCAGAGCAGTTCGGCATGGAATATATCGACCAGGAAGGCAAAAAGGTTCGCCCCTACATCATCCACCGCACGAGCCTTGGCTGCTATGAGCGCACGCTCGCATACCTCATCGAGCTTTATGCCGGCGCGCTGCCCACGTGGATGGCGCCGGAGCAGGTTCGTTTCCTGCCTGTGACCGACCGCGCTGCGGATTACTGTGCCGCACAGGCCAAAAAGCTTGAAGCGCTCGGCTACCGCGTAACGGTTGATTACCGCAACGAAAAGACCGGCAAGAAAATCCGCGATGCACAGCTCGAGAAGGTGCCGTACATGGTCGTTGTGGGAGATCGGGACATCGAGAACAACACCGTTTCCCCGCGCCACCGTGCGGACGGGGACCTCGGGGCAATGAGTATGGATGCTTTCACGGCGCTGCTCAAGGAAGTTGTCGACAGCAAATCGAAAAAATAAGCCTCTTTTCAGAAAAGCCTGCTGCACAAACACAATCCGCAGCAGGCTTTCCTTTGCGCCATATCGTTTTCGCGTCAGAAACGCAGAAAAAAAGAAATTTTGGCGTTGACAAGCGGGATAGAAATCGGTATAATAGGCCTTGCGATTGAAAAATTGCTTCCTGTGCGGCCGTGGCGGAATAGGCAGACGCGTACGTTTGAGGGGCGTATGGGAGACCGTATGAGTT
>ERZ857882.3684-NODE-3684-length-14186-cov-4.585380_pt1 | contig 14186 bp, 11 predicted proteins | sample MGYA00519697_ERZ857882 | MGnify/ENA primary metagenome ERZ857882 (study PRJEB31778, sample SAMEA3449373) | human gut metagenome | biome: human gut; feature: human-associated habitat; material: faeces | place: United Kingdom | collected 2010/2012 ...
TGGCGTATATCGAGGAACACGGCATGACCTACATCGATGCCTATTATGACGATCCGAAGATCTACGGCGGGCAGGGCACGATAGCAATCGAGCTTTTAGAGCAGAATCCGGATCTGGACACAATCGTCGTGCCGATCGGCGGCGGCGGACATGCGCGCGCGGCTGGCGTTACGCTGAACCTGCCGCTGGAGCAGGCGCTGGAATGCGTGCTGAAGCAGGCTGAAATAATATCCTCCCGCCGCGACGGCAAGGAGGTATACTATTCCCTTGCCGCCAACGCATACGCCGACCTCGTGCGCCGCACGGTAACGACCGTATTCGACTGCAAATGCACCTCCTGTCTTAACGCAAAGACCGGCTGCGGCAAAACCGAATGTAATCGGTATCCGAAATAAAGCGACCCGCAAAAAGACGATTCCCATCGGGCAATAACCCGATGGGAATTTTTCGCATTTTCCGGTTTCATCCGCGTTTCATGGCGGTAAGACCCGTCCGCGCCATTTCGAGGATACCGTATTTCTGCATATTATCACAAAATGAGCTCAGCTTTTCACCGTCGCCGCTCACCTCAAACGTGATCGTACTGTCCGTCACATCGACCGCCTTCGCCTTGAAAATGCCCGCGATCTGCAAAACATACGCGCGGTTTTCGTCGTTTGCGGCGACTTTGACGAGATAAAGCTCGCGGAACACCGCATCGGTGGGATAAAGCTCGGTCAGGCTTATGACATCCTCCACCTTCGAAAGCTGATTCTTGATCTGTTCAACCGTGTGGTCGTCGCCCACACCGCGGATCGTCATGCGTGAAATACGCTCGTCCTGCGTCTCGCCGACCGTCAGACTGTTGATGTTGTACCCTCTCCGCGCAAACAGCCCCGAAATACGGGTCAGCACGCCGAAATGGTTGTTCACCATGACGCTCAGCACATATGTACGGAGTGCAGCCTCCGTTTCGGTCGTCTTTTTTTCAGTTCTGTTCATAGTCTATCACCGTCGGTCCTTTTATTCTTATTGCCTTTGAAAGCGCCGCGCGGAGCTGTTCTCCGTCCGCCGCATGAAACGCCGCAGCCCCCATAGCCGTCGCAACGCCGCAGTAATCGACATCCGGCGTTTTGGTCGAAAACAGTCTTCCGCCGAAGGAATCGTTCTGCCATTTTTCTATCATACCGAGACAGTGGTTGTCACAGACAAGCTGAATGACCGGCAGCCTGTATTTCACCGCCGTCATGATCTCTGCGATGTTCATGTCAAACGAGCCGTCGCCCGCGATGTTGACGACCCTTTCGCCCGTCGCGACCGACGCGCCTATTGCCGCAGGCAGTCCGAATCCCATCGCGCCGAGACCGCCGCTTGAAATGAAATGCCGTGGCTTATCGATGTCCAGCCATTCCGCCGCGTCAAGCTGATGAAGACCCACCTCGGTGGTATATATCGCATCGGGCAAAAGCTCACCCAGCACCTCAAAAAGCACGGGCTTTTCCCGTTCACCCAGAACACGCGGAAGAACGCGAACACCGTTTCCGCATACTGGAACGCAAGCTGAGTTTTCCCGAACCCGTCGGGGGCAACAAGGAATCGCGCAACGTGGCGATTACGCCCGCACGGAACATCTCATGGTCATCGACCATGGCCACACGAATCTTGGCTGTCTCGTTCTCGCTCATCGATGTTCTCCCTGCGCCGCTTTCAGCGCGATCGGCATATGCATTCTGACCTCGGTGCCCCAGCCGGCCCTGGACACTATCTCCACTGTACCGCCGCGCCGTTTGATGCGGCCGATAATCGATTCGCGGATGCCCAGCCGGTCGGGCGGAATGGCGTCCATATCGAAGCCTTCGCCATGGTCGCGCACGAACACTTCAACCATCGTGTCGCTGGCCTCGCAATACAAAGACACCGGCTCGCCGCCATGCGTGACCGCATTGACCAACGCCTGACGGGTGGCGTCCAGCAGCGCATCGGTCTGGGCGCTCGGCCGCGCGTCGCCCACGGTGACCACCTCAATCGGCTTGCCGTGCTCGTCCTCCACCTCGGCGGCGATCTGCTTCAATCCGGCTCCCACCGAACGATCCGATGTGGAACGTTCCTGATACAGCCATTCGCGCAGCTCGCGCTCTTGGCTACGCGCCAGGGCGAATACGGTGGTCGGTTCCTCGGAGTTCAGCTGAATCAGCGCCAACGTTTGCAGCACGCCATCATGCAGATGGGCGGTCATGTCCGCGCGCTCCTCTTCGCGCTCCTTCAATGCCTGCTCGTGGGTGAGTCGTTGCAGCATCGCGTTCGCCCACGGCATCACCGCCACCACGATACCGACGATCATCACGAATCCGCTGGCAACAATGCGTCGAGGAGAGGTGCCCCACCCAGGAATGCTGACATTATGCACATACAATGCCCATCCCATGAAAATCAGTGCGATGCCGCCCAACATAGACAACAGCTGCGTGCCTCGCGGACTAAGATTCATCCATGCCAGTGCGATGCCGCCCAACCCTACCAGCAGCGGAAACACAATCTGGACATCCGCACCGGTGCTGGTGAGCAACAGTCCAGTGGCCATCAACGCGAAACCGGCCAATGCCACGACGGCCGGTTTCGGAGCACGTTGGATGGCCTCGGACAATGATTCCGGTGCGGCAGCCGATTCGTCGTCATGAGCGGCAAGTGGCTGATTGCCTCGCGCAAGCGGCGCCTGATTAACGGGCACTGTGCGAGCCGCAGCCGCCACCGGGTCTCCGGCAGGCATGAACACCCACAGGAATACATAAGCGATGATGCCTGCGCCGTAGAGGACGGTCAGTGCGATGAACGCAATCCGAACCCATGCCACGCCGATGCCCAAGTGCAGGGCGATGCCCTTGCACACGCCGGTGAGCCAACGGCCCTGCCGGGGGCGCATCAACGGCATGCGCGCGGGCAGCAATGGTTCGGGAGATGACGTCATACTCCTATTGTGCCGCGCTCAGGGCGTTGCGGCCGGGGTTTTACCCGGTGTTCAGGGAACAATCAGGGTGTTCCCCGAGCGTTGTGGCAGTGGTCGGGCGGTGTAATGGAATCATGAGCAATCCAAACGCGAATCCATATCAGCCACAGCCGCAGCCTGGTCCGCAAAAAAACAAGACATCGCGACGCTTCTTCACTTGGGTGCGATCCAGTGGACTGGTTCGCGGCGACGACCGGTGGATCGGCGGCGTATGCAGCGGCATCGCTTTACGGCTTGGCTGGAGCCCCACATTAGTACGTGCGTTGGTGATTGTATGTACATTGTTCTTCGGTTTTGGCGCAGCTCTGTACGCACTCGGCTGGTTTCTGATGCCGGATGTACGCGATGGGCACATCTTGGCCGAGGACCTCATTGCCGGCCAATGGGACTGGAATTGTCTGGGATGCTTCCTGTTCCTCGCCGTGGCAATCGTGATTCCAGGTGCGGGGTGGGGTTGTATTGCGCTCGCCGCCTTAGCGCTATGGCTGTTGGCCAAAAGCGGCATTCACCAGCAGGAAGGGTACGGATTCGGGGCATCTGCGCCGCGACCGGTTTCACAGCCTGTGTCATATCCAGCTCCACAGCCTGTCTCATATCCAGCCGCGCAACCAGTACCTCAATCTCCTTTGTATTCAGCTCCGCAACCTTTTCCACAACCTGTTTCACAACCTGTTTCACAAACCGCGCCTAGTGTTTCACAGCCTGTTTCACAGCCTGTCTATCAGTCGATGCCCGGCGCGATGCCCGGCACAGTACCCAACGGGCCGTTTGCCCCCGACCGTATGAATGCGACGGCCTATGCCCCCACCGAGTCCAAGCGCCGCAAGCCGGCGGGCCCAATCGTGGTCTTGAGCATACTGGGCCTTACCTTCCTCTCCTTTGCCGGTCTGATGGGACTGATTTGGGTAAACGACATGGGCATTATCGGCATTATGCGTCTGGGCACCATCTGGATTGCCGCAGTATGCATAGTGATGGGGCTGGTGGTCATCATTCTCGGATTCAGAGGACGGCGTACCGGTGGTCTGATTCCTCTCGGACTGGTTGCCGGTGGATGCGCGCTCTGCATGACCATCGTTTCAGGCACGTATGGCGTGTACTACCGTGATCTTGGTGCCAGCGGCATCAATACTGTTGTTTCACTGAGCCAATCTGTCAGTGCGAGAAACAGCGACGGCATGAACGATGTGCAAAAGGATGGCATCTTCGTTGCCGATGCCAGCGATGCCACGTTTGAAACATTGCAGCAAGGTGTGGCGTTCAGCGGTGAAAACTACAACACCGATCAGGCAATCATTGATTGGTCCGATTGGGACAAGACACATGGACCGCACACGGTGAAGATGCTGGATGGCAAAACTTCCATCAGTAATTGCCCGGTCGGTACCATCACCATAGCCGCAACACAGGCGCAAGTGCATATCGTTCTGCCGGATTCCTGCACTTACGCCTTCGGCACCGCCGACTCCTACTACTCCACTTCGAGTGACGTTGGCGGCAAATACGAGATGGTATACAACAACTACATGGGTCCAAGCTTTGTTTTCTTCGAAGCTGAAAGTGCCACCAATGGGCCTGATCACGAATGGTTGGATAAGGAATCCGCCATGCCGGACAACGGCCCAGAATTAAAAATCAATATTCCCTATGTGGTGGAAGCACGTGTCAACGTGGTGTACGCCTCCGATTGGGAAGGCTCTACGTTCCAGCCGCTTGCCGATATATACGACGGCAACAGTACAAGCAAGAACACAACCGAACAATCGGAATGATCAAGCCGTTGCAACTAGGAGATGGAATCATGACTGATGAAACCAAGGAATTCGCCTCCATCGAGGATGCGACACCGACCACGGCCATACCTTCCGAAACCGACGCGACCACCGCGACCACAACCATGGTGACCGTCGATGACCGAACCGATACCACGGTGCTGCCATCCGCAGCGGATGATGACGAAACGGCTGTGCTGCCCGTCCCCGACAATCATGCGGATGCGTCGGTCTCGGATGTGGATACGCAGGCAACAGCTGCCTCTCCATCGCCCATCGAACCAACCACAGATCGGATTGCCCTGGAAACAGTTGCCGATGCCGTGGAGGGAGATGGTGGGCCGATTCCATCTGCCGATGATGTGCCGATGTACGCAGCATCTTCAGCACGACCTCCCTATGGGCAGTCTCAGACCGCCGGCAAACCATGCCAGCCTGGGGGGAGCGCCAAGAACGTCCAGAGCGCCAAGAACGTCCAGAATGCTAAGGATGTCAAGAGTGCCAAGAACATCCAGAAACAGAGCACCAGCGCGCCTACTGTGGTATTCGGACTATTAGGCGTGATTATCGGCGTGATCGCGCTGGTTTTCGGGTACATATCTCCGGATCGGATGATTTCGTTGTTCTCGCCGAATCCGCAATTGCTGACGGCTATTATTTGCGCCGTAGTGGGACTGATTCTGGTAATAGTGGCCGTTGTATGGGCCATAGTCGGTGCCGTCAAGAAGAGAAAATAGCGTTACAAACCATTGCATTACGGTCCCAGTAGAAGCACATTATGACGGGAGCCGACCGATAAGAGCCGACCGTTCTATGCTGATGGGGGGGAGGCATAGTAACTATGAAGCGGATTTCGGTGCGGCGGGTAGCGAGCGTCATCGTCACCGCGATGGCGATGACGCTGGTATTCGCCACACTTGGCTGGGCGATGATGCCGCAATGGAACACACGGCCCTACACCAAGCACATCGTTATCGCTTCTGCCGACACCACCATCACCCCTGCCCATGCGAACATTCCCCACGAGGGGCGATATCGTACGCGTGAAACCCGACTATCCATCAAGACCGGCGACGGCGTCACGCTACCCGCCGTACTACGTGAACCGGTCGGCGCTCCCGGGCCACGCCCGGCTTGTCTGTTCATTCACGGGTCCGGTACCAGTGGTGCCGAGGATTTCGGCGATATCGCCAACGCCATGGCCTCTGCCGGTATCGTGACCTTGGTGCCGGCCAAGCGCAACGACAACTACACCGTGCTGCATCGCGACTACCCGCGTTTTGCTCGCGAATACGGGCGTTCGCTCGACGTGTTGCGTGGCAGAATCGGCGTGGACCCCGCCAAAACCGGCATCTACGCCGAATCCGAAGGCACCTGGATCGCCACGATTCTAACCTCGAAACGGCAAGACATTGCCTTTGCCGTACTTACATCCGCACCGGTGTTCAATGGACGTGAGCAAATGGCCATGGCTGTCAGCGCCTATACGCATGAGGCCGGCGCGCCCAAGCCCGTGGTCAAAGACATGGCCAAATTGATGTCGCTGGACTACGCGCCATTTGATCTAGCCTATGCCGACTTTGATGCCGACCGGTATCTGAAATCCCTCACCATGCCGGTGCTGGTGAACTACGGCACCTACGATACGGCCATGCCCATCGAACAGGGGGCGCAGCGGATCATCGCTACGGCCAACAAGTCCGGCAACGAGAACGTCACCGTACGCTATTTTGCCGGCAACCATCAGATGCGGGCTGGTGAGGGCTTATTCACCCCGAACCTGCCATTGGCCGAAGGCTATACGCAAGCGCTGGAAAATTGGGTGAACGGTGTGACTGCCGGAACCAAAGCCGATGGATGGGCAACGCCTCAAGTCGCCGGTGCAACACCTCGCCAGCGCTTCGCCGCGTCGCAACGTACCAGATCCGGTATCGTCGGCTCGCTTGGCGTGCTGGCCGGTCTGATGGTGGCAGGGCCCGTGCTGATCGTGATGGCGGCGATATTAGGTATTGGCTTGACTGTGTTTTCTTGGCTACAGACGTTGCTGGCCGGGCGACGTAGTGTGGCGACTGTGCGGGCCGTGCATGCGACGCCGAGTGAGCTGGGGGCCGCCCAGCGGCGCATGTTGCACGGCATTGCCGGCTTATCTGCCGGTATCGGCACAGCGGTGATGGTGATTACTGGGCTGTTGTACGGCTATATGAGCGCCGTAGGCGTATCGGCTGTATTGGTTATGCCTCAACCGCGGCTGTTTGCCGTCGGATGGGTGGTGCTGCGAATAGCGACCATGCTGTTGGTGGTGCTGTTTGCTTGGGAAATGGAACGTGTCTGGTATTGCCGCGCCGATATCGTCGGTGTGCGGCGCGTCATATGTGTGATGGTAGCGCTCGGCACTCTCGCCACACTGATGACACTGGCATTTTGGGGCCTATTCTCGCTGTAATTCTGCCGATGTGCGCTGGTAAATGGGGCCTGGCGGGCAGGCTGCGTTGGTGGTCTGGGTGTGGGGCGATCGGCAGATTGCGTTGGCCTGGGTATGGCCGGCCGACGTACATCAGTCGGGGTGTCCGATACACAGTGAATGGCTGAGTATTACGCTTGGGAGGCTTCGGCCTCCTCTAAGGTGTCGAAACCGCCGAGCTGGACTGTGTGCAACAAGGTTTCCTCAGTGATATTGCGTTGCGGGCTGGCTGCGGCGCGCTCGCCAATCATCGCTTCGTAACGTTCGAAGGTCTGGTCGGAATACGTACCAAGCTCGCCGCGCAGATAGGTTTCGAATGAGGTGGCAGATGGTGTGTCTTCGGTGGTGGTGAGTGCGCGCATCGCCTCGCCGAGCTTGGGGTAGCGCTCGCGGAAATCCTTGGCCCAGGCGACCTGCTGGGCGATGACCTGTTCCTGACGGGCCGCGCGCTCTTCAGAGAGACGCGGAATATACGGCTCTATGTTCTTCGTGAAATTTTCCGGTGCGGTGGAGGCCATCATGCGGCCGTATTTTTCGGTCACGAGGTTGCGGCCCACGTGGTCGGCCGCGTCAAGATCAGCGGCATAGCTGGTGAGTAATGGCCGCTCCCATGTGAGGAACTGGGCCAACCGCATCTGGTGGAACACCGGCCAGTTGCCTTGGCATGCCGCGCGTCCACCCTCATTGTTGGTGCGCTGGAACTGATCCCATTCATGACGCACAATAGCCTCGCGCAGTTCATCATCAGTCAGTTCGTTGGTCATCGACGTTCCTTTCACTGATACCTCCCTCTGATGAGGGAGGTGGCACGGCGAAGCCGTGGCAGAGGGAGCTTGAATCTACAAACTTTTAAGCACCGGATCATCAGAGGCGATGTGGTCCTCGACATACGGGCGCTGCCATTCGAGGAAGGTCTCGCCGGACGTGGTCAGGTGTTCGCGTTTGAGTTCCTTGACGATATCCACCGCAATCTGCTCCACAATATCGTTGATTTTCTCGATTGCTGGAGCCGCGCCCTTGCCGCCTTCGCCAAATCCGGCCCCGCCATAGCAGGCTGCCGAACTCAATCGCATCACGGTTTCCAACTGTTCGCCCACGTTCGGCAACAGCGCGAACATCGAGCCAGACAGCTTGCGCAATGCTGCGAACTGCCACTTGTAATACGGCATATAGCCCACCACCATCGGCACGTTAACCAGGAACACCAACGAGGCGGTGGCCTGCACGAACTCGTGGATGGACAGCCATGCGGCCGCGCCGTCGCCGCGCTTCAACGAACGCGGCAGATTATATTGACCGGCCTGGGCGATCATGCCGAGTCGCTTGGAGATCAGCGCGAGCCGCACATCGTCGGGCATGTTCTTGAACCCTTGGCGCGTCTTGGAAAACAGACCGGTGGGATCGGCGAACACCTCGCCATTGGTGGCGGCGGCCAAGGTCGATTCCTGAAGCATTAGCCACTCATGCGGCGCGGTCTGCGCCGGCGCAGTGTGATACCCGGTGATCGACTCAAAGAAGTCACCGATGCGGAACACGCCGTCACGGCGATTCGCGCCCTGTGCGCGCGGCGTGACGGGGGAGAGCGGTGCATCAATCGGAGTCGTCATCGCTTCCGCCACATCAGAGGACGCCGCGCCTGACTCGGCAGTGGCGGTATCGTGCGTAGCGGTGCCGGGGGTGGGTGCGTTTGCCGCATCGGGTATGACGGTGGAGCCTGCACCTGCGGAGGGGAATGCTCCGGAAGCATCGGACCTGGCATGCGCCTCGAACGTCACGCGGCCTTGCGCATCCACGCTGAACTTGCGCGGCAGTGCCTCGTAATCGACCTCAAGTTGCTCGCCGATCGCCGCGTAATCCTCATCCGTAAGCCACAGGCAGAAGCGCGGGCCGAAATCGTGGTCCTGCGAATACGCATCATCGAATCCGTAGCATTCCGAGCCATGACCCACCAGACCGGCGGCGATACGCCCGGCATACTGCGGATACTTCGCCGCAATCATCGGCTTGCCCATCTGCGTCCAGAACGCGCGGGCCAGCTTCAGTCCGGACACCGGGCATGCGGAAACGGCCTCGGCCGCGCCCGCAGAACCGGTCGACACCGAAACGGTGGATGGGGAAGATGCCGCGTTCGCACCGGTCTTGCCCTGTGCCGGGCTGTTCGGCAGCCGCGAGCCGGACTGGGGCAGCGCGCCTGCATCGCCGGCAACACCTGCATTGTCAACCGTCACCCCGGCCTGCGCCGCCGCTTCCTCGGCCTGCCGCAGATTGTCGGCGGTGATACGCCAGTAATCGGTGTCCTTGCCGTAACATTCCTCGATCACGGCCAGCGCATGCCGGTATCCAGTAACCGCATCCGCATACCGTCTCTCGGCAAAGCACACCTGCGCGAAGCCCGCCAGTGCGGAGGCATAATGCGCGGAATGTTCCAGATGGCCGGTGCGATAGATTTCCAGCGCCTTGGCTGCATGCCAATGCGCGTCCTCCAACTTGTGTTCGGTCAGCAGGGTCAACGCCAGATTCGTGTGCGAGCTGGACACGTCGATATCCGCGTCCGGGTTCACGCTCGAGGCTTCGATAATGCGCAGCGCTTCACGCAACTCCAGTTCCGCCTTGTCGGGCCGATTCGTCTCGCTGTAGAGCATCGACAGATTGTTGTGCAGTGCTGCGAGCCTACGGTCGGTGGGCGCCAGCGAATGCCGGCAGACACTCTGCGCCTGATGATACAAATCCTCGGCCTGATCGTATTGTTTGGCCGCGCGCATCGAGGTGGCGCAATTGATTAGCGTGGTGGCCCACGCCTCGGATGTGCCGGTGGTCAAGCCCATACGAGCGGCCAGTTCCAGCGCTCGCTGCACAATCCACTGATTCTCCTTGTGCCGACCTTGCGAGCGATAGAAGCCCATCGTTTCGTTGAGCACGGTGAGCAGTCCGGCCTCGTCGCCGGCGTTTTCCGCGTCCACCATCGCCTGTTCCAAGTACGGGCCGGCTTCGGTGGCGGCCGTGTGGCGATCGAAAATCGCGTCCAGTCCGTTCAGGAATTGTTGGGTATCAAAGGTTGCGGGCGATTGATCGGCATCGTCCGCAACCTGGTTCGCCGTGGAATCGGCACCTTGTGCTGCGGCCGCCGCATCGGTGTCGTCGGCATCGTCTGGACCATGCGCGAATTGCGCGGCGAATTGTTTGAGCAGTGCTTCCTCATCCATACCGCCAGACCTCCCTGAATCGTGTCTGATTTCAGTCTATTAATACTGTGAACAAACACGTCAGGGAGTTTGCTGTGAGCTTGGTCTCAGTCCACCTTGGTTTCGCGCAAGCGGTGAATGGCGTCGGTATCGGTTTCGCAGCGCCACGAGTAGAAGGCCAGCAGCCCTACGGCAAGCAGAGCCAGCGGCATACCGCCCAGGCCGGTATAGCGATAGTTCATCGAGAAGGTGGTGAGCATCGCGCCGCCGACAATCGAGCCGATGGCATTGCCGAAGTTAAACGCCACCTGTACAGCCGCGCCGGCGATCAGCTCGCCGCCGCCCTGGCCGGCTTCGGTCATCAGCAATTGCTGTGGAGCGGAAGTAAAGAACAATCCGATGGCGATCCAGAACGTCAGTACAGCGGTCATCGGCTGATTACCCGGAGTGATAAGCACCAGCAACAAGCCGAGGCAGGAGATGGACTGACCTATTGCGGCCGCGCCGGCATGCCTCCAATGGTCGGTCAGACGACCTCCAAGCAGACCGCCGATGACCATACCAAAGCCGGCAAGCATCATCAGCATCGGCACCAGGGAAGACGACCATCCGCCGGTTTTCTGCAGCCAAGGGGAGATGTAGCTCCACCAGCAGAACACACCGGCATTGCCGGTGAACACGGCGGCCAAAATCACCCACGGGCCACGGCGGGTGAGGAACTTGAACTGACCGGCGATGCCTGCGTCCTTGATCGGTGCAACGTACGGAATCCACGCCGACGCCAGCACAATCGTCATTGCCGCCCAAGCGGCCAAAATGCCGAAGGCAAGACGCCAGGAAAGGAACTCGGCCATCAAGGTGCCCGCCGGTACGCCGAGCATATTGGCCACGGTCTGTCCGGTGACCATCACGGATACGGCCTGCGCCTCCTTGCCTTCCTCCGCCAGAGTCTTGGCGATGAGTGTGGCTGTGCCGAAGAATGCGCCGTGCGGCAGGCCGGCGACGAATCGTGCGACGACCAGCATGGCGGCATTGACGGAGAATGCGGAAGCCAGATTGCCCACCAAGGCAATCACCATAAACAATATGATGAGGTCCTTCGGCGGCACCTTGCGGCCGAATACCAGAATCAGTGTGCCGAAGCACACGCCGATCGCATACGCGGAAATGTAATGGCCTGCGGTGGGGATGTCCACGCCGGTGGCGGCCGCGGCCTGCGGCAGAATGCCCATCATCACGAACTCGGCGGCACCGAGAATGAACGCGCCCGAAGCCAGTGCAAGCAGACTCTTCTTCATGGTTCCTCTAATTACTTCAGTATTACTTACAAAAACAGTGCGGCAATCGATTGATTCGAGCGATATATTACGGTGGTCCGCCAACAAATACGGGGGCTTGCCGTGATGTGGTTTGTCGCTGTGTGCGGCGGGTTGTTTACCGCTGTTCGATCGCTTGGTTTGATTGTTGGGACAGGAAACGAAAAACCGGATTGCTGATTTCTCAACAATCCGGTCCAGTTGTCGGGCTGGCGGGATTTGAACCCGCGGCCTCTTCGTCCCGAACGAAGCGCGCTACCAAGCTGCGCTACAGCCCGTTTGGCAACAGATGTAGATATTACATTGTGGTGGTGGACAATGCAAATCGGCATGTCGCGAGTGTTGCGTGATGGTGGATTCGCCATGTGTACAGGTCTCTCAAGCCTTGTGCAGAGCCGGTTTTGCGTCATGTGAGCGGGTGTTCAGATGGCCGTGCGGTCTGCCGGGCTCATAATCGCCGGCCTTGCGTACACTGATGAATCATGGCTGAAGTTGTCGAAAATACCGAAAACACTGAGAATGAAACCCCGGCCGTCCCGCAGATGAGCACCGTCGAACGTGCGGAAATGCTGCTCAAGCAGGACGCCACCATCCGCGAGAAGATCAAGTCCGGTGCCACGCTGGACGAAGCCGTGGACCCCTCCAACAAGGAGTTCGGCCCGCTGGCCCACCCCGAGCAGGTGCAGATGCGCGTGGCCAAGCGCGCGATGATGCTTGAGGCCGGCATCGCCCCCTACCCGGTGCACTTGGACGTCACCGACACCATCGAGGCGGTCCGCGCCAAGTATGACGGCAAGCTCGAGGCTGGCGAAGAGACCGAAGACATGGTCGGCATTGCTGGCCGCGTGCTGTTCCTGCGCAACGCGGGCGGCCTGTGCTTCGTGCAGCTGTCCGCCGGTGACGGCACCAAGATTCAGGGCATGATCTCCAAGAAGGAGATTGGCGCCGATTCGCTCAAGCAGTTCAAGCAGCTCGTCGACCTTGGCGATCACCTGTACCTCAAGGGCCGCGTCATCGCCTCCAAGACCGGCGAGCTGTCCGTATTCGCCACTGAGTGGGCTATCGCCTCTAAGGCCCTGCAGCCGCTGCCGGCCCTGCACAAGGACCTGAACGAAGACACCCGCACCCGCAAGCCGTACATCGGCATGATCGCGGACGAGAAGATCCGCAACATGGTGCGCAACCGCTCCAAGGCCGTGGCCTCCCTGCGCCGCACCTTTGACGACCACGACTTCCTCGAGGTCGAAACCCCGATGCTGCAGACCCTGCACGGTGGCGCGGCCGCCCGCCCGTTCACCACGCACATGAACGCCTTCGACCTTGACCTGTACCTTCGCATCGCCCCGGAACTGTTCCTCAAGCGCTGCCTGGTCGGCGGCATCGATCGCGTGTTCGAAATCAACCGTGACTTCCGCAATGAGGGCGTCGACGCCACGCACGCCCCCGAATTCACCATGGTCGAGGCCTACCAGGCCTATGGCACCTATGATTCCATCGGCCAGCTGGTCAAGGAGCTCGTGCAGAAGACCGCCATGGACGTCTACGGCTCGCACAAGGTCACCCTGCTCGACGGCACCGAATACGACTTCGGCGGCGAATGGAAGACCATCAGCATGTACGACTCCCTTTCCGAGGCCTTGGGCGAGGAAATCGTGCCGAACGGCGGTCCGGACAACCCCGGCACCTCCGTGGAGCACCTGGGCGAGATCGCCGACAAGCTCGGCGTGGAACGCGACGACGTGGAGAACCACGGCAAGCTCGTCGAACACCTGTGGGAGCACTTCTACGAGGACAAGCTTTACGAGCCCACCTTCGTGCGTGACTTCCCGGTCGAAACCTCCCCGCTGGTCAAGGGCCACCGCACCAAGCCCGGCGTGGTGGAGAAGTGGGATCTCTACGTGCGCGGCTTCGAGCTGGCTACCGGCTACTCCGAGCTCAACGACCCGATCGTGCAGCGTGAACGTTTCGTGGCTCAGGCCAAGGACGCGCTCGCTGGCGACGAAGAGGCTTGCGACATCGATGAGGACTTCCTCGAGGCTCTCGGCGTGGGCATGCCTCCGGCCGGCGGTATGGGTATGGGTATTGATCGACTGCTTATCGCCTTGACCGGTGCCACGATTCGCGAGACCATCACCTTCCCGCTGGTCAAGCCGCTCAACAACTGAGCCGTGCATTCGCTGAAGGCCGCCTGTACTCTGGAAATTATCTCCACAGATTATAAGGCGGCCTTTTCCATGCCGTCGTAATCTTCTTGCAGGAAGCATACGCTGGCCAATGACAGCAAGGCCGGCACATTGGTGTCATCCTTTGCCACGAGCCGGTCGAGGGTGATGCGTGCATCGTCTGTCCGGTTGGCCTGAAGGTAGGCACTGGCCAGCAGTCCCAGTGTTTCGTTTTCGTCGTTGAGCGCTACCGCCTCTTCAAAACATTTGATGGCGTAGGGCAGTTTACCCATGTTGCGGGCACGGATGC
>ERZ857882.3687-NODE-3687-length-14181-cov-3.722498_pt1 | contig 14181 bp, 9 predicted proteins | sample MGYA00519697_ERZ857882 | MGnify/ENA primary metagenome ERZ857882 (study PRJEB31778, sample SAMEA3449373) | human gut metagenome | biome: human gut; feature: human-associated habitat; material: faeces | place: United Kingdom | collected 2010/2012 ...
TGGTGCCAAATCTGCAGCCGGAGTCGTGCTGATCACAACGAAAAAAGGATCGGCTGAAAAACCTACCGTCCAATTCAATGCCAGCGTCGGCATCTCCACCCTGGCGAAGAAGATGGATGTTTACAACCCACAGGAATACCTTGCATGGCGCGAAGATGTGCAGGAAAGTATCTTCGAAGATCATAAACCGGGAGAATTTTCAGACCCCAACAACCTTCCGGCAGGTGTAACCCTGGAAGACTGGATCTCCTATCGTCCCACTACCGGCAACTACACCTATGACTGGCTCGTCCGCCTGGGACTGTTCGAACCGGAGCTTGATAACTATTTTGCCGGAAGAACATTCGACTGGTATGATGAAACATATCAGAAAGCATTCCGACAAGATTATAATGTCAACATTTCAGGAAAGAAAGATAAAGTCAGTTATTACTGGTCATTGGGTTACCTGAACAATGAAGGTATTGTTATCGGTGATAAATACAAATCTTATAGAAGCCGGCTGAAACTGGACTTCGATGTAACCTCTTGGCTGTCAGCCGGTGTCAATGTACAATATTCTTATCGTGACCAGGGAGCTATCCCACGCAGTGTGAACCAGATATGGGCAAATACTCCCTATTCCACTCCGACAGATCTGGACGGTAACCCGATGCTGTATCCGACAGGTATAGACAATGCCAGTTCCATTAACTCGGCTTATAACGATTCATTCATAGACCGTTCGGCGATACGCAATTCCTTCACCGGAAGCATGTATGCCAAAATAAAACTGCCGTTCGGTATTTCTTATCAGGTAAATTTCTCTCCCCGCCTGTTACTGTACAACTACAGGAACCACCGCTCTTCACAACATCCTGTATGGAAATCATTCGGCGGAGATGCGCAGCGAAGAAGTGAAATGTCCTACAACTGGCAGGTGGATAACCTGATCCGTTGGGAACATACATTTGCCCAAAAACACCAGGTAGAAGTGACCTTGTTACAGAATGCTGAAGAAAACCAATCCTGGCAGGAAATACAGACTACTCAGCAATTTGCCCCCAGCGACATACTGGGTTATCACAGAATGCAGGCAGGTACGGTACCGGCAATCTCCAGCAACGACACCAGAAATACCGGCGATGCCCTGATGGGACGCTTGTTCTACTCGTTCGACAAAAAATATATGCTTACAGCATCCGTCAGACGGGACGGTTATTCGGCATTCGGCGTATCCAATCCGCATGCGACTTTTCCTTCTGTTGCTCTCGGATGGGTATTTTCAGAAGAACCGTTCTTCAAATTCCCCGCAATGGACTTCGGTAAACTGCGTGTATCCTGGGGACAAAACGGAAACAGGGATATCGGTATGTACGCAGCTTTAGCTGAAATGAAAACGGACCAGTACATTTATCAGACCCTGAATGGTAATATAGACCTGTCCAACTCCGTATACGTAAGCACAATGGCAAACAAAGACCTGAAATGGGAAACAACCAGTTCCTTTAACTTCGGTCTTGATTTCGGATTCCTCGACAGCCGCATTTCCGGTAATATCGACGTGTACAAAATGGTTACTTCCGACCTGTTGATCAACCGCAGCCTCACGGAAACAATCGGTTTCGGTGAAGTTATGGCCAACCTGGGCGAAGTTCAGAATACAGGTTTTGAACTTTCCCTAAGGACTTTGAATATCGATGCAAAGAACTTCCAGTGGAATACCACATTTAATTTCTCTTTAAACCGTAACAAAGTAAACCATCTATACGGCGATTATGAAAATGTACTGGACGACAACGGAAATGTCATCGGACGGAAAGAGATGGACGATATCAAGAACGAATGGTTCATCGGAAAGGATATCAGTTCCATCTGGACATACAACGTTATCGGTGTATGGCAGGAAAATGAAGCCGAACAGGCTGCTGAATATGGTCTTCGCCCAGGAGATATGAAGATCAAGGATGTGGACGGCAATAAAATCTATGATAACAACGATAAGGAGTTTATCGGATACAAAACACCGCGTTTCCGCTGGACCCTTCGCAACGAATTCACCTTGTTTAAAAACTGGAACCTGTCCTTTATGCTTTATTCTTATTGGGGACATAAAGCGCCTTACCAGCGTGCAAAGCATTTCGAAGCCGGTACATTGACAAAGACCAACTATTTCAAGATCCCTTACTGGACTGCGGAAAATCCGACCAACGAGTATGCCCGCTTATATTCGGATGACAAGAATATCGGAGCGAACTTCTATCGTTCCCTGTCATTCATCCGTCTGGATAATATATCCATAGGCTATACCGTACCTAAATCATTCCTGAACAAATTCAAAATAGAGGGAATGAACATCTACGGAACGATCAAGAATGTAGGTTGCTGGGCTCCGGACTGGGAATATTATGACCCGGAAGCATACAACGCCGACAGCCCCAATACCGTAAGCAGTACCAATCGCACCTATACACTGGGTGTCAATGTAACATTCTAATGTCTAACTAAATAATACTATTCAGTCATGAAAAAAATAATATATGCTATTCTGACAACAATGCTTCTGGCAACAGGTTGTAGCGAATCCTGGTTAGATCCGGATCCATTATCTTTCTACTCTCCGGGAAATACCTTGATCGATAAAGAAGGAATGTTGAGTTCCGTTACGGCATGCGACCGTTTACTTAGGGAAGAGTTCGTAGGACAACATTCTCCCATACTGACCGCTATGATCTTTTCAGAGCAATGCGTTTTGGGAACGACTGATATCTCCGGTCCCGCCCAGAACCTGAATGAAAAGATCCTGCCGACAGCAAATAATAACTGGGACCAGACAAACCGTATGTACTGGTACTGGACCAACGATTATCTCGGCATACGTTACGCCAATACTGTAATAACCCGAATAGACGATGCGACATACGAATCCGAAAGCGAACGAAACAATATCCTGGGTATGGCATTATGGCACAGAGCCTTCCGCTACTACCGGCTTTGTATGTTATTCAATGATATTCCCGCCGTCTTCACGGAGGTGGAAACTCCCGTTACCAACTTATGTTCGGTGGAGCGCGATGGTATCCTGAAGAAGATCAAATCGGATATGGAATTTGCAGTTCAATGGGTTGCGGAAGATAATAGCAGAGGACGCATCTCCAAAGGAGCCTGCTATCATCTGCTAGCCAAAATCTGCCTGACCCTGGGAGATTTTGATGAAGCCATAAAAGCAACCAATGCCGTTATCGACGGAGGACGTTACAGTTTAATGACTAATCGTTTCGGCGTTGACGTTACCGACAACACCAAAAATGTACTTTGGGATCTGCACCGTCCGCTGAATAAAAACAGCACAGAGAACAAAGAAGTCCTACTGGCAACACTGGACCGGTATGAATACCAGACAGCAAAATCATCCCAAAAGACACTGGCTATGCGTAACTTTCTCCCGTTCTGGGCCAACACGACCAATCGTATCCAAACTCCCGACGGCAAACCGGGTATGTCCGACAAACGCCTGAAAGAGCCGGAACTGGATTATAATGGTATTTACGGACGAGGTATCGGACGTTGCCGCCTGACATGGTACAGCTCCAATGCCGTCTGGGACGACAGCAACGACCTGCGGCATACCCCCGGAAACTGGATGAAAATGACAGATCTTGTCTATAACAATCCGGACCTGAAAGGTACACCGTACTACCATCAGCCAATACGCTTGTGGAGCGACGACGGACAATTATTATGTATCGACACCTTGAGGAACTGGGGAGAATGGGCACATTACAAACTCTACATCGAGGATCCCGATGCCGCCACAGCAGCCCAGTACAACGGTGGCTATTCGGACATGTATATCATGCGCCTGGCAGAGACTTATCTATTACGTGCCGAAGCCTACCTCTGGAAAGACGATCCGGCTTCAGCAGCGCGTGACATCAATATCGTTCGTGCCCGTGCCGGTGCAGCACCGCTAAGTCCGGGAGAAGTAAATATGGAAACCTTACTGGACGAACGCACACGTGAACTTTTATATGAGGAAAACAGGAAAATAGAACTGACCCGTATTGCACTGTTGTATGCAAGAACCGGCAAATCAGATTACAAAGGTCGGAGCTATAGTATGTCTACATTGTCACAAAATAACTATTTTTACGACCGGATCATGGACAGAGGTAATTTCTACAATAAAGGAGTGAAGGCACTGAATGGCGCTGAATTTAAAATGAGCCCTTATCATATCTGGTGGCCGGTACCACAGAATGATATCGACGGAAACTCATCCGGACGTATCAACCAAAATCCCGGATATACAGGTGCCGAACTAAACATAACTCCATTGGCAGAAGTTCCCGAATCCGGTTTATCTACCATGTAAACACATGACTAACAAATAAATATAAATATGAAAAATACATTCATTAAGTCTATACGCAGCTTGAAGACCATAGGTATACTCTTCCTGGCATTCTTCCTGCTATGTCCGTCTGTTTATTCATCGCCAAAGGCGATGAATAAACATGATTTTGCCATCAAAGGATTTCACATTGACCTCCGTTGCGAGGTAATGACAATGCCCGCCCTCAAGAACTTCGCGAAGGAACTGGCTGAATTCGGAATCAATACGATCATTATGGAATGGGAAGGTTCTTATCCTTATGATAAGCATGCCACCATCTCCAACAAATATGCCTATTCCCGCGAAGAGGTCCGGTCATTCGTCTCTTATTGTTCAACGCTCGGCATTGATGTCATTCCCCTGCAGAATTGCTTCGGACATGCCGAATACATTCTCCGCCACGACCGGTATGCTCATTTGAAAGAGGACAGGAAAGAAGTTTCCCAGGTTTGTCCCATGAAGATAGACGAATGCAAAGAAGTATTCACAGAAGTCTTCAAAGAAATGGCAGAGTTGCATCCCTCCCGTTATTTCCATATCGGAGGAGATGAAACTTATCTACTGGGCAGTTGTAAAGCCTGTGCAGAGAAAGTCAGGAAAGAAGGTAAATCGAAATTATTCGTCGATTACGTGAAAGCCATGTGCGAGATCGTTGAATCGATGGGTAAACAACCCGTCTTATGGGCGGATATTATCCTGAAATATCCGGAAGCATTGCATGAATTGCCCAAAGATATCATCTATGTGGATTGGAATTATGGATGGGATCGCGATCATTTCGGAAATATGGATAACCTGTTCAATGCCGGAGTCACCTTTTGGGGAGCACCTTCCATACGCAGCCATCCCGACAACATCTATCTGACCCAGTGGGAAAAGCATTTCAATAACCAAAAGACATTCATTCCTTACGCCCGTAAAGCTGATTATCAGGGAGTGGTTATGACATCCTGGTCCACATCGGGCACTTACGGATTCAGCTACGACACCAATTGGGAAGTCATCGGGATGTTTCCTGTCAGATATGTATATCCGCTTTCGGGCTTCCGCATATTAGTTGCCGCCTATGGAGAGTCCCTCAAAAATGAAGAACCGATCGACCCGCAAGCCTTCGTCGTGAAATATGGACAGGAACGTTTTGGCTTCACTCCGGAAGAAAGTAAACGAATGTGGCAGATATTAAAAAGTCCGCAGGAAACGATCGTCAGAGGAAAAGACCCGAAAGGTACATCCGTGAAAGAGGTAAAAGCAGAAACCATCGCCCTACAAAAACAACTGGCTTCCCTAAAACCGAAGAATAACATACCAGAGTTTGAACATCTGCGCTTAATGTTCGACCTGCGCGTACAATACCTGACATTCAAAGAGATAGAAAACAGATACGAATCCAGTCGGTTTGAACGGAACCAGGCGGAAACATTTATCAAAGAGCTCGAACCTCTTATCATCGAGGCCCGAAAACTGGATAAACGTTTCCTTACCCTGAACAAAGGCTTTCTCCATGATGAAGAAATTGCCGAGATAAACCGTACACGCAACAATAAACTGAACACGATGTACGAGACGCTGATTAAAATGACCCATTAAATCCTTTCTTATGGAACCAGAAGAGAAACTGACCAGACGCAACTTTTTATCCGGCGTAGCCACTATCGGTTTAAGTAGTACGCTCGGTTCCGGTCTGCTATTTACCTCTTGCTCAGAAAAGGGGAAGCAGGTGCCGTTACACCCTGTCGAAGAACTCTATATACCCGAACTACCGGACAAAGCGATCGACGGGAAACCAATCAAGGCAGCTTTGATCGGATGCGGCGGAAGAGGCATAGGAGCAGCTTTCAACTTTCTCGATGCAGGAAACGACCTGTCTATCGTTGCACTGGCCGATCTCTTCCCGGACAAACTGGAAGCCGGGAAACAACGGCTGAAGGACGGGAAAAACGTCCATATCCCGGACGAAATGTGCTTTACCGGTTTCGACGCCTATCGAAAAGTTTGTGAACTACCGATCGACCTTGTGCTGATCGCATCTCCCAACTGCTTTCATCCCGAGCACATGAAATATGCGATTGAAAAGGGAAAACATGTATTCGTTGAAAAACCGGCAGCCATCGATCCGGCAGGTTACCGTACGTTCGTAGCTGCGGCAAGACAAGCGGTGAATACAGGTATCAACGTCCTGCCCGGTACGCAATATCACTTCGACCGGCCGTTTGTCACCTCTTACCGCAAGGTACAGGAAGGACTTATCGGTTCTATTATATCGGGATATGCCTATTATCATACAGGACGTGACCAATATATCGTTCGTCGTCCGGAATGGAGCGATATGGAATATATGATCCGCGGACATTTCAACTGGAACTGGGTGAACGGCGACCAGATCAGTAACATGCTGATCCACTGGATAGATGTTTTCAACTGGTTCACGCAACTCAAACCGGTTAATGTCATTGCCTATGGTTCCAGGATTCGTAAGAATATAGGTAATGTATACGACAATTTCAGCATGCACTTCGAATATGAAAACGGAGTAATGCTGGAAGGAATGGTCCGAAGGATAGACGGTTGTGACAATGGTGCCGGGATTGTCATTCAGGGGGAAAAAGGCTCGTGGCATAGCAGTGACTTTTCCATCCGTAACAGGAACGGGGAAACAATCTGGCAATACGATCCGGAAGCTGCCAAGTCGAAATTCAAAGTACACGACATGTATACCCTTGAACACATCATGCTGGTCGATCATATCCGGAAAGGGACAGTGCTGAATATAGCCGAAACGGCTGCCACATCTGCCTTAACCGCCGTCATGGCACGGGAATCGGCCTATACAGGAAAAAGATACACATGGCAGCAAATTTCATCGTCTCCCCTGAACATGTTACCGGAACAAATGGCATTGGTCAACGTAGACTTGAAACAATTCGGCGTACCTCTCCCCGGCACCGCGTTCATTGCGGATGATTGACTGGTCATCATAAGCATAGAACACCTGACATACTCTTGTCTGGTTGCCGGGAAAAGTTGTTGCCGACAGTGTCGGCAAAATTATCGACAGCGTCGTCAAAGCTTTCGACAGTGTCAGCAAAATTGCCGACACTGTCGATAACAAATTACCTGCCTGAAAAAACAAAGAAACTATTAATACTCTCCAGCCTCCCGCCTTTACTCAGCACAATGTTTCTCGCTACATACGACTCGTTCCCGGCCGTATCCGTGCAATACACCATATAAACCTAAATCCGGTGACGGATATATAGATATTTTGTTTCTGACATGAATCTGTAGATACTAAATATTGCCAATAAACAAGAATATCTTACTTTTGTGTGACAAATACAAAAGAGAAATGCAGATTATACCCAAAGCTAATACCCTACGGAAAAGTGTACTTTTATACCGGGGCATCCGTTATCGTAAAGGATACGGTGTTCATTCTCCGTTCGTCTTCAACCTGATAACAAAGGTAATAGAAGAACGCTGTTCCTATTATAGCTTTTATGATATAGAACTGATCCGGAAACAACTGCTTTTCCGCGACAATATCATCACCTATCCGGACAGGCAGCAGAAAGGGATACTCCGCCGCCGTACGATCGGAGAGATTGTGGAGCGCGAAGCGATCAAGCCCAAGCACGGAGCCTTGCTTTTCCGCCTGGCGAACTATTTCAAGTCGCAAAATATACTTCAACTGGGACCGTCGATGGGGTTATCCACCCTTTATCTGACCTCCTACGCCCCCGGACTGAAATGTATTGCCCTTGAGAATATCCCGGAGTTCGCCTCCATCGCCCGGATCGCTTTCGATAAAGCGGCACGCAACCCGGTGGACCTGCGCACGGGAACGTATAAAGAGTTGCTTCCCCAGGCATTGGAAGACATGGGAAAAGTCGATTTTGTATTTTTTAATACATTATATGAACAACATAACAACGTTTGGTTGTTTAATGAATGTACAAAGCATATCCATAACGATACGATCTTTGTTTTTGAAGGAATCAAGGCAAGCCGTAAAATGAGGAAGTTCTGGAAAGAAGTGTGCGCCCATCCCGAGGTAACGGTGACTATCGACCTCTATTCGATGGGGATCGTATTCTTCAACAAGAAATTACATAAACGCGACTATATAGTCTACTTCTAACAGCAGAGAGCAGATAATAAGAGTGTTGAAAATTAAAAAAAGAAGTATATGAAGAAAAGCCTTATTTATACCGGTGGCGGCGACAAAGGAAAAACCTCCCTTGTAGGAGGCCAGCGGGTATCGAAAGCGCACCAGCGCATAGAAAGTTACGGAACCATCGATGAACTGAATTCATTCATCGGGCTGCTTATCACAGCCCTGGACGATCAGGCCGACATCGATTTCCTCTCTTTCATACAGCATAAACTGTTCACCATCGGTTCTTACCTGGCAACCGACCAGGAAACAACCGAACTGAAGATCGAGAGCAAGGTAACCCCCGAAAGCATCGAACGTATCGAACGGGAGATCGACCGCCTGGACAGCGAACTGCCGCAGATGAAAAACTTCATCCTGCCCGGAGGAAGCCGTTCCGCTTCGCTGGCACATGTCTGCCGTACCGTCTGCCGCCGTGCAGAACGCCAGATATACCGTTTGGCCGAAACAAATCCCGTCGAAGAGCCTGTACTTATTTTCGTCAACAGATTGTCTGATTATCTGTTTGTTTTGGCCCGTAAGGAGTGTATTAGGAATAATGGTAAAGAAATTATTTGGGATTATACTTGCATCTAAGAAATATTGTTTTATTTTTGCGGGAAATTTGAGAACCTGACTGTCTTCGGGCAGTTGTTAATACTAGATAACTATGTATTGGACATTAGAGTTAGCTTCGAAGTTGGAAGACGCGCCCTGGCCTGCAACCAAGGATGAATTGATTGACTATGCACAACGTTCTGGTGCGCCGTTAGAAGTAATAGAGAATTTGCAGGAAATGGAAGATGAAGGTGAGATTTATGAATGCATGGAAGATATCTGGCCTGACTATCCAAGTAAAGAAGACTTCTTCTTCAATGAAGAGGAATATTGATGTGCTTTAAAATAAAGTATTGAAATAAAGGCGAGGTAGCGGGCTTGCAGAAGTCCCCTGCCTCGTTTGTTTTTTGCGGTCCATACAATTTATACCTGTTTGCCGCGTTATTGTAGGGGGTGAAACATCTTTCACCCCGTTAGTTATAGTTTAGATGAAGAGAGTCTTCCTGTTTATTATCGCATTGATTACCTGCACGATGAGCGTGCGGGGTCAGATTGATATGCAGTTAAGCCAATACTTCCTGGGACTGGGATATTACAACCCCGCCTATGCCGGAACGACGGGAGATCTGAATATGCTCGGGTTGTTCCGCCAACAGTGGATCGGCATGCCCGGAGCCAGTACCTCTTTCTTTGTTATCGCCGATATGCCCTTCAAATTAGGCAGTACGAACAATGGGGTCGGACTGGTTGTAAACACGGAAAGTATCGGATTATTCCAGTATACAAAAGTAGGGGCCCAGTATGCCTATAAGCAGAAATTATTCGGAGGAACTTTAAGTATCGGGTTGCAGGCAGGCATATTCAATGTCGGCTTTGACGGGACAAAGATATATATCCCGGCAGATAATGACTATCACACTCCTGTAGATTCAGACCCCGCTTTGCCCTCAACAGCTGTGCAGGCAATGGCGATCGACCTGAATGCCGGTATTTATTATTCCCACAAACATTTCTATGCCGGTTTCGGAGCCACTCACCTGACAGCGCCCGAAATGGCATTGGGTGAAACGACTAATTATTATATCCCTATGGGATTAAATTTAGTAGGCGGATACAATATTCAGCTTAGGAACCCGTTGTATGAATTACAGCCCTCTGTATTCCTGAAAACAGACATGCAGAGTTTCCAGGCGGACATTACCGCCCGAATGGTATATAATAAAATGTTTAACGGAGGTCTTTCCTGGCGTATAAACGAGTCGGTAGTAGTATTATTGGGAGCCACATTCGGCAGATTTCAGGTTGGATATGCTTACGATTTCCCTACCACGGCCATGTTAAAAGGGAGTTCCGGTAGCCACGAAGTGTTGGTGCGCTACCAGTTGAAGTTGAAGAAGACAAAAACAGGAAAGAACAGACACAAAAGTGTACGTATATTATAGTATATGAAAAAAGTATTATTAGTACTTATGGCAGTAGCCTTGCTTACCTCATGTGGTAAATCCCTTTCCGGAGCGGGAGGAGAAGTTACCGGGGTAAGATCTGTGGCTTTTAACGAACCTTCGCCCTACGGCATGGTTCTGATCAAAAGAGGTTCGTTCGAAATGGGACCGGCAGACAAAGACTCCTTATGGGGAATCAACCCTGAAACAAAGGGAGTTTCATTTGACGCGTTCTGGATGGACGAAACGGAAATAACCAACGCCAAATACCGCCAGTTCGTCTACTGGGTGCGCGACTCCATTATCCGCGAACGCCTGGCCGACCCGGCTTACGGTGGCAACGACCTGTTTAAGATCACGGAAGACCGTTACGGCGAACCCGTCACCCCGCATCTGGACTGGAGCCGTCCGATCCCCTGGAAACGGGCGAACGAAGATGAGCTGCGTGCCATCGAAAGCGTTTACTATGTACACCCCATCACCGGCGAAAAACGTCTGGACGAAAAGCAGATGGTCTACAAATACGAATGGTATGACTACACCGGTGCCGCCCTGCGCAAAAACCGCCTGGATCCGGGCGAACGCGTACGTAACACCGATATACAAGTCGATATGAACGAGGTCGTTATGATCTCCAAGGATACCGCCTATATCGACGATGACGGCAACATCATCAACGAAACCCTTACCCGCCCGCTCAGCGGTCCGTGGGATTTCCTTCATACCCGCATCGTAAACGTTTATCCGGATGAAACCTGTTGGGTGAACGACTTCAATAATGCTTACAACGAGCCATACATGCGCATGTACTTCCAGCATCCGGGATATGACGATTATCCTGTCGTAGGTGTCTCCTGGGAACAGGCTACCGCATTCTGCGTATGGCGTACCGATATGTTCAAACAATCGTTGAACTTCCCGGCCGGACAAGCCATCGAGCCGTTCCGCCTGCCGACAGAAGGCGAATGGGAATATGCCGCCCGCTCCGGAAAGAACGAAAACAAATACCCCTGGTCGTCCGACGAACTTCAGAACGCCAAAGGTTGCTTCATGGCAAACTTCAAACCCGGAAAAGGGAACTATACCGAAGACGGTCACCTGATTCCATCCCGCGTAGGCTCTTTCGCCCCGAACCAGTTCGGCTTGTATGACATGGCGGGTAACGTGGCAGAATGGACTTCTACCATGTATTCCGAATCGGGCCCGAGCCAGATGAGCGATATGAACCCCGACCTGCGCTACAACGCAGCCAAGGAAGACCCGTATGCGATGAAGAAGAAAGTCGTACGCGGCGGCTCATGGAAAGACGTGGCACAATTTATCCGTTCGGATATGCGCACCTTCGAATACCAGAACGAAACCCGTTCCTATATCGGTTTCCGTTGCGCACGTACACAGATCGGTTTCTCCCGTTCAAAAGGTAAAAAATAATATAAGAAACATACAACATTATGGGAAAATATAGAAGATATAAAAACAGAATTGAAATGTTCCTTTCCAGCGACATGGGAAAGAGAGTACTGAACTTCTGTTACAGCTGGGGAGCATCTATCGTAATCATAGGTGCCATGTTCAAGTTGCTTCACCTGCCGTATGGTAACCAGATCCTGTTTATCGCCATGACGGTGGAAGCATTGGTATTCTTTATCTCCGCTTTTGAAAAGCCATTCAACGAATATCACTGGGAAGAAGTGTTCCCGGTTTTGAAATCGAAGAACCCGCTCGACCGTCCGGATTTCGCCAACACGCCTATGTCCAATCTGGTCAATTCGCCTGAGAATACGACCGACGACGAGGTTGCTGGCGGATTGAATATCAACTTAGGCGGCAAGCAGGCTACCGGACTGGGCAATCTCGGCCTGGATGTGAGCGAAGAAGATACGAAAAACCTTTCCGACAGTATCAAGAAACTGAGCGCCGCCGCCGAACAGATCTCCAAGATGGCGGAACTGACCGAAGCTACCCAGAAATACCTGGAACAGCTATCCGGCATGTCCGAAAATATGGAACGTTTCAGCCACGTCACCAACTCGCTGACCAACGTTTCCGACACATTGCTTAACTCTTATAAGAGCATCACAGACAACTCGGACGGTATCAACCAGAACTCACGCGGCTACGTGCAGCAGATGGAAATGCTGAACCGCAACATCTCCGGCTTGAACACGATCTACGAAATACAGTTGAAGAGCATCAGCTCGCAGATCGAATCGATCGAACATATCAACGGCGGCCTGAACCGCATCCGCGAGATGTACGACGGTTCGGTAACCGACAGCTCGGTCTTCCGCAACGAAACGGAAAAGATGACCCGCCAGCTGGCCGAACTGAACCAGGTATACAGCCGTTTGCTACAGGCAATGACGGTCAATATGGGTCCGGCAACCGCTTACCAGCAGCCTGCCCCCCAGCCGCAACAGCCCAATTACCAGCAACAGCAGCCTAACTATCAGCAGCCCTACCAGCAACAACCGTACGGCTACCAGCAGCAGGCTCCGTATACAAACAATCCCGGACAGCAATCCGGCAGATAATAAACAAACGAAACTGAAAGAAGATGTCCGGAATAGCAAATAATCCCAACTCGCCCCGTCAGAAGATGATCAACCTGATGTATCTGGTGTTCATCGCAATGATGGCACTGAACGTGTCGTCGGAGGTTCTCGACGGTTTCGAGCTAGTGGAAGACAGTTTACGCACCTCCATCAGCAACTCGGCTCACCGAAACGAGATCGTGGCAGGCGAACTGGATACCTACTACCAATCCAACCCCGAAAAGGTGAAGGAATGGTACGATAAGGGTAAACAGGTAAAGTCCGCTTCCGACAGCCTGTACAACTACGTGCAGGACCTGAAGCAACGTATCGCGGTAATTGCCGATGGGAAAGATGCCAACGTAAACAAGATAGAGCATAAAGACGACCTCGAAGCCGCTTCACGCATCATGCTGGGCCCGGTTACCGGAGAAGGAAAGAAGCTGCGCGAAGCCATCGACGCTTACCGCGTGATGATGGGCGAAATGGTACAGGACAGTGCCAAGACCCGCATCCTGGAAGCAAGCCTGAGTACCACACCGCCTCACAAGGCAGGGATCAATACCCGCACCTGGGAAGAAGCGTTGTTTGAAAATATGCCGGTTGCCGCAGCCGTAACATTACTGACGAAACTGCAAAGCGATATCCGCTACGCAGAAGGCGAAGTGCTGAACAACCTGTTGAACAGTGTCGACGTAGGCGACTACCGCGTGAATCAGATGACCGCACAGGTCATACCGGAGAGCCAGATCGTCATGCGCGGAAGCCAGTACAAGGCGAACATCGTCTTGTCTGCCGTCGATTCAACCAAACGTCCGGCCGTATTTGTAAACGGCAAGCAGTTGCCGGAAGACAGCCACGGACAGTTCACCGCCATAGCCGGTGCCCCGGGCACTTACCCGATCAAAGGGTACATCGAGATGCCCAATAACGACGGCACCACCATGCGTCAGAACTTCGAAAGCGAATACTTCGTAACGGAACCGAGTGCAACCGTTGCCCCGTTACTGATGAACGTATTATATGCCGGAATCGCCAACGAGATGCGTATTGCCGTACCGGGCGTACCGAGCGGAAACGTAACGGCCACCATGACAAACGGAACCCTGACACGCAAAG
>ERZ857882.3688-NODE-3688-length-14176-cov-5.364705_pt1 | contig 14176 bp, 12 predicted proteins | sample MGYA00519697_ERZ857882 | MGnify/ENA primary metagenome ERZ857882 (study PRJEB31778, sample SAMEA3449373) | human gut metagenome | biome: human gut; feature: human-associated habitat; material: faeces | place: United Kingdom | collected 2010/2012 ...
GCTGCCGCCGAACAGGGCGCCGGCGATCATGGCGATGAAGGGCACCTTAGCGCCGCAGGGAATAAAGGTGGTGGTCATAATGGTCATACGGCGATCCCGTTCATTTTCGATGGTACGGGAGGCCATGACGCCGGGCACGCCGCAGCCCACGCCGATGAGCATGGGGATGAAGCTCTTGCCGGACAGACCGAACTTGCGGAACACGCGGTCCAGCACGAAGGCGATACGGGCCATGTAGCCACAGGCCTCCAGGAAGGCCAGCATCAGGAACAGCACCAGCATCTGAGGCACGAAGCCCAGCACGGCGCCGACACCGGCCACAATACCGTCATTGATCAGCCCGCTGAGCCAGGGCGCCGCGTTGGCAGCATCCAGGCCATCGCCCACCAGCACGGGGATGCCGGGTACCCACACGCCGTAGTCAGCGGGATCCGGCGCATCAAAGCCGTTTTTCTCCAGGTAGGCCACAGCGTCCACATAGGTCATCTGTACCACGTTTTTCAGCTTGTCGGCGCCCTCGGGCAGGGCATCGTAGTAAGCGGTCATGGTGTTGATGGCCAGAGTCTCCTCATCCTCCACATCCAAGGTGGCAGTAGAGGAGGAAGGGACAAAGGCCTTCATCTCGGCCAGGGCGGCAGCGGCGTCAAAGTCCTCAGCCTCGGTGTCCAGACCCAGGAAAGCATCCACAGCCTGCACGGCAGCGGTGTACTCGTCGTTGACCTCGTTATACTCCTTGGAGCCGATGCCCAGCAGATGCCAGCCATCACCGAACACGCCGTCGTTGGCCCAATCGGTAGCGGGTGCGCCCACACCCACCATGGCGATCCAGTATACCAGGAACATTACCACGGCGAAGATGGGCAGACCCAGCCAGCGATTGGTGACGATTTTGTCGATTTTGTCGGATGCAGACAGAGCGCCCGTGTTCTTTTTCTTATAGCAGCCCTTAATAAGCTCGGCAATGTAGATGTAACGCTCACCGGTGATGATGCTCTCGGCGTCATCGTCCAGCTCCTTCTCGGCGGCCTTGATGTCCTCCTCAATGTGGGACATAACGTCCTCGGGGATGCTCAGCTGGGAGAGGACCTTGTCGTCCCGCTCAAAGATCTTGATGGCGTACCAGCGCTGCTGCTCCTCGGGCAGGCCGTGAACGGTGGCCTCCTCGATGTGGGCAATGGCATGCTCCACAGGGCCGGAGAAGGTGTGCATGGGAACGGTCTTGCCGTTCTTCGCGGCGTCGATGGCGGCTTCCGCAGCGGCCATAACGCCGTCCCCCTTCAGGGCGGAGATCTCAACGACCTTGCAGCCCAGCGCCTGGGACAGCTCGGAAATGTTGATCTTGTCACCGTTCTTGCGGACGATATCCATCATGTTGATGGCGATGACCACGGGGATACCCAACTCGGTCAGCTGGGTGGTTAAGTACAGGTTCCGCTCCAGGTTGGTGCCGTCGATGATGTTCAGGATAGCGTCGGGCCGCTCCTCGATCAGGTAATTCCGGGCGACCACTTCCTCCATGGTGTACGGAGACAGAGAATAAATGCCGGGCAGGTCAGTGATGGTGACGTCGGAATGCTTCTTCAGCTTGCCTTCCTTCTTCTCCACCGTGACGCCGGGCCAGTTGCCCACAAACTGGTTGGAACCGGTGAGGGCATTGAACAGAGTCGTTTTGCCGCTGTTGGGGTTGCCCGCAAGGGCAATTCTGATATCCATGATACGCTCCTTCTGTTAGTGTTGGCTAACCTTTTATCAAATAAATTTCCCTGAGGTTTACTCGATTTCGATCATCTCGGCGTCGGCTTTCCGGATCGACAGCTCGTAGCCGCGGACGTTGACCTCCACCGGATCGCCCAGGGGAGCAACCTTCCGCACGTAAACGGTGACGCCCTTGGTAATGCCCATGTCCATGATTCTGCGCTTGACAGCGCCCTCGCCGTGGAGCTTCACCACAGTAACGGTGTCGCCAATCTTTGCCTGCTTCAGTGTTTTCATACCGATTCCTCCTTCTTTCCTCGTTAAACCATGATTTTCTGTGCCATTTCCTGGCTGATGGCTATCCGGGATTCCTTCACCTTGACGATGACGTTGCCGCTCATCGTATTGATGACCGACACCACCCCGCCGACGACGAAGCCCAGATTCTCCAGATGCTGTTTGACTTCCGGCTTTCCGCCGATCCGCTTGATGACGTATTCCTCGCCGGTATCCGCAACCGTAAGCGGCATGGAGAACACCCTCTTTTTCTGAGCCTATAAATTAGCTATCGCTAACTAATTGGCGTTAATATTGGTTAGCTCTCGCTAACCTTCTGTATAATAGCCCACCTTAAGGAATTTGTCAAGTGGTTTTTAAGGATTTTTTCATTTTGTCCAAGAATGACAAATTATGCCGGAAAACGCCAATGGAAACCGGTCATACTGAACTCCAATTAAAATCTTTAGAAAAGATTTTAATTGCCCGAAGGGCAAGGAGTTCATATGAGACTTGTTTTGTGATTTCTTTCCTTATAAATCACAAAACCGGCAGCGCCATCAGGCGATGCCTTCCTGATTAAAATCAAAGATTTTAATCAGGAAATAGTATCAGAATGCGCGATTGCTGTGGGCGGTTTGCCCCACAGGGAAAACCGCCCATAACGCTATCACGATCTGTCATGGATGAACTGGAGCATACAGTCCTTCAGGCTCTGCATACCGTCTGTCAGCTTCATTTTGCGGCTGGTGCCCATGCCCAGCTCCCGCAGCCTTGGCGGCTCCACGGGGACGCACAGCACGTCGTCCGTCCTGCCCCGGATCATCAGCTCCGTCATCATGGTGACGCCCAGCCCGTGTCCCACCATCCGGATGACCGTCTCATCATCCACCCGGGAAACGCTGGCGTTGAGCTTCACGCCCACGGAGTCCATGGCCGCATTGACGTCAATGTCAAATCTGCCGTAGGGCATCAGGAAGTCCTGCCCGGAAAATTCCTCCAACGGGAAGGTTGTGCGGCCGTTGAGGGGGTAGTCCTTGGGGAGAATCGCATACATTTTTTCATTGTACAAGGGCGTCCAGTCGCAGAAGCTGTAATTCTGCCGGCTGGCAAAAATCACGTCGGTCTGGCCGCTTTCCAGCAGCTCATAGGGTTCCAGGGCGTTATCCACCATCCGAAGGTCAACGCTGACCTCCGGGCAGACGCGCTTGTAGCGGTACAGCAGCTCCGGCATCCAGTGCATGGCGATGCTGGCGTAGGCCGCAATGCGGATGACCTCCTTTTTCTGCTCGGAAATGGCGTTGATCTGGTTTTCCAGGTTGGCATTGGCCTGCAAAAATTCCCGGATGGCAGGCATGAGCTGCCGCCCCTGGGGGCTGAGCTGGATGCCGTTGTGGTCGCGCTGCAACAGGGAAAAGCCCACCTCCCGTTCCAGGGCGTCCATCATGTGGGTCAGTCCTGACTGGGTGTAGCCCACCACCTCCGACGCTTTGGTGAAGCTGCCAAGGTCAATCGCCGTCATGAGAATTTCCAGTTTCTTGCTGTCCATATGCCGCACTCCATTTCATATCTATTACATTTTCTAATGTCCCTATTATAAACATGGACTTCTCAGAATGCAAGAGGGGTGATAAAATATCGGCAAACAGAAGGAGGCAGAAAAAAATGAAAAAACACCTTACTTTCAAGCAGAAGATTCTGGTGGCCGGAACGCTGTTCGGCATGTTCTTCGGCGCCGGTAACCTGATCTTCCCCGTTCACCTCGGTCAGCTGGCCGGACGGAACGTCCTTCCCGCCATGATCGGCTTTATCATCACGGCGGTCGGTATTCCGATCATGGGCGTGGCCGCCATCGGCAACACCCACTCCGACGGCTTGCAGCAGCTGTCCAACAAGGTCGGCAAGGGCTATGGCTACGTCTTCTCCTGCCTGCTCTACCTGACCATCGGCCCCGGCTTCGCCATCCCCAGATGCGCGACCACCTCTTTCACCGTAGGCGTCGCCCCCATGCTGGGTGCGGGCACGTCCGAGTCCATTGCCCTGCTGATTTTCTCCGTGATCTTCTTCGCCATCGTGCTGATTTTGTCCCTGCGCCCCGGCGAGATCACCGTCTGGATTGGTAAGGTCATCACCCCCATCTTTCTGGTCTTCCTCGCCATTCTGGTGGTGACGGCGCTGATTAACCCCTCCGCTTCGGTTTCCGCCGTGGAGCCTGCCGCCGGTTATCAGACCGGAGCGCTGTCCCTGGGCTTCATTGAGGGCTACGGCACCATGGACGCCATTGCCGGTCTGGCCTTCGGCATCGTGGTCATCGACATCATCCGCTCCATGGGCGTTACCGACGATTCCGACGTGGCAAAGGACGTTCTGTCCTCCGGCCTGCTCACCAGCATCCCCATGATTGTGATTTACGTCACCACCATTCTCATGGGCACCCAGTCCAGAGGTCTGTTTGAAACCTCCGAAAACGGCGGCATCGCCCTGGCGCAGATCTCCGGCCACTATCTGGGACGGGCGGGCAGTCTCGTTCTGGCAGTCACCATCACCTGCGCCTGCCTGAAAACCGCCATTGGTCTCGTCACCAGCTGTTCGGACGCTTTCTCCCGCATGTTCCCCAAGGGACTTTCCTACCGCGCCTGGGCAGTGATATTCACCGTACTTTCCTTCCTGATCTCCAATTTCGGTCTGTCCAAGATTATCAGCTATTCCCTGCCGCTGCTGCTGTTCCTGTACCCGCTGGCGATCACCCTGATTCTGCTGGCGCTGTTCGGGAATCTGTTCCATCACGACCGGGCTGTCTATGTCAGCGTCACGGCCTTCACCTGCATCGCCGCCCTGTTCGATCTGGCCAAGGCGCTGCCCGCGAATCTGAAAACCGCCCTTCATCTGGACGGCGCGGTCGGCCTTGCGGAGAAGATTCTCCCCTTCTTCGACATCAGCCTGGGCTGGGTTCTCCCCGCCTTTGTGGGTCTTGTTCTGGGTCTGGTTATTCACTTTGCGAAAAAGCAGAAGGTCGCCTGATGCTTACATAAAAATGTGCCGGAGCTTCCGCTCCGGCACGTTTTGCGTTTTGTCAATGTGCAAACTGGCTCTGATACAATTTGGCATAGAAGCCGTTCTTCGCAAGCAGCTCCTCATGCTTTCCCTGCTCCACGATGTGTCCGTCCCGCATGACGAGAATCCTGTCCGCTTCCCGGATGGTGGACAGGCGGTGGGCGACAATAAAGCTGGTGCGCCCGCGCATCATGGTGTCAAACGCCTTCTGAATCCTGATCTCCGTCCGGGTGTCGATGGAGGACGTTGCCTCGTCCAGAAACAGCATGGGCGGCAGACACAGCATCACCCGGGCGATGCACAGCAGCTGCTTCTGTCCCTGAGAAAGGCTGCCGCCGGATTCCCCGATGACGGTGTCGTAGCCCTGGGGCAGACGCAGGATGAAGCTGTGGGCGTGGGCCTGCTTTGCGGCGGCGACGATCTCTTCGTCGCTTGCTTCGGGCTTGCCCATGGCGATGTTCTCCCGGATCGTCCCCGCCTTCAGCCAGGTGTCCTGAAGCACCATGCCCACGCTCCGGCGCAGCTCGCCCCGGTTCATTTTCTGGGTGTTTACTCCGTCCAGAAGGATTTCGCCCCCGTCCGGGTCGTAAAACCGCATGAGAAGGTTGATAAAGGTAGTCTTTCCGCAGCCCGTGGGGCCGACGATGGCCACCCGCTGGCCGGGCTTGACGGACAGGTTAAAATCCCCGATTAGGGGCTTGTCCGGCGTGTAGGAGAAACGCAGGTCTTTGATTTCCACCGCGCCCTCCACCTTCTCGGGGCGTTCCGGATGCTCCGGCTCCGGAGTGCGTGCCGGTGCTTCGATCAGCTCAAACACCCGCCCCGCGCAGGCCAGCGCGTTTTGCAGCTCCGTCACCACGCCGGAAATCTCGTTAAAGGGCTTGGTATACTGGTTGGCGTAGTTCAGGAAGCTGGTGAGATTGCCCACGGTGATGCCGCCGGAAATGGCAATCAGCGCACCGCTTAAGCCCACGCCCGCATACACCACGGAGTTGACAAACCGGGTGCTGGGGTTTACCAGAGACGAGAAGAAGATTGCCCGCAGAGACGCCTTTTGCAGCCGTCCGTTGATCTCGTCGAACTGCTCCATGGAGGCCTTTTCATGACCGAAGGCCTGCACCACCTTGATATTGCCGATGGTCTCGTCGATCAGACCGGTCTGCTCACCACGGGTAACAGACTGGAGCTTGAACATGGAATACGTCCGGGTGGCAATGAAATTCGCAACCAGCAGCGACAGCGGCGTGATGCACACCACCACCAGGGCAATGCCCCAATGAATGCGAACCATGAAAATAAGCGTCCCCAGAATGGTCATCACGCCGGTAAACAGCTGGGTAAAGCCCATGAGCAGTCCGTCGGCAAAGGTGTCCACGTCAGCGGTCACCCGGCTGACCACGTCGCCCTGGGGCTGTTTATCAAGATAGGAAAGGGGCAGCACCTGAATGTGCCGGAAGGCTTCGTTTCGGATGTCCCGGGTGACACCGTAGGTCATGTGGTTGTTGATCTGATTCATGAGCCACTGCGCCAGCGCCGCCACGGCGGCGCAAACCGCCACATTGCGCAGATAGCCCCACATGGCGGGAAAATCCACCCGTCCGGCGTCCACAATGCAGTCAATGGCATTGCCCACCAGAATGGGGATATACAGGCTCATGACCACATACAGCGTTGCCAGCAGCAGCGACGCGACCAGTCCCAACCAATAGCGCCGGATGCGGCGCAGTACCTTCCGCAGGATCGCCATCTGATTAGCCATTTTGCACCGCCTCCTTGGGGAACTGGGAATAGTAGATTTCCTGATAAACCGGGCAGGAGGCCAGAAGCTCGTCGTGGGTACCCTTGCCCACCAGAATGCCGTCGTCCAGCACCAGAATTTCGTCTGCGTACCGCACGGACGCCGCTCTCTGGGAGACGATGAAGGTCGTCGGCGGATTTTCCATCCTGCGGATGGCCATACGCAGCTGGGCATCGGTGGCGTAGTCCAGCGCGGACGCACTGTCGTCCAGAATCAGGATGCGGGGCTTGCGCACCAACGCCCGGGCGATGGTCAGGCGCTGACGCTGACCGCCGGAGAAGTTGACGCCCCCCTGCTCCACAGGCGCGTCCAGCTGGTTATCCTTGCCCTCGACCACTTCTTTCGCCTGAGCTATGGTCAGCGCTTCCCACAGCTCGTCGTCCGTGGCGCTGGCGTTGCCCCAGAGCAGATTCTGCCGGATGGTACCCTTGAACAGCACCGCCTTCTGGGGAACAACGCCGATGGCCTGCCGCAGGGACGTCAGGTCATACGCCCCCGTCTCCACGCCGTCCAGCAGCACCTTCCCGTCAGCCGCGTCATAGAGCCTTGGAATCAGATTCACCAAAGTCGTCTTGCCGGAACCGGTGCCGCCGATGATGCCGACGGTCTGCCCCGGCTGGGCGGTAAAGGAGATATGCTCCAGAGAGGGATTTCCCGCGCCGTCATACCGGGCGGTCACATCCCGGAATTCCACCTGTCCTTTCAAATCCGCAGCCGTGCGGGTACCGTTTTCCTGGCCGGGTTCCAGCTCCAGCACGGATGCCACCCGGTTTCCGCAGGCGACGGCCTTGGTGATGGTGATGATCAGATTTGCCATCTTGATCAGCTCCACCAGAATCTGGGACATATAATTGTAAAGCGCGATGACCAGGCCCTGGGTCAGCACGCCGCTTTCCACCTTCAACGCGCCCACATGCACCAGCAGCACCACCGCCAGATTGATGACCACGTAGGTCACGGGATTCATCAGGGCGGAAATCCGTCCCGCGGACAGCTGCTTGCGGGTCATGTCCTCCGTTTTTTCCTCAAAGGAGGCAACCTCCGCGTCCTCCTTGCAGAAAGCCCGCAGCACCCGGACGCCCGTCAGATTCTGCCGGGACGCGGACGTCACGCTGTCAAGGGATGCCTGCACCCGCCGGTACATGGGCATGGTGATCAGCATAATGCCGAAAACGATAATGCACAGCACCGGAATGACCCCGGCGAACACCAACGCCGCCTGAAAATCAATGGTAAAGGCCATGATCATGGCGCCGAACACCACGAAGGGCGAGCGCAGCAGCAGCCGCAGCGTCAGGTTCACGCCGTTCTGCACCTGGTTGATGTCGGAGGTCATCCGGGTGATCATGGTGGATGCGCCCAGCTTATCGACCTGGCTGTAGCTTAAATTCAGAATATGCTCCAGCACCGTATGCCGCAGCCGTGTGGAAAAGCCCACCGCCGCCACGGCAGAAAAATACTGTGCCGTCACCGAGCTGGCAAGCCCCACGATGCCCAGTCCGATCATGACGGCGCACATTTTCACAATGTAGCCCCGGTCGCCGCTGCCGATGCCCTGATCCACGATGCTCGCCACAACCAGCGGCACCAGCAGCTCAAACGTGGCCTCCAGCAGCTTGAAAAGCGGCCCGAGAACGCACTCTTTTTCATAGCCCTTCAGATATTTGAGAAGTTTTTTCATACGCTCACCCCATAACGGCGTCATTATAGCATCCTTTTTGCCGGAAAGCAATGATATATCCCGCAAAACGGAAGGATTTGTCAGCGCCATGCTGTACCTGCGCCGGGGAAATCGGCGGCTTGCCTGAAAAAGCAGTTGACATTTCCGCCGATTCCGGATATAATGAACGGGCTAAAGAAATGCTAGTGTAGCACAGTCGGTAGTGCATCTCACTCGTAATGAGAAGGTCGCCTGTTCGAGTCAGGTCACTAGCTCCACAAAAACCGCCGTTTTCACCACGAAAACGGCGGTTTTTCTAACTTTTTAGGGTGGTTTGAAAGACCCTGAAATTGGCTTGGCGTTAATTTGGCGTTATATTTTTGAAGGATTCAAATTTTTGAAAAATCGGGATTTTGAAAAACCGGATTTTCCGAACTTTTTTGAAGTGAATTATTTTTTGGGAAAAATAGACGCGACGGGACAGGAAAAATTGATTATTCCGCAAACTCGGAGAATATTGAACTTTTGTGACTGCTTTTGATTGAATGACTACATGACGATTTTGGATGAAACCGCAACTTTTCAGAAGGTAGCAAAAGTAGTTGGGCACACCATTATTTGGCGTTATTTTTTTACGCTGGGAAGCGGGTTTCAGTGCCTCAACTATAAAACAAAGCAGGTAGGACATGGAATCCGACCTGCTTTGTTTTATGCCTGAGTCATTATGCTCCGGTTTTGCAGAGCATGCCTGTATCGTCCGTTCTGTTGTGTCCTCTGGTCTTGACAATATATGGCCGTTCAATGTAGTCCAGGAATGCCGCCGCCTGTTCCGGGGTGAAAAATTCCAGCTTATCCGCTGCCCGTTCCCCCACGGTTTGGACTTTATCCATAGGGTTCTTCCCTATCGTTTCCCATTCCGTGGCGGTTCTCAGGACGGAGGAAGGCACGTCCTGCGTTTTCTTGATTGTTGCACGGGAATATCCACCGGGTTTCCGTCCCGCCTTGCGCCGTCTTTTGTCATACCGACAAAGAAACCGTTTAGAATAGCGGGGCGCAATTCTGCAAGCCGCATGTGTCCTAAGGCCGGAAGGATTCGCTTGTTCAGCTCGTTTGTATAATCCTCCAGTGTTTTCGGTGCCAGCTTCTGGACGGCATATTCCGAAAGCCAGCGGTCTGCAAAGGCTTTCAGTCTGATCTTGCGTCCGTCAAGAGCAATGCCGTTTTTTACGTCCTCTTCAAACTTTCGCGCAAAATCTTCCACGGCCTTTTCCCTTTTCTTCGGGGTAAGGCCGGGTTCTGGCGTGAATGTGATCGTCTCCCGCAGATGCTTTCCCTGAATGTCATAGCCGCAGCTGACAGTGATCTGATAGGAGCCGTTGCGTTCTTTGATCGTCGCCATTATTTCACCTGCAAATCCATAACGGTGTATTTCTTTGTAACATGTGTTCAACCGTTGACATGCAATTCATCCTCCATCAGAGAAAGAATTCTGGTTAATTGTCTGAGAATACGTGTATACACCAAATCGGTGAGGGGGCTTTCTTCAAGTCCCACACGCGCCGGAAATTCGGTGTTGCTAACTGCTTTAGCACACAAAAAATCATATAGATCAATATCGGTTGCTCTGTATTGATTGGCAATTTCGGTTATTGCAGCCCGCCGGGACACGCAAAGCCCAGCAAACGGCCGATCCAAAGGCCTATTGCGGTGGGACCTAGCATTTTATCTATGCCAGAGCATTCTGTTCGCGCTGCTGTTCTTCACCTTCCAAAATAACATCGCCCTGCTGCTTGAGAAGCGTTCTCTGGGTGACACCGCTGTCAGCGGGCGGGTTCTGGCGGTGCAATCCACAGTCGGCATTTTGTCCGGCATTCTGGGCGGAAAAATCCTTTCCAAATTGGGTAAATTCTCCCTTCCATGGATTTTTCTGGTTTCCTCTGCCGGGATGCTGCTGATTCTTCTTGGTCGGGATATGATTCTGTTCTACGCAGCCGCTGCCATGCTTGGTTTCGTATTCTCCCTGAGAATGCCTGCCGGGTACCTGAAAGCCACGTCCTCTGCAGCGCCGGGGCAGGCTACCATGGCCACCGCCGTTTATTGCTGCTCCAGCTCTCTGGGACAGTTTCTCTCCCCCTTCTGTGTCAATGGAGCGGCGGCAACGCTGGACGGCAAATTCCGCATCAGCGCCATAGCCCTATTTGCCGTGGGCATCCTTTCCCTGGCCTTCGAATGCCGAAAACAGACATGAAAAAACACCATTCAGGTTCAGTCTGTCAAAGAGCTATGGATTTTTCTTTATGTGTCCAACTTCATTTTACAATCAACCGAGGCTCAGCTATTTGAGATTTGGGATATTATCTCATAGAGGTGGGGGAAATGCTAGGCGGGGGGTTATTGAGTGCTTACGGTACAGTTTCCGCTGTACCCTGATTTTTTCTCTGAAACTCTATGTTGTGGTCACTGTGCCTGAGCCAAGGACTCGGAGCTTTCGCGGTTCGTCTCTTTATTTTTGAAAACAATTTTATTCACGATGAAGAATACCACCATGGAGATGCCGCCGTTCAGGACTGTGGTTCCGATATTGTACAGCCACGGCGCTACAAAGTGACCGGCTACAGCCGCCCAGGCGCAGTTGATGGAGTTCACGATGCAGGTCACCACACAGAACGCCAGAAGATACCACATGCCCTGGCGCAGGATATTCCCCTTTGACCGGAACACCCAGCTTCTCTGAACAAAGAAGTTGATCATTTCACCGATCAACATGGCGATCATATAGGCGGTAAAATATGCCGCGCCGCCCTGCTCCGCGCCGTAGCCGATGATATACCACTTGAATTTTATGCCGAAAAGCGTCAGATCGATTCCGGGGAACCCAAAATCCCGGCTGCCAAGGAACGCGAACGCCCCGGGCAGGAAGGTCAGCAGCACATACTTGAATACCGTGATGGCATTGCTGACAATGATAAACAGTCCGCCTTCCCGCACCCACTGGGAAAGGCTGGGATGCCTTTCCGCGAAATGATCCCACCAATCCTTCATTACTTTCACAAAAGCGCCTCCCTACCTGATTTTTCTCATAAATGCCTTGTTTGCCCTGCGGTTCCGGAAGAAATCCCCGATCAGCCGTCCCAGCCCCCGCCAGAAATGGCCGTTGACAAGGAGCACCACATCGTCCACCATCCTGTCGCTCATCAAGCCTCCGGACATCTTTGCCAAAGCGCGGAAGGGCATATTGTAGACGAACAGGATGTTCAGATCCGGAATGCCTTTTGCCTCGGATTTTTCCTTCATATGCGTCAGGATTTTGTACACCAGACGGGCAGCGCCGGTCTTTGCATAATACAGCTGGCAGATGGCGTCATTTCTGGTCAGCTCGCCGCCCCAGTGCCCGTCCGGAATGGGATGTCCCAGAACATCCCGGTACTCTTCCTCGGATATCCGGGTGATGCGACCGCTTTCGTAGCCGGGAAGTACTCCATAGGGAGCCGGGGCGTTTGTGCCCTCTACTCGGATATTCGCCGAAAGCCGGACGTGCGCGGCATCGGAGGCAACGGAAATCGTGTAGATCCCGCTCTCCACCTCCCAGCGGTTGGTTTTCACATTGAAATACCGGAACGCCTTATCGTCCAGACTGACGCTTACCGTCCTGCTCTCCCCTGCCTTCAGGAATACCTTGGCAAAGCCCTTCAGCTCCTTTTGAGGGCGGAACACGTTCCCGTCCTTGCAGGATACATATACCTGGGCAACCTCCGCGCCGTCCCACGCTCCCACATTGGCTATGGTAAAGGTAACCCTGTCCTTTTCCGCGCGGATGTCGGAATAGAGAAAGGTCGTGTAACTCAGGCCATGGCCGAAGGGGTAGCGGACAGGAATATTTGCGGTATCGTAGTACCGGTAACCGATGTACAGTCCCTCCCGGTACTCGGCGGTGCGTTCCTTACTGGGAAAATAGGCGCAGGCGGGGGTATCCTCCAGCTGTAGCGGCCATGTCTCGTTCAGCTTTCCGGAGGGATTGACCTTTCCCCAGCAGCGCATCCGCCATAGCCCCGGCGCCTGCTTGTCCCCCCAGGTATCCGTGAATCGCCGCCCGGAAGGAACCGGGAATCACAAAGGGAGAACCGCCCGAAAGCACCAGGACAACATTTCGGTTCACCTTGCAGACGGCTTCGATGAGTTCCCGCTGCCCCTTACTCAGCTCCATGTTTGACCGATCCATGCCCTCAGACTCGGCGATCTCATCCAAGCCCACGCACAGCAGTACGACAGGCGCGGCTTCCGCGACTCTGACCGCCTCATCGATCAGCTTCTGATCGGGAGCCCTGGGCATAACCGGCGATGGATACTCCGGCGGCGCGCAGGCAATCATACAGATTGTCCAGTCTCGTCGGGTTGACCATGGAAGAACCGGCGCCCTGGTAGCGGGGATTTCTGGCAAAGTCGCCGATAATCCCCACCACGGCATTCCGATCCAACGGGAGAATTCCGTCATTTTCCAGCAGGACAACGGACTGCTCCGCGCACTTCCGCGCCAGCGCGTGATGGGCATCCTTGTCAAAGGATTTGGGTGCCTTCTTCATGGCTTCATCTGCGGAGACAAGAACTCTGAACAGCTCTTTCAGCCGTTCATCCAGATCTGCCTCGGAAACCCGCCCTTCCTTGACGGCATTCACAAGGCCAATGGCGGCGTCCGGGCCGGGGGCGGGCATTACCAGATTGGAGCCGTTCTTTACACCCAGAGCATGGTCATTGTCCGCGCCCCAGTCGGTAACCACGAAGCCGTCGAAGCCCCAGTCATCCCGGAGTATCTCCTTCAGGAGATGGGCATTCTCGTTGGCATAGGTGCCGTTGACCTTGTTGTAGCTGGACATGATGGATCGGGGCTTGCCCTCTTTTACGGCGATCTCAAAGCCGGTAAGGTAGATTTCCCGCAGCGTGCGCTCGTCCACCACGCTGTCCATGGCCATCCGCCGCAGCTCCTGCGAATTGACGGCAAAATGCTTGGGGCAGGCGGCGACGCCGTTTTCCTGAATGCCCCGGATATAGGCGGCGGCCATTTTACCGGCAAGATATGGGTCTTCCGAGAAATACTCAAAGTTCCGCCCGCACAGGGGGCTGCGCTTCATATTGAGTCCCGGCCCCAGCAGAACGTTTACACCGTTCGCGGCAGCTTCCCTGCCCAACGCTCTGCCCAGCTCCTCCCCCAGCGCTTCATCCCAGGAATTGGCCATGGTGGCCGCCGTAGGGAAGCAGGTGGCGGGGATGGAAGCGTTCAGTCCCAGATGGTCGCCGGCGCCTGCCTGCTTGCGCAGGCCGTGAGGGCCGTCGGAAAGGAAGCATACGGGGATCCCCGAATCCTTCTTTTCATAGCTTGTCCAGGTAGACCATCCCTGCAGGAAGGCCGCTTTTTCTTCCAGCGTCAGCGAATTGATTGTTTCATCTATGATCATGCGAACCACATCCTAATATCGTCGATTGATTACCAACGGCACCATTTTTCAAAGGCCGTATAAACGCTTCCCCCTGGAAAGCTCCAGGGGGAAAATTTCGCTTGCATCCTTGTTTCGTTATTGCTGCACCGGTATGGAAATCCGCAGAACAAAAATATTGTTTTCCGTATGGATGGACATCTGGCCGTTATATTTCTGCACCGCGTACTGAATGCTTTTCATACCGAACCCGTGGAAATCCTT
>ERZ857882.3690-NODE-3690-length-14163-cov-3.916218_pt1 | contig 14163 bp, 14 predicted proteins | sample MGYA00519697_ERZ857882 | MGnify/ENA primary metagenome ERZ857882 (study PRJEB31778, sample SAMEA3449373) | human gut metagenome | biome: human gut; feature: human-associated habitat; material: faeces | place: United Kingdom | collected 2010/2012 ...
ATTCAGGAAGGCACGGCGGGTAACCTCCCCCGGCTCGGCCGGGCGCGCGCCCAGGCGATACAGCGCCGCCAGCGCTTCGCGGGCAATCTGATCGCCGCCATGCAGATGAAACTCCGCCACATCCTCGCGCGTATAGGTGCGCGGAGCCAGCATCAGCACAGCCATGCACTCGTCCAGCATCGCGCCGTCCGCATCATACAAATGCCCGTAAAGCAGGCGATGGGATTCCACCTGCTGCCTGCCCGCCGGGCGAAAGAGCGCTTCAAAATACGCGCGAGCGTTTTCTCCGCTCACGCGCACAATGGCGATGCCGCCGCGCCCCGGTGGGGTAGCCAGCGCCGCAATGGTATCGTTTTGATATGTCAGCATGCAGCCTCCGCTTACAAAAGCCCCTGATACGCCTTGTCCGCATCCGGACGGCGCGGCGCACGCTGCGCCGTCTCTTCATCCGCAGCGGGCGCATCGGCGTTGGCGGGCATTTCGGACAGATAATGCGGGTGATACACCCGGCGATCCAGCGACCAGATTTTTTCGCTGAACGCGCCCGCGGGCGTGCGGCGCACGATGCCGTTCATCTCGTTCATCCGCGCATCCAGCACATCCAGCCAGTGCAGCATTTCCGCCTCGGGGAACATGGGCGGGCGCGGGCTGCCAAACTCCGCCTCGCCATGGTGGCTAAGCATCATATGCTGCAAAAGCAACACGGGCTCGCCTGTGATGCCCAGGTCGTCGGCGGCCTCCTGAATGCGGGTTACGCCCAGCACCAGGTGGCCCAGCAGCAGGCCCTCGCAGCTGTAATCCCGCACAACGCCCATCGCGTCGGAATCCATTTCCTCGGTTTTGCACAGGTCATGCAGGATAACCCCGGCGTAGAGCAGGTCGCTGTTGAGCCAGGGGTACACCGCAAGCAGCGCGCGCGCCGTGCGCAGCATGCCCGTGGTATGGTGCAAAAGGCCGCTGCGCTCCGCATGGTGAATGCGCTGCGCGGCGGGGTAATAGCGCAGCTTTTCCTCAAAGCGGCGCACTATCTCGCGGGTAAGGGCGGCGATGGGCTGGCTCTGGAAGCCGTCGATGGCGTCATAAAGCTCCTTGAGCATAGCTTCGGGCGGCTCCGGGGCGCAGGGGGTGAGGGCGGCGATATCCACATCGTCCCCCGGGGCCATGGCGCGGATGCGCTCCACGCGCAGCTGCAGGCGGCCGTTGTATTCCAGCGTGCCGCCGCGCACCTTCACCACGCTGCCGGGCGCGGGCGGGGGCACGTTGCCATCCCACACCTTGGCGTTCACCTCGCCGGTGCGGTCAGCCAGGTTCATATCCAGGTACTTCGCGCCGTTGCCGCCGGTGCGCTGGTCGGCGGAGCGCACCAAAAGAAAGCCTTCGAAGCGCTGATCCTTTGCTAGGTCACAAACACGTTGCTGAGGCATGAAAAAGCTCCTTTATGCTTGGGTTTCCATATACATGGCCACGCGGGTGCCGGGCAGGTTGGTATAGCGGGCAAACTCCGCCTGCCATTCCACGTTCACGGTGCCCACGGGGCCGTTGCGCTGCTTGGCGATGATCACCTCGCCGGCGTTGTCGTCGGGCTTGGGGCCGTCCTCGGCGGCTGCGGAGGCATAATACCCCTCCCGGTGCAAAAACAGCACAACGTCCGCATCCTGCTCTATGCTGCCGGAATCGCGCAGGTCGCTGAGCATGGGGCGCTTATCGGTACGGGCGGCGGGGGCGCGGCTGAGCTGCGCGCACGCCAAAACGGGAATCTTTAGCTCAAGCGCAATGGCCTTGAGCTGGCGGCTGATCTCGCTAACCTCCAGCTGGCGGTTTTCCACGCGCTTATCCGTGCCCATCAGGCCCAGGTAGTCAATCACGATCAAATCCAGGCCCTGCTCCAGCATCAGCCTGCGGCAGCGGCTGCGCAGCTGCGAGGGGGTCAGGCCGGGCGTATCGTCAATAAACACGCGGCAGGTGGACAACTCGTTGATGGCATCGCCGATCTTGACCCATTCATCGTCGCTGAGCATGCCGCTGCGCACGCGCTGCATGTTGATGCTGGCGGCGGAGCACAACAGGCGCAGGCCGATTTGCTCGCTGGGCATTTCCATACTGAACACGGCTACGCAGCGCTTGGCCTGCCGCGCTGCAAACTGCGTAACGCCCAGCGCCATGGAGGTTTTGCCCATGGCCGGGCGCGCGCCTACCAGCACCAGCTCGCCGCCGTGCAGGCCGGTGAGCATGCGGTCCAGGTCGTACAGCCCTGTGGGCACGCCCGCCAGACGCCCCTTCAGGCGGCTCAGCTCCTCGATTTGGTCAAAGGTGGACATGAGCACCCTGTTCAGCGGCACCAGCGTTTCGGCCCCGGCGCGCTTCATCACAATATCAAAGATAAGGCGCTCGGCGTTGTGCAGCACGTCCTGCAGGGGATCGGCCTGGGCATAGCACTGCTGCTGGATTTGCTGGCTTGCCGTGATGAGCTTGCGCAGCGTGGCTTTCTCCATCACGATTTCGATGTATGTGCGGGTATTGGCGGTGGTGGGCACAAAGCGCACGGCTTGCAGCAAATAGGGCGCGCCGCCGACGCTGTCCAGGGTGCCGCGCTTGGTAAGCTCGTTGCCAACGGTCATCAGGTCAATGGGGCTGCCGGAAAGGTGCAGGGCGCGCATGGCCTCAAAGATCTCCCGGTGCTCGGCGGAGTAAAAATCCACCGGCATAAGGGTTTCAAAGGCGAGGGTGGCCGCGCCGCTATCTTGCATCATGGCTCCCAGCACGGAGCGCTCGGCGTCTATGCTGCTGGGGGGCAGGGCGGTGATGGGTTGTTCGCTGATCCCGCTTTCCAAGCGGCTCACTCCCTTCGCGTTGCGGCTGGCTTACTTACCGGCAGGTACAACGTGTACCTTCATAGGCGTGGTTACGCCGGAATAAATCCATACGTTGATATCCACATCGCCCGTCTGGCGGATGGGGTCGCACTCAATTTTGCGCTTATCCACCTCAACGCCGTGCTGCTCCTTGAGCGCGACGGCAATTTCCTGGCTGGTAATGCTCCCGTAGAGGCGGCCCTGCGCGCCGCATTTTACGCTAAGGGTAATGGTTTTACCCTTCAGGCTGGCCGCCAGCTGCTGGGCGGCCTCGCGGCGCTCGCGCTCCAGCTTTTCCTCGTTGGCGCGTTTGCGCTCAATCTCCTTTACGGCGCCGGGGGTGGCCTCCACCGCCCACTTGCGGGGAAAGAGGTAGTTGCGGGCAAAGCCGTCGGAAACGTTGATCACATCGTCCTTCTTGCCGCTGCCCTTTACATCGCAAAGCAAAATAACTTTCATGGGTTATTCCTCCTTATTCTGATCGATTTGTTTAAGCCATTTGACGCGGGTATGCCCCGCCTGATCCGCCACGCCGATGAAAAACAGCGCCAGCGGAAACAGCACGTAAGCGGCGCCGGCCAACGCCCCATACAGAGGGGCGCGCTCCGGCTTACGGGCGCTGAGCAGGCATACGATCACCGCCGCGCCCAGCACCTGGAACGTGCAGGCAAACGCGGCATAGAAAAGCTGTCCCAGCGTTTGGGCCAGGGCGGATTGCGCGCTGAGCAGCACGAGGGAGGCCAACCCCATGACGCCCGGTAGCCAACCGCTTTTCGGCGGCAAAAACAGCATGCGAAACCCCGGCGGGCGTATGACGCGCGTTTTGCGCTGCGTGCGCGCGGGGCCCTCCTCCACCAACAGCACCATGCAGTTGAGCCTCTGGCAGCGCAGGGCGGTAAACAGCCCGCCCAGCATGCACGCCTGCACAAACAGGGACGGGAGCGCGCTGGCAATCAGCCTTTCAGCCGTAAGCCGCAGGGACAGAAGCAGCTGGCGGATGAGCACGGGGTCAAACGCAAAGGAGAGCAAACTGGCTTTTTGGTATCCCTCCGGCACGGCGATGAGCCCGGCTGCCGCAAAGCGGTACAGAAGAAGGCCGGTATTGCCCGAGGATTGAACGCGCTTGACCAGCCATTCGGCCAGGCCGGGCGCGATGGCGTTGCCCAATGCGGCCTGCGCGCATATCACAACGCACAAAAGCGCAAAGGCGTAAGCCACCATTTCGTACAGGATGGCAGCAGGGGCGGGCAGGCGCTTGCTGCGCTTTAGCCAAAGCGCCGTTGCCATGGCGCAAAGCCCGGGCAGAGCCAGCGAAACGGCGTAAAGCGGGTGAAACCCCGCCAACAGGGAAATGGTCGCAGGGGCTAAAGCGGCAAGCCAGGCGGCCCATTGCTGCTTTCGGCCCGCAAGCGGGCAGGCCAGCAGCGGCACAACCAGCGCAAGCAGTACGCAGGTGAACGGGAACACGGCCATAACCACGCCTAACAGCCCCAGGCCCAGCATGGCAGCGGTAAGCTGCGCGCGCTGCGGCCTTATCTCGGACGGCTGCATATAAAGGCCCCCTTTCCCTGCGCCGCGCGGCGGTTGCGCGCCGTACCTTTCATTATAGCGTCACAGGCGGGAAGAAGTCAACCATGCGCGCGGGGCGTATTTGCGGGAGGCGTCAGGCTGCCGGTTCATTCCATGGGAGGCCTGAGGGCCCGCGCCCTTTAGGGGAAAACCGAAGCCGGCGACACGCGCGCCTGCTTTGGAAGCCTTAGGAAACAAGGTGTTCTTACGCCCCTCGCCGCCCGGAGAGCCGGCGAACGGCAGTATGGGAGAAGAGATGCTTAATCGAACCTTTTGATATGTACAGTCGCGATTGCCGATTGCGCCGGTTCCCCCGTAATAAGATCCTGCGGCGCGGGGATCAACAGCATAAATCCATCTTTCCCGTATCGCTTTTCATATCCCTGCGCATATTCTCTTTCAACGGAAATGTGCTGAACTTCTCCGGTAACCATGGCCGTAATGCCTGCGCCGCTTAAATCCCTACTATCTTTCAAGGCGCATTCTACCGTTACAAAGGCTTCGGCAATCGTTGGCGCATGAACGGCTTTCGCGTGGGCAAGGGTAAACCCGCCTATTTCAAATTCATCGGCTTCGTAAGCGTTGTGACGGATTGTGTTCGTTAACTGATCATAGCAGTGGATTGGAAGGAAATTGATGCAAAAGCATTTCTCCCTTTGAATATTTGCATACGTATGCGTGTGCTGGTACAGGCCGCCCATGACGGCGAAAAAAGCGGTTTTATCGCCATGAAAGCAGCTCCACGCGTGAAAACACACATTTGGCTTTCCATTTTCTTTCCATGTCGTTATCGCAAACAAAACGGACGGAATTCCCGCTGTGAATTCAAAATGCGAAAACAGTTCGAATTCTTCTGGATAGGAAGGCCGAAAATACGCTGGAAAGTCTTTCCCTATTTCCATTTTCATCTATCTATTCCGCCCCTTTTCTCTCCGCGCGGGTGTCGCGCTTCATGTAATCTTCAAATTCGCCCTCATGTACAGCTATTCCTTTAAGGGGCGGGCTATGGAATTGCGCGGCGGGAGGGAATGGAAGCATTGGGAAAGGAGCGCTCCCTTCTCTTTGCAAATTTGCTTGACAAATCCGGGAGCTATGCTAAAATGGGTACGAATTGAATACATTGGCACGATACATGCGATACATTGCGCAGATACGACACGGCGATGTATCGCATTTTATACTTTGGAGGGAGTGCCAATGTCCAATCAAACTGCGAACGAGTATCTCGTTCAAGAAAAACCGACGAAATTGATGATAAAGTACGCGGTGCCGTGCATCATCTCGCTGCTGGTAGCGGCGCTTTATAATATTGTAGACCAGATTTATATTGCCAACGCCAGTTATCTGGGTTCCTTTGGCAATGCGGCCAATACGGTGGTTTTCCCCCTGACGGTGATTGCGCTGGCGATTGCCGTTATGATCGGCGACGGCGCGTGCGCGTTTGTTAGCATCTGCCTGGGCGCGAAAAAGACGGAGGACGCCCATAGGACCATCGGAAACGCTGTGCTGCTTTGCGTGGTTTCCAGCATTGTGCTCACAGCCATCTACCTTATTTTCGCCGCGCCAATCCTAACGCTGTTTGGCGGGCAGGTCAATCCCGAAACCTTCGCCTTTGCCAAGGAATACTTCTTCTGGATTTCGCTTGGCGTTCCGTTTTACATGTTCGGCCAGGCAATTAACCCAATCATCCGTTCCGACGGCAGCCCCAAATTCGCTATGGCGGCAACCGTGGCCGGCGCTGTGACCAACATCATCCTGGACTGGGTGTTCATCTACCCGATGCGCATGGGCATGACGGGCGCAGCCGTTGCCACCGTGATCGGCCAGATTCTTACGGCGGCGCTGTCCGTGTGGTATCTGTGCCACATGAAATCCGTTAAGCTGGAGCGCGGAAGCTTTGGCGTTTGGGGCAAACTGATGAATCGCTTCATTCCGCTGGGGATTACAAGCTTTCTTTCCCAAATCTCGCTGGTTGTATCCATGGCCGCGGTGCAGAATACCTGCACAAAGTACAGCGCGCTGGATCCCGTTTTCGGCCAGGCAGACTACACACAGATTCCCCTGGCGGTGCTGGGCATTGTGATGAAGTTTTTCCAAATCGCCATCTCAATCTCCGTGGGCCTTTCCGCTGGGTGCATCCCGGTGGTTGGCTACAATATCGGCGCTAAGCGCAAGGACCGCGTTAAGCAGCTGTTTACGTACCTGCTTGCGGGCGAGGCCGCAGTTGGCTTTGTGGCCCTGTTTATCGTTGAGGTGCTTCCGCGCGGGCTGATCGGCATCTTTGGCGCGGCTAACGAGAGCGCTTATTATACCGATTTTGCGGTCAGGTGCTTCCGCATCTACCTGTGCATGATGCCGCTGGCGATGGTCAACAAGGGCTGCTTCATTTTCCTGCAGGCGCTGGGGAAAGCCAAGGAATCCATGGCGCTGTCGCTGACCCGTGAAATCATCTTCGGCGTGTTCTTCCCCATCCTGCTGCCGCTGGCTTTTGGCCTGGACGGCCTGCTTTATTCCTTCCCCCTGGCGGATATCCTTACGTTCGCCGTTTCGGTGATCGTGATTTTGCGGACGTATAAGGAGCTTGGCGGCGGGGCGGCGCCGGAAACGGTGTGAAAAGGCTGAAAACGGAATAGAAACATATCCAAAACGCCCGAACGGCTTTCAAAACCGTTCGGGCGTTTTTGTGTGAGTGCGGGATGCGCTTCATCCGGCGGCAGGGCGCTATTGCTTTGGCGTAAACAGCTCGAAGATGGGATAATCGTATCCCTCGGCCTGCGCCTTAGCAAGCACCGCCTGGCTGCGGATGGTCCAGCCAGCCAACAGGGGCTTAAATACATGCTTCATCAGCCACATGGAGGCCGTATGATCCGTTGGTACGGAATAGGCCACAAAGTGCGGGCGGCTTACGCAGTTTACCAGCAGGGACCTAAGCGCCACGTAGGCGGCAAGGTTCAATTCGCCCCGCATCCACTTGCCGCCGCTGGCCAGCTGGCCGCGTATAATTTGAGGCGCGTGCTTTTTGAAGTAGCGCATGGCGGTGGGGTCAAAGCTTTCCACGCAATAGGGGCCGGGGTACGCTTTGAGCAGCTCGAGCGCCGCCGCCGCGTTTTTGGCCGCGCCGCCGTAGTGCTTTACCTCCACAATGATGGGCGCGCGGCCGTCGACCAGCGCCAGCACCTGGGAAAACAGCGGCACGCGCGAGCCGTCCGGCAGGGGAATGGCGCATAGCTCCTGATAGGTAAGGTCGCGGATGTTGCGGTCCACGCCGCATACGCGCTTGAGGTTGCCGTCGTGGTGCACCACCAGCTGCCCGTCCCTGGTGAGCTGCACGTCCAGCTCCATGCCATAGCCCGCTTCCACGGCGCGCTCAAAGGCAGCCAAGCTGTTTTCCGGCACGGAACGGTTGCCGTCATGCAGGCCGCGGTGAGCGTACAGCCAGCCCGAAAGCATGGAGGCGTCCGGCCGGTTATGGCTGGGCGCGATTAAAAACAGATAGATAGCCGCCAGCGCGGCAAGGATGAGAAGAATCCAAAGGAAAGCGCTCATGGCTTAATCATCTCCTACGTCGAAGGCTTCCAGCTTGCTTTTGGGCCTTTCGGGGCGGTTGTCGCCATGCTTGGTAAGGCTGATGGTAACAAAGGAAAGCGCCACCATGACGGCCGCGTAGGGCAAAAGCGTATGATAGCCCACATGCTCCAAAAGCCAACCGCTCAAAATGGGCGTTACAATTTGCGCGGCCATGGAAAAGGTGTAGTAGTAGCCGGTGAATTTGCCAACGTCCCCGCTTTTGGAGATTTCCACCACCATGGGGTAGGAGTTGACGTTGATCATGGCCCATGCCGCGCCGATGAGCGCGAAAATGACGTACACGGTGGGATGGAAGGTTTGATAGAACGCCGCGCCGGCAAAGCACAGCGCAAGCAGCAATACGCCCGATTGAATGACGCGCTTGCGGCCAAAGCGGGAGGAAAGCAGGCCCACCGGCAGGTAGCTTACCACTGCGCCCACCGTGGCGATCATCAGGCATTGCGAGGCGGCCTTGATATCGTACCCCCATTGCACGCTCATGTATTTGGTAAAGGCGGTGGTAACGGCGTTATAGCCCATGAACCACAAAGAAACCGAGCACAGAATTAAAATCAGGCTGCGGCGCAGCTCCCTGGGCAGCGCGCCAAAGCCGCCGGCGGATGCGGAGGGCGCCGGTTCGGCCTCCTCTGCTGGCTCTATCTCCTCTGCATTGACGGCTTCCGCCTCCTGTGCCAGCTTGTTTTCACGGATGGTGATGAGCAGCACAATCACCGATACCGCCATCAGCAGGGAAACAGCCAGGAACAGCAGCGTGTAGTCCTCGCGCCCGGCGGCGTTTTTGCTGACCAGGAAACCCGTAACGCCCAGCGTGAACACGCCGCCCAAAGCGCCCATCAGGTTGATGATGGCGTTGCCCTTGCTGCGCAGGGGCTTGGGCGTTACATCCGGCATGAGGGCCACGGCGGGGGAGCGGTAGGTGCCCATGGCAATGAGCAGCAGCCCAAGCGCCACGATGAACAGCGCCAGGTTTTGCGTTTTATCGGCCAGGGGCAGCAGGTTCATGAGGATTACCGCCGCCAGCGTACCGCCCAGGATAAAGGGCATGCGCTTGCCAAGCCGCGTGCGGCAGCCGTCCGACAGCTTGCCAAACAGCGGCAGCAGGAACAGCGCCAGAATGTTATCCAACGCCATGATTACGCCCGCGATATCATCGGGAACATGAAAGGTATTTTTCAAAATAAGGGGAACCACGTTGTCGTATAGCTGCCAGAACGCGCAGATGGATAGAAACGCCATGCCAACCAGCACCGTGCGCTTGTAATTGAGCTTCATGGGCGAGCCTCCTGCCAAATGATTGATGGAAAGAAACGTTTTGTTTATCATACAGCGCGAAAGGAATGGTGTCAATGTGCGATCTGGCCTTGACCGCACGGCTTTTCGGTTTGCAGCCTGCTTAGGATCAAAGCGACGCTTTTTTCAATAGGCTTTGTGCCGTCAATTCGTATGACGGGGCAGCGTAAAGAGCGAACCCATTCCTCAACGGTATTTTCATCCCTGGATTCGACAAAATCAAAGAAGCGGTGCTCCTGTTCGTATAAATCCCCGCCCTTTCGCATTCGATTGCCAAACTGCGCAAAGGAACGGCTTTTGACGCGCTGTACTCGAATTTCTTTTGGCACGTCAACGAATACGGCATACTGAAAGAATGCGGAGATATCCTCTCCATAGTCCCCTTTAACCGAAGCGAAAACAAAGCTTTCATGCGCTTCCATTTCATTCAGGAGAAGCCTTTTCGCTTCTTGACGAGTGCGTGGAGCGGCATAGGGAGCATCACGGTTTTCCTTTGGAAAATACAGGTCCTCGCTGTCGATAAAATAAAAATCCAGTTTTTTGGCAAGAGCCCTTCCAAGCGTGCTTTTTCCGGCCCCATTTAGGCCGCAGAGAATGATGCCTGTTCCCATAGATTCCTTCCTTTAGCCTTCGTGAAGCGCGTCGTAAAACGAATAATCGACAACGCCCCTTATGTGCGCTAACGCTCCCTTTTCCAGCTCTTTGACCATTAGGCAATCCGGATGCGGTAATTTGATACCCGGCCCCGCTGTTATTCCGTATGTATAGCTTGATTGAAACCCACGGGAATGATAATTTTTGGGGTTTCCCTCCACAAGCACGGCCTTAAATCCCATTTCTTTCGCCTTTACAAACCCAAATTCCAATAGCTCTTTGGATATGTGCGTCCTTTGTAATTCCGTCTTTACGGCAACGGGCGTGAGTATGAGCAGTTCGTCCTCATATTTTCCTTCAATATGAAATCTTGAAAACATGGCATAGCCGATCACATTATCAAACTCATTCACCATAATCAGCTCAAGGCCGGGAAGATAGTATTTTTTTCTTCGTATTTCTTCAACGAGCTCTCGAACAAGCTTTCCTTCTTCTGGGCTATCCCACTTCGCAAAGACATCCTCAACCAGCCCGAGGGAAGGAAGAAGATACTTGCTTTCCATGGACTTTATGATTCTTTCCATTTTCATCATCTCCCTACAGGCTGCTTCGCTTCGTTTGATGATAGAATACGGACACGCCCCTTGTCAAGCAAGAAAAGGAACCGCCAGCTTGACCCGGGCGCACGGCTTTTTTGTGTGCCAACGGCGGCATGCGCTGGCATCATACGCTTGCAATTCGCCCGTTCGCGGGCTATAATCGTAAAGAAATGACGCTCAGAAGGGAGCCGGTCGGGAGTTCATGAAGCTTTTTGACGCAAATAAGCCCTTTTTCAAGGGAAACCTGCATTGCCATACCACTGTGAGCGACGGCGTGCTTGCTCCTGAGGAGGTAATAGGCGTTTACCGCGATATGGGGTACGATTTTTTGGCTCTGACAGATCACCGCAAGCTGTCCGCGCCTACGCATATGGAGGGCTGCATGCTGCTGCTAAGCGGTATGGAGATGGACTTTATGCTGCCCGGCGAGGCCCTGCACCTGATTGGCATAGGAATGAGCGAGCGCTTGGGGCGTTACGACCTTACCCGCGGCCCGCAGGCCTGCATAGACCTGTACCGCCGCTGCGGCGGCAGGGCCATTGTGGCGCATCCGGCATGGTCGCTCAATACGGTGGCTACGCTCAGCGCCCTTCGCAACGTAACCGCAGCGGAGATCTACAACAGCGTTTCCACCTACCCCTGGAACGGCGACCGGGCGGATTCCTCCCATGTGCTGGATGTGGCGGCCGCGCATGGCGCTGCGTACCGCTTTGTGGCCTCGGACGATTCCCATCATTACAACGGGGAGGCGGGCCGCGCCTTTACCATGGTGCAGGCGGACGAGCTAAGCCAGGAAAGCCTATTTGAGGCGCTGGACGCCGGCCGTTTCTACGCCTCGCAGGGCCCGCGCTTTGAGCAGATCGCCGTGGAAAACGGGCGTATCGACGTAACGTGCTCGCCGGTGGAAACGATCATCTTTTACAGCAACCTGGTATGGGCCGTAGGGCGCTGCCATACCGGCAAGGACCAGGTTTTCGCCAGCTACGACCTTTCCGCCAACCGCGGAGAAACCTTTGTGCGCGTGCAGCTCATTGACGCGAAGGGCCGCAGCGCATGGTCCAACCCCATTGTGCCGTAAGCTTTGCAGGAGGTTTTTTCCATGAAGAAACGGTTGTTTGCGCGTTTGGCGGCGGCTGTGCTGGCGCTTATGGCCGCGCTGGCGGTTCTTCCGGCCTTTGCCGCGGAAAAGAGCGTTCGGGTTTCCGCCGCGGAGTATCCTGTTGAGAGGGACGGCTGGTATTCCACCATGGAGGAGGTTGCGGTATACCTGCATACCTACGGTGGGCTTCCCGGCAATTTTTTAACCAAAAGCGAAGCCGAAAAGCTGGGCTGGGATAACCGCAAGGGCAATTTGGACGACGTGGCGCCGGGATGCTCTATCGGGGGAAACCGCTTTGGCAACTACGAGGGAGCCCTGCCTGACGCAAAGGGCCGTAAATGGACGGAGTGCGATATCAACTACACAGGCGGCTACCGCGGCGGCGAGCGCATCGTGTTTTCCAACGACGGGCTTATCTATTACAGCCGGGATCATTACAAGAACTTTGTGCTGATTGAGGTGGTGGAGGACTCCGCCGCGCAGGCCGCTTCTTTGAGCATGGAGGTGAAAAAGAACGGGCAATATACCTCCCGCGACGAGGTGGCGGCTTATCTGCATGCCTACGGCACGCTGCCCGGCAACTACCTAACCCGCAGCGAGGCCAAGGCGCTGGGCTGGTCTGCCAGCAAGGATAACCTGGGCAAGGCGGCCCCCGGATGCGCCATTGGCGGCGATCGCTTTCAGAACCGGGAAAAGCGGCTTCCCGAAGCGAAGGGCCGCAGCTGGTATGAATGCGATGTGAATATAAAGGACGGCAAACGCGGCAAGGAGCGCATTGTGTATTCCAACGACGGATTGATTTACTACACGCCCGACAACCACCAAACCTTTACCAAGCTGTATTAGGAGGCCTTTCATGCGAGAGATCACGCTAAACCTTACGCCGTTTGAAGAAAAGATTTCCCTGCACCGCTACCTGAAGGAAACGCTGGATTTTCCCTTCTATTACGGCGCAAACCTGGACGCGCTGCACGACGAGCTCGCCAGTGAAATGCAGAACCTGCATATTACCCTGCTCTACCCGCAAAACCCCAAGGGCAAGATGGTGGAATACCTTCCGCGCTTGCTGCGCGTATTTGAGGACGCGGCGCGGGAAAATTATCATTTGGAGATCGTGTATCAAATGGTTGCGGATTAGAGGCCGCGGCAGCCGCTTTGATAAGAAACAAAAGGGAAAGCGCCGGCCATGGGGCGATGCTTTTTCTTGTGGAATGAAAAAAGGGGCCGCCGCTAAGGGCGGCGCTCATAAGGCAGGATTAGAAGCGTTTTCGGGAAATGGCGTAGCTTGCGGGCTATGCCGTTTCTCCATTTTTCCGCTGAATGGCAACAGGTTTTCTTGCTCTTGCAGGGCTGCTTAAAGCCTTGGGGTTTACCGTATGCCCCTGATAGGGAAAATGCGTTGTGCTATTATGGAATGAATGGTAAAATAGTTGCTGATAAATACGCGACAAATCGGGGTTAAAAAAGAGGAGAATGGTGAGATGGAGCGAGATATTTTATTACTTGGAGATCCCAAATTATACGAGATTTCTGAAGCAGTGAAGTGTGAGGAATTGGAAGAGCTGCGTCCTGTTTTTACAGATATGTTTGATTGCATTAAAGGCATCCGCCGGGACTACGGATTCGGCCGCGCAATTGCAGCACCACAGATTGGCGTGCAGAAGCGTTTGATTTGTATTCTGACAGACAAGCCTTATGTGATTATCAATCCACAGTTGGAATTTGTGGGGGATGAACAGATGGAGCTGATGGATGACTGTATGTCATTCCCAAATCTGCTGGTTCGGGTTAAGCGTTATCGCCATTGCATCTTGCGCTATCTGGACGAGAATTGGGAAAAACAGGAGATGCACATGGATGACGATATGTCCGAGCTGATTCAGCACGAGTATGATCATCTGGATGGCATCTTAGCCACTATGCGGGCAATTGACAACAAATCTTTTGTGATGAGGAAATAATCAACTTCCAGTCTGCTAAGCAAATGGCAAAAACAGAAAGCGCCGTTAGGGATAAGCTTTGCTCTTCGCGGCCTTGACTGCGCTTTCTGCCTTTGCCGATAGGCAGCCAAAAGAGCGCGATCGGATAAACGGCTTACGCTTTCAATCCATTATGGAATGTTCGCATTTAGGGGAAAATGCCTTGATTTTATGCCAAGGGAAGGGCTTTATACGCATATTCCCAAAATAGCGTTAACAGGAAGAAAAAAGACGGGAGAAAAGCAATCGCTTCTCACTCGTCTTTTTCGCACCTGCATGGCAGCTACCCCAATTCGGTTTGTTGGTTGATGCTGTTTTACAAGCGGCTACCATTGCGCGGCCCTTTTTCAAAAGCGGCAGCGCTGCAAAACGAAGCGCGCAAGCGCCGCCTAGCGTCCAAATTTTTTGATCAGCAAATGAAGCTGCCGCATAAGCTTGGTTTGCTCCTTGGCGCTGCGGCTTTGCATGCGGCCTATCAGGGCGGTAAGCTTTTCGCCCGCAAGCACCAGCTGGCCGTAAGCGCCGGAGGCAGGCGGCCGTTTGGCCGGCTGCTGCGCGGCGGGCGCGCTGCGCTCGGGCAGCGCATCCATGGC
>ERZ857882.3699-NODE-3699-length-14123-cov-10.668752_pt1 | contig 14123 bp, 9 predicted proteins | sample MGYA00519697_ERZ857882 | MGnify/ENA primary metagenome ERZ857882 (study PRJEB31778, sample SAMEA3449373) | human gut metagenome | biome: human gut; feature: human-associated habitat; material: faeces | place: United Kingdom | collected 2010/2012 ...
GTCCGATGCGCTCGATGCCCTTCTCGATCATGCGGGCGATCGGCGTGTCGGTCTTCTTGCACAGGTTCACGGCCGTATGGATCTTGCCGTCGGAAATGTAGTCGCGGATGCGGTTCATGAAATTCATGTCCAGCACCGACGCCTTGCGGATGGCCATGAAGCGTTCGACGAAGATGAAGATCGTCACGCCGCCCAGCGCCAGCAGCGGCCACATCAGCCAGCCGCCCATCGAAAACAGTTTCCAAAGTCCCATGCGGGTTTCTTCACTGGTGGCCACCGCCTCGGCGGCCTGCAAAAATGTCATCATAGTTTAAAGAAAAATTGTTATTGTTTGATTCGAGTTCTTTTTCTGCCGTTCAGTTGTTTTCGTCCTTCTTATCCATAACGGGCCGCAGGGCCGAAAGCGTATCCGCCGGCTGCCGCAGCCGCTCCTTTTCCTCGCGGGCGGCCTGCCGCCGGGCTTCGCGCCGCGCCTTGCGTTTCTTGTTGGTGAAGCGCTCCCTGATACGCCGCCGCAGATCCCGGAAATTATTGAAATCCTCCTTGAAATAGATACCGATGCCGGTCTCCTGCAGACCCTGGTTCTCGTCGAAACGGTCGATGGTCTGCGTGAAGGCCTTGGCCTTGAGCGTCCCGGCACGGTCGATCAGGTAGGTGATGTACGCCTCGCCCATGAAGTTGGACATCGAACTGTTCACAGCCTGCTTGTTGTCGATCAGGTAGTTGCCCTCGACCTCGACGAACAGGCGGTTGTTGATCAGGCTCTTCGAAAGGCCGAAGTCCACTTCGTCGCTGGTCAGTTCCGATTTGGGACGGTAGCGGATGACGATGTTGTAGTCGTCATTCGAGAGTAGGTTGCTCACCATGTTCGACACGAATTCCAGACCCGTGGCGGCCGAGACCGAGGTGCCGATGTTCGACGACGACGAGCTGTTCTCGCCCATGAAGCTGTTGAACAGCAACAGGTAGGCGAACTGCGTATCGACCGTCTCGGGCGTGGTGAGGGCATTGGCGATCACGGTCTGCGTCTCGGGGTCGGTGCCGGGGACATGCACGTCGAAGGTGACGGCCGGGTTGGAAAGCCGCTCGCCGAGGTGGATGACGCACTCCACGGGCACCGAACGGTCAGCCGCGAGGTTGTCGGACGTACCCTGCAACAGGGGCTGCAACGACGCCTTGAGCTTGTAGATGGCGTTGATGTTGAGCATGGCATCCATCGGCGAGCCCGTCCACTGGATTGTGGAGCCATCCTCGATGACGAACTTCTTGTTGATGATGTTCTGCAGCGAGAAGAGGAAGCTCCCCTCGGTGATGGTATAGTCGCCGTACATCTCGAAGACGTTGGAACGGGGGTTGATCTGCAGGTTGAGCGTACCGTCGCCGCGCGCCCGGAGCGTATTGCCCGAGACGGTGAGTTCGACCTCGACGCCCGGCCGCACGTTCAGCGCCAGCGAGATATCCATCCGGCTGCCGGCGTCGGACTTCTGCTGCCGCTTGCGTTCGAACATCATTTTTTTGCGGGCGAGGTTGTCGACGGTATCGGCCCTGGCCGGTTCCCTGAAGGTCACGAAGTCGGCGCTCGAAATATTGGACTTGCTGGACAGCGGCATGAAGAACGACGAACGGTCGTCGGTCGTGGCGGCGATATCCATCTTCACGAGCCCCTTGTCGCCCGAAATGCGGGCGGAGCCCGTGGCGTAGACCTTGCCGTAGAAAGAGTCGTTGTCCTGCGGGGTGGTGTTGAGCACCATCATCTGCCGGGGTGCGACGTGTACGTCGTAGGCGATGTTCGAGAGGTGTTGCAGGCTCAGGTCGATGTCGAAGCGCCCCTCGTTGCCCTCGGGGTCGAATATCGGGACGTTCGAAGCCCGGAAGCGGTTGCCCTTGACGCTCAGCACCGCCCGGGGCATGGTGTAGGGCACCTGTGTGAAATCGACGCACGTCGACAGCCCCGTGACGCGGATTTCGCCCGTGAGGTCGGCCTCGCGGCGCTGCCCCTGGAGCACCAGGTCGGCGGAGGCGTGCCCCCGGGTATCGGAAATGACGCCCGTGAGGATCGGGTCGAGCAGCCCCATGTCGAGGCTGTCGACATCCAGACGGGCATAGTAGCGCACCTGCGACGGAGCGTAGAAGCCCCGCACCAGCGTATCGCGCTTATGGCGGTCGGTGACGGTAACGCCCGCACGGTTGCGCAGGAAATCCCAGCGCGAGGTGAGGCGCAGCGGCGGTGCGGGTATGTCGTTGACCTGAAGGCTGTCGAGCAGGATGTCGGCCGTGATCTCGCCCGCATGGAGCGCTGATTTCATCGTCGCGGAACCGTTGGTGCGCCCCTCGAAGACGTAGCCCATGCGTTCGATGACCTGCGTGAAGGGCGCGAGGTCGAAATTGCGCAGGCGCAGCGTCACCGAATCCTCGCGGCTGCGCGAAGCGATACCGTCCAGCAGAAGTTCCTGCTCGCGGTTCATCACGAAGAACTTGTCGATCACGACCTGCGCCGTGTCAAGCTGTATCTTGTGGGCGAAAATCTGCCAGGTCTTCGAGCCGCGGGTGATGTGCGACGGCAGGATGCGCAGGTCGACGACGCGGCCGTTGGGCCCGTGCTCGTCGACGACGTCGGCCCGGACGCCCACCAGTCCGGATACCTTGCGCAGCGTATCGTTGAAGCCTGCCGAGAGCTGCACGCGCCCCTGCTTGGCGCCGCCCGTGAGCGAAAGCCCCGGCAGGTGGAGCATACCCGCATAGAGGTCTTCGGCCGAAGCGTAGACCGTGAGCGAGTCGCCCCGGTTCGAAGCGTTGACGTTGAGCCGCGTGGCCAGCATACGCTTGCGTTCGATATATTCCGAAGTCGCCTTGAGCGAAAGCTGGTCGCTCGCGGGGTTGAAAAGCAGTTGCAGCGACGAGCCGTCGGCCACCTGCAGGCCGGGCGAGATGGCGTCGGCGATCGGGTCGATATGGCGGACGTCGACCGAGAGGAGCGAAAAGTCGTTGGCCACGGCCATCCCCGATGCGCGGGGCCCCGACTCCTCGTCGCCGTGCCGCAACAGGGGGAGGTATTTCCAGGCACTGGCACGCAGGTAACGGAAGACCTCGCGGTAGCTGGTCTTGCTGCGGAACGTGGCGTCGGCAAAATCCGAGCGCAGTTCGACCAACTTGCTCCGGGCCGAGTTCTCGCCCGTGACGGTCATGCTCTTCGACGTGAGCTGCTTGTCGTTATAGCGGTAGAGGACGTCGGTGACCTGGATGCGGCCGTTCAGGTCATCGAGCGAGCGGCCGCCGGCCTTGGCGACGATATGCGCCGAAAGTTCCGAGACCGAGTCGCGGCGGTTGACATGCAGCCGGGCCAGGTCGGCACGGCGCAGATCCATCGTAAAGTCGTAACGGGGCACCGAGTCGTTGAAGTCGACCATGCCGAGGAAATCGAAATCGAGGTTGGGGTCGCGGGCCGTGATACGGCCGTCGAACTCGCGGTTGCGAAGCCGCCCGTCGAGGCGCAGCGAATCGTAGACATAGCCGTTGAAGCCCAGCTGCGTGACATTGCCCACTACATTGGCGTCGGTGACCCCCCGCCCGACGACGCCGTCGACGAAAGCCGTGAGCGTGGCGTTGCCCAGCAGGTCGCGGCGGCCGAGTAGTTCGCCCAGCCTGAGGTTGCGCGCGGCCACATCGCCCCTGACGCTGCTGCGCCCGCCGCGCAAGGGGCTCATCTGCAGGTTACAGTCAATGCCGCCCACGTCGGTCTTGGCACCCACCCGCATGTCGAACGACGAGAGCAGCCCGCGGAAACGGGCGTTGACGTCGATGTCGCCCGAATTCCCGAGGATCGCGACCAGCTTGTCGGAAAGCGCACGGCCGCCGATGCCCGCAGCCAGGGCGTCGATGGATTCGGCCGTGGAGGTCAGGCGCGGAATCGTCAGGTCGAAATGCGTCGTGCGGATGTCGGGCAGCCCCCTGACCGCGGCATCGGCCGTGAACCACGTCCCCTGGCCCACCTGTAGGCTCCTGACCTTGCCCGTGAAGTCGGAGACGACGCCCGCGACATCGATGTCGATATTGCTGAAAACGGTATGCCACCCGCGGAGCCGCGGGGCGAAATAGGCGATGTCGTCCGTGGAGACGGTGCTATTGCGCAGCTTGCCGTCGATGCGCACCTCGCCCAGGAAATCCTTGTAGCCGGCCCACGAATCGCCGACGAGCGAAATGTAGGGGATGTCGACGTTCGAACGGGGCGTGACGACGGAGGTATCCTCGAAGCCCAGCGCACCGTTGGTCAGGTAGAAACGCCCCGAGAAATGGTCGAGCACGAAGCCGCTGCGCTCACGTGCCGACATGGCCTCGATGGTGGTGTAGATCGACTGCCCGTCGATGGTGAAGTCGCCGACACGCGCCGAGATGCCGTAGAGGTGCATGTGGCTGAAGTCGATGCCGAATTCGGGGTCGCGCCGCGTGAGCCGCTCCAGGCAGAGATCCATGCCTTCGATGGAAGCCTTGCGCAGCGACAGGCGGAAATTGCCCTTCCGGGGCTTGTCGGGGTCGCTGATGCGGTTGACGATCTGCTTGATGTTCATCTCCCCCTCGGGGGTCTCGCGCAGGTAGAGCTTCGCCCCGCTGATCTCGCCGCGGCTGAACACCACCCCGCCGCCGAAAATGCCCAGCCCCGTGATGTAGGCGTCGAGGCTGCCGACGTAGAGCAGCGTGTCGCGCTGGTAATCCTCGACGTAGAAGCCCTTGACCTTGACCTTGCTGAAAAGCCCGATGTCCACGCGGTCGATGCTCACGGTGGTTTCGAGCTTCCTGGATACCATGCGCACGGCTTTCTGTACCACGTAGTTCTGCACGGCGGGAATATCGAGCAGCAACGAAAGCACCATGGGCAGAATTATCAGCAACAAAACCGCTACCGAGAACACCTTTCCCAATATTTTTATACCTTTGCGCATTGATAGGTCGTTATAACCTGCAAATTTAACTAAAATAGTTAAAAAAAACGAAAAACCGGATGGATATTACAATTCTCGGCATCGAATCCTCGTGCGACGATACGTCGGCTGCCGTGATCCGCAACAACCTGCTGCTGTCGAACGTGATCGCCTCCCAGGCCGTGCACATAAAATACGGCGGCGTGATCCCCGAACTGGCTTCGCGGGCGCACCAGCAGAACATCATCCCGGTGGTCGACACGGCACTCCGAGAGGCCGGGCTCACCGTCGGGGAGATCGATGCCATCGCCTTCACGCGCGGCCCCGGGCTGCTGGGTTCGCTGCTCGTCGGGGTATCGTTCGCCAAGGGGCTCTCGGTGGCGCACGACATCCCGATGGTCGAGGTCAACCACCTGCAGGGGCATATCCTCTCGCACTTCATCGACCTGCCCGACCGCGAACTGCCCCATCCCGGCTTCCCGTTCCTCTGCCTGCTGGTCAGCGGCGGGCATACGCAGATCGTACGCGTGGATTCGCCGCTCGATATGGAGATCATCGGCACGACGATCGACGACGCCGCAGGCGAAGCGTTCGACAAATGCGCCAAAGTCATGGGCCTGCCCTACCCCGGCGGCCCGGTGATCGACCGCCTGGCAAAGGAGGGCAACCCCAAGGCGTTCCGCCTGGCACACCCCCATGTCGACGGCTACGACTATTCGTTCTCGGGGCTCAAGACCTCGTTCCTCTACATGCTGCGCGACGCCGTGGCCGACGACCCCGATTTCATCGAGCGCAACAAGGCCGACCTCTGCGCGTCGCTTCAGGGCACGATCGTGGAGATACTGCTCGACAAACTGGTGCGGGCGTCGAAAGACACGGGCATCCGCGACATCGCCATCGCCGGGGGCGTATCGGCCAACTCGGGACTGCGCAACGGCATCGTCGAGCAGGGCCTCAAGCGCGGCTGGCGCACGTTCCTGCCGGAATTCAAGTTCACGACCGACAACGCCGCAATGATTGCCATGGCAGGCTACTACCACTACCAGCACGGCGATTTCTCGTCGCTCGACGTGTCGCCCGTGGCACGGCTCGAAGAGCTGTAATGCGGCCGGGAAGATGAAACGGCTCGCGGCATTCGTGCTGCTCCTGGCGGGGATCGGCAGTGCATACGCCGGCGACGGCGATGCGGAGCGGCTTCGCGCATGGCGCGCCGGGGAAAAGGTCACGGAAGAAGCGGTGGCGGAATACGGCATCGACCGCTGTTTCGCCAGTTCGGAGATCGGCGACGCACTCCTCGCGCGCATGTACGGCAAATCCTACAAGCCGGACTGCACCGGCCCCGCTCGGAGCTCCGCTACCTGCGGGGGCTGCACCGCAACCTCGCAGGCGAAACCCTGCTGGGCGAACTGGTCTGCAACGAGGCCATAAGCGGCGACCTGCTGGAAATCTTCCGGGCGCTCTACGACGCAGCCTACCCCATCGAACGCATGGTGCTGATCGACGAATACGACGCGCAGGACGGCCCTTCGATACGGGCCAACAACTCTTCGGCATTCAACTTCCGGTTCATCGCGGGAACCGGAGTGCTCTCCAACCACAGCCGGGGCATGGCCGTCGACATCAACCCGCTCTACAACCCTTATGTCAAAACGAACGGCGGCCGCACGGTCGTCGCCCCCGCGGAAGCTGCCCCTTATGCCGAACGGAAGCGGGATTTCCCCTACAAGATCGCCGAGGACGCCCCCTGCTGCCGGGAGTTCCTGCGCCACGGATTCACCTGGGGCGGCCACTGGAAAAGCCTGAAGGACTACCAGCATTTCGAGAAAAAGCAATAGCCGCCCGGAAGCCTCAGCACTGCGCAGGGAGGCCGCCCGCGGTTATTTCGGGACGGCAACGATCGATTCGGAATCGCTCCCGGGTATTCCGGGACAGCATCCGGCCAGTTCGGGACAACACAAAGGCTCCCGACCTTTCGAGGTCGGGAGCCTTTTTTCCTTCGGGCATCCCCGGATTTTCCGGAGACCGGATTATTTTACGCCGAAGAGTTTTCCCTTCAGCGAAAAATTGTCGTACTCGGCCTTGAGCGAAGCCATCAGATCGCGCACCGACTGGATCTTTTCGGCCCGCCATGCGTTGGCGCCGCAGAAGGCATAGCCGTTCTGCAATTTTCCCTTGAAGGCGTTGTAGAGCGCCAGCATGATGCAGTAAGGGCTGTGCGTCACGTCGCACGTCTTGATGCAGTCGAACGGGCAGTTCTTGGGGCGTTTCAACCCCTCCTTCACCCGGTCGAGGAACGAGCTGTGGATGGCCCGCCCCGGCATACCCACGGGGCTCTTGATGATCTCGATATCCTGCTGCGTGGCATCGAGGTAGCTCTGCTTGAACGCCGGGTCGGCGTCGCACTCCTCGGTCGTGACGAAGCGGGTGCCCATCTGCACACCCTCGGCGCCCAGCGACATGATGCGGTAGATATCCTCGCCGGTATAGATACCGCCGCCGGCGATGACGGGGATATGGCAGCCGTGCTCGGCCTCGAACGCATGTACTTCGGCGACGATTTCGGGAACGATGCTCTCGAGCGCATAGTGCTCGTCGACAAGCTGCTCCTCCTTATAGCCGAGGTGGCCGCCCGCCTTGGGGCCTTCGACCACGATGGCGTCGGGAATGTACTTATATTCTGCAAACCATTTCTGGCACAGCAGTTTCGCGGCGCGCGCCGACGATACGATGGGTGCCAGTTTGGTTTTGGCTCCTTCGGTAAGGAACGACGGCAGGTTGAGCGGCAGCCCGGCGCCCGAGAAGATGATGTCGGCCTTCTCGGCGATGGCGGTTCTGACCATGTCAGCGAAATTGGACATGGCGACCATGACGTTCACGCCGACGATGCCTTTCGTGGCCTCGCGTGCCTTTTTCAGTTCCTGTTTCAGCCCCCAGATCGAGGCCGTACGGTAATCTTTCGAATAGTCTTTGTAAATCACTCCCAGGCCGGCCGACGAAATGACGCCGATGCCGCCCTGGTCGGCAACGGCCGAAGCCAGCCCTGCGAGCGATATGCCTACGCCCATACCGCCCTGCACGATGGGGACGGGAGCGAGCAAATTTCCGATTTTCAATGCTTTCATTTTGTTGTGGATTAGTGCAAACCTAATTAACCGCACCAAAGGTACGAAAAACAAAACGGAACACACCATATCCCATACGAATTAATTGTTAATTCTCTGCCGGGCGGCGCCGGAACCGTCGGGAAGGCACGGGCGGAGGATGCAGCGCCCCGTCATGCCGCCGGGGAGCGGGAATTACAGGAACCGGACACCTCTCACCCGGGCGCGGTTGCGGCCGGGGGCTTCGCGCTCGACGATACCGGTCACCACGTCGGCGGCATCGTGCCAGCGGTTGGCGCGGAACCGGCGGCGGTAGGTCGTCAGGTGGGCGTATAGCTCCGGCCAGCGCAGGTTCCAGCCCCGGGGAAAGCGCACGAGGTGCAGCGCCGTGGCCGAATTGGAGAGGATGCGCGCCTCCTTGTTGGCGCCCTGGTGGAACCATTCGATGCGCACGGAGGGTGCCAAAGCCTGCAGCGAGCGTGCAAAACCGCGGCCGCCGTTATTGCTTTCGACGGCCGCCTGCCGCGTATCGGAGCGCAGGAGCATCCCGGCCACGAGCGGTTCGGTGACCTCCATCGGTTCGCGCGAATAGACGGCATCGGTAATGTAGACCACCCCGTCGGCATCGACTGCATACGAGAGCGAACAGAGGTAGTCGTCGCCCGTATCGGCCGTATCGGTATAGTTGGCGCGGCGGACGATCTCGTGCGGCAGCTGGTCGTACTCGGCGAAGTTCAGCCCGTAGAGCAAACCCTCGCGGGACGAGGGATGCCCCTGGTACATACTTTCGAATTGCAGCGGGTCGAGCCGCCGTTTGGCTTCGAGCAACGCACGCCCCTGCTGCCCTTCCCACAACGCCTCGCCAGGGACACGGGGGTCGACCTCGGTGGGCGGCGAGGCCTTGAGCGCCTCGAAATTCAGGTGCAGCCACGTGTCGGGAGACAGCCCGTCGAGCTGCGCCCAGCGGGTGAATTCGACGACGGGTTCACGCGCGGCGAGCGTGCCGATAAGGTCTTCCTCGTGCCAGCGTGTGAAGACGATCAGTTCGCGCGAGGCGTTGTGCATGCGCGTCCGCACGACCGAGGTATACCACTCCCAGCAATTGGCGCGGACGATGGGCGAATTGGCTTCGAGGGCATCCTTGTAGAGGTCGTCGAGGATGAAGCAGTCGACACGGTTACCCGTGAGCGAGCCTTCGCGCCCGACGGAGAGCAGTCCGCCGCGGCGGCCGATGACCTCCACTTCGTCGACCGTACGGATATAACCGGGCGGTTTCGCACCCTGTTTGATGGTCGTGGCGGGAAAAAGCGCGGCATATTCGCGCGATTCGACGATGCGCTGCACGCGGCGGTTGAATTTCGAAGCCAGCGCCCCGGAATAGGAGGCGATCGCAACGCGCAGGTCGGGATCAAGCCCCAGCACGTAGGCCGGAAGCAGTGTCGTCGCGCCGACGCTCTTGCCGTGCTGGGGAGGCATGGTGACGATCAGACGCCGGATGCGCCCGGCCGCAAAAGCCTCCAGCACACGGTAATACGCCCGGTGGAAGGGTTGCAGCTCGAGGAAGGGATAGACCGCCAGCGCGAATGCGCCGAACGAAGGGGGCACACCCGCGACGGAGGGAAGAGCCCCGGACGGCCCGGCTCCATCCGTGCAGACCGCCCCGTACCCGGACACGGCGGGCCGGCCGGCAATGGCACCTTGGGCGGGGGAAACAGGCCGGACGGACACAGCTGGAAGGCCGGGTGTGACGGGCTGACCGGAGGCGACGGAAATATCGCCGGGAACGGACTGATCGCAGGGAACCGATTGGGCGCAGGGAACGGAAGATCCCGAGGGATCGGGCTGACCGGAGAGTACAGACTGGACGCAGGAAAGGGGCTGGCCGGGCGCGGCGCGAAGGCCGGGGAAATCGGGATCGAGGATGGCGGCAGGTACGAAAACCTCTGCGGAAGGAATTTCCGCAGAGGCCGGGTCGGTTTTAACAGACATTGGTTTGATTTTTGAACCCTATGCGCGGCGCCGCGGCGGGAGGTTCGGAAGAAAATGCCGTTCCGGCGGCTGCGCCGGGCCCGGAGGGATGGCCGGAACGGATGAGGCGGATTACACGCAGCGCTTCAGCTCGGAGAAGTCGAAGTCGTTGAGCACTTCGCCCCCGGCTTGCGTGGTGTGGAATTCCCACCAGACGGGCACGAGATCCGTAACGGGGTGCTGCCCCCCTTCGGGCAGCGAAAGGCGGCCGCGGTAGACGATGACCGACGCCGTGAGGCGGCAGTCCGTATCGCCGAAGCGGAACGCGAGCGAACCCGAAAAATAGTTCCCGCCGTCGATGGCGTCCGACAACCGTGCCGCCGCCTCATGGTAAAGTTCAGGTGAAACCGAATACATAATTGATAATTAGCAAGATTTTTGCAAATAAATTTGCAGACAGAAATAAATTGTTTAACTTTGCAGGACAAAGATAAGTTCAAATATTGAATTTCCAAATAAAATATTCAATTTTTTAATATAAAATTTTCCGATCAAAAGCTATGAACGAACGGGTAAAACTGATACGGAAACAGTTGGGGATGACGCAAGAACAACTGGCACAGCGGCTTGGCATCGGCAAGGCGGCGCTCTCGATGATCGAGACCGGCAAGGCGGGGCTCTCGGCACGCAACCGGAACATCCTGGTTCAGGAATTGAACGTAAATCCCGAATGGCTCGAAAGCGGCAAGGGCAACATGTTCAACGCCGAACCCGACCTGACAGCTTACATGCACCGCACGGACAATTCGCTGCCGTTGCAGAGCGTGCCCCTCTACTCGATCGAGGGCACGGCGGGACTGGTACCGCTGTTCGCCGACCAGGCGCAGGCCAAACCCGTGAATTTCATCCACATTCCCAACCTGCCCAAATGCGACGGCGCCATATATATCGTAGGGGATTCGATGTACCCGCTACTCAAAAGCGGCGACATCGTACTCTACAAACAGCTGGGCGACATCAACGATATCTTCTGGGGCGACATGTATCTGCTGTCGATCGACATCGACGGCGAGGAGTACGTGACGGTGAAATACATTCAGAAATCCGACCGCGAGGGGTATGTGAAACTCGTGAGCCAGAACCCGCACCACGCAGACAAGGACGTGGCGATCAACCGCATAAGGGCAATCGCGCTGGTCAAGGCCAGCATCAGGATGAACTCGATCCGGTAGCGGCCCGGACGGGGCGCCCGTATGCCCGTATCTCCCGGGAAACGATCCCGGCGGCAGCGCCCCGATGTCCGCCGCAAACCCGCTGCCGGACATTGTACTGCAAAAACGGCACAGCTGAAGCGGGAAGGGCGGAACCCGCAGCCGGGAACCTGCCGCGAAAGAAGATGAACCGGCACCCTGATTCCGAAAAAATTTCCTATCTTTCGGAAAATAAAACCGCCTGACATGGAACTATCCGATAAAAAATTCGCGGTGCTGATCGACGCCGACAACATCTCGCACCGGAAAATCAAGGACATACTCGACGAAATCGCCAACTACGGCACGCCGACGATCAAGCGTATCTACGGCGATTTCACCGACCCGAAGTTCGCGGCATGGAAAAGCGTGCTGCTCGAGAATTCGATCACCCCGATCCAGCAATACGCCTACACGACAGGCAAGAACGCGACGGATTCGGCGCTGATAATCGACGCGATGGACATCCTGCACAAAGAGTCGGTCAACGGATTCTGCATCGTGTCGAGCGACAGCGACTACACCCGCCTGGCGAGCCGCATCCGCGAATCGGGACGGGAAGTACTCGGTTTCGGGGAGAAGAAGACCCCCAAGCCGTTCATCAAATCGTGCGACAAATTCATCTATGTCGAGATACTCGGGCAGTCCGCACCCGCCCCGGCTCCGGTATCGGCACCGGCACAAACAGCGGCAGCTGTGCCAGCAGCCAAAGCTGCGACGCCGAAAAAAACCGCGAAAAAACATCAGGGGCGCAATGCACCCGAAACAGACATGCCGGAGGCAGCCCCCGCAGAACCCGCCGCTGCGGAGAAAAAGGTAGCCCCGGCTCCGGATACGGCACAGCCCCAGCCGATCATCCGTCCGATCGACGACGATTTCAAGACACTGCTCGCAAACACGATCGAAGACGCCGCCGACGACAGCGGCTGGGCCTTCCTCGGCATCGTGGGCGGGGTGCTCACCAAGAAGATGCCGGACTTCGACCCCCGCAATTACGGGTACAAGAAACTGTCGCTGCTGGTAAAATCCCTTTCGAAAATAGTCGAAATCGAAGAGCGCCCGTCGGAAAATAAGGAGCTGAAACTCGTTTACGTCCGAAACCGTATCCGGTAGACGTCCAAGCCTGCCCGCCCCGGCAACCGAACCACGCAGGGATCACGGGCGCCCATGCAAAATACGCCGGACAGGCACCCCCGCAAGATTTTCCGGGCCACTATCCCTGCAGGATTTCCCGGCCGGATACGGCATAACAAACAGGTTACGGCAACGAGGCCGCTGCAACGCAATCTTGCAGCGGCCTTTCGCATAGCCCCCAATCCGGGTTGTGCGCCCGGCACAGGAGCTGCACGGGAACAGCGCAGGAGCAGCCGAAACAGCAGAAAGAACAACGGAAGAAACAGCGGAGGAAGCAACGGCAGAGAGAACGTCAGGAGGCGAATAACCTCGAAAAACCCGGAGCGGCACTTACAATCCGGAAGCAGCATTCGCAAAATTTTTTAATAACGCCGCTACTATCAAATCGCAATTAAAATTACAAAATCCGGTAACGATCAAGCAGCGAAACAAGCCTCTGAATGCGCAATTATCAGCAATGCGGAGGCACAAAGAGAAAAAACCGCCGGATTAGAGCCGCAAAAAAGTCATCCGCCGTGAACAATCTGACAATAAATTTATATATTTGTGATATTGTTTTCAAAACCCTACTAATCCGAAACAAGACATGGACAAAACCAATGTACGGGAGTTGCAGGATGTCGTGATCCGCTTTTCAGGCGACTCGGGCGACGGCATGCAGCTTACGGGCACGCTTTTCTCAGACACCTCGGCACTGCTCGGGAACGGGATCTCGACCTTCCCCGACTACCCTGCCGAAATCCGCGCGCCACAGGGTACCGTGGCGGGCGTATCTGGATTCCAGGTTCACTTCGGCAGCCACCGGGAGCTCAACCCCGGCGACTACTGCGACGTGCTGGTGGCGATGAACCCCGCAGCGCTCAAGGCCAACCGCAAATGGCTCAAACCGGGTGCGACGGTCATCATCGACGGCGATTCGATCACCGAAGACCACCTCAAAAAGGCGTGCTTCGCCACGCTCGACCCCATCGCCGAGCTGAAACTCGACGAGTACAACGTAGTAATCCCCGGCATCACCACGATGACGCGCGACGCGCTCCGGGAGACCGGCCTCGACAACAAGAGCGTGACCAAGTGCAAAAACATGTTCGCACTGGGTATCTGCTTCTACCTGTTCGACCGGCCGGAGGCTTACGCATTCAAATACATCGAAACCAAATTCGCAAAGAAGAACCCCGCCATAGCCGAAGCCAACAAGCTGGCCATCCAGGCGGGATACAACTACGCAGCCAATACGCACCAGTTCGCAAACACCTATACCGTAGCGCCCGCACCGCTCGAAAAGGGCACCTACCGCTCGATCAGCGGCAACGTCGCCACGGCATGGGGACTGTGCGCCGCAGCCGAAAAGGCCGGGTTGCCGCTCTTCTGCGGCTCGTACCCGATCACTCCGGCCACCGTAATCCTCGAAGAGCTGGCCAAGCGCAAAGACCTCGGGGTGAAGACCGTCCAGGCCGAAGACGAAATCGCGGGCATCTGCACCGCCATCGGCGCAGCCTTCGCCGGCAACTTCGCCGTGACGACCACCTCGGGCCCCGGCCTGTCGCTCAAGAGCGAGGCGCTGGGACTGGCCGTGATGACCGAGTTGCCGCTGGTGGTGGTCGACGTACAGCGCGGCGGCCCCTCGACGGGACTTCCGACCAAGACCGAGCAGAGCGATCTGGCGCAGGCGCTCTACGGCCGCAACGGCGAGTGCCCCGTGATCGTCGTGGCGGCATCGTCGCCCAGCGACTGCTTCCACTACGCATTCGAGG
>ERZ857882.3701-NODE-3701-length-14121-cov-3.804777_pt1 | contig 14121 bp, 10 predicted proteins | sample MGYA00519697_ERZ857882 | MGnify/ENA primary metagenome ERZ857882 (study PRJEB31778, sample SAMEA3449373) | human gut metagenome | biome: human gut; feature: human-associated habitat; material: faeces | place: United Kingdom | collected 2010/2012 ...
CTTGCCGATGGCCAAGGACAGCTGGTCGTCGTGGATGAAGGCGATGGCCGTCTTGTTCTTCTCGCTGATCACCTGCACGCCGGTGGCCACAGCCGGGGACAGCGCGGCTGCCACGAACTTGGCCGGATCGTCGGAGTAGTCGACGATGTCGATCTTCTCCGGGCCAAGGTTCTCCATAACGGCACGCACGCGAGCGCCGCCGGGGCCGATCAGCGCGCCCTTCGGGTTCACGCCATCGGTGTTGGCCTTGACCGCGATCTTGGTGCGGGCGCCGGCCTCACGAGCGATGGCCATGATGGACACGGCACCGGAGACCAGTTCCGGCACTTCGCGCTCGAACAGCTTGCGGACCAGCTCCGGGTGGGAGCGGGACACCACGATTTCCGGGCCCTTGATGCCACGGGCCACGTTCACCACGTACACGCGGATGCGTTCGCCGTGGCGGTAACGTTCGCCGGGCACCTGCTCACGGCGAGGCAGAATGGCTTCGACATCGCCCATCGCGACATGCACGTTGGAGGGGTCGGAAGCATCCTGCTGAATGATGCCGGTGATGAGCTTGCCCTTTTGGCCGGAGAACGCACCGAATACCTTCTCATCTTCGGCGCGGCGGAACAGCTGGGTGATGACCTGGCGTGCGGTGGCTGCGGCGAGACGGCCGAAGTCACGCGGGGTGTCATCGTATTCCTCGCCCAGCTTGGGAGCGGGGTAAGGGTTGTCTTCGGTGGGTTCGACCGGAATTTCGTCGGCGGCCCACACGGTGAAGTTGCCGGAACGTTCGTCAAGCTCCACGCGCGCGTGCTTGGCGGCGTGCGGGGTCTTGAGGTAGGCGAGGCGCAGGGCCTCTGCCAGCGCATCATCCAGGGTTTCGGGGTCGATTCCTTGCTCGGCGGCGAGCTTGTGTATTCCTGTCAGGTCCAGTTCCATCGATCCGTACCTCCTATGAAGTTATGTGGCGCATGGCCTATGAGTGGTCACAGTTAGCTATTAGTGTAGGTTTCCATGCAGACACGCTTCTCTTCAGGACGGTTTACCCGGCGCTTGGCATCCGTACTATGCGCGAGCGCGATGCTGTGTTCGCTTTCGGCGTGTTCGATGCCGCGACTGGCCGGACGGGCCGAGGCGGAAGCTCAAATGAGCCCTTGCGAGAAAGCGATGACGTTGGCGGGCTACGCCACCCATCCGGCTGAAGGCACGCCGTTATTAGAGCAGTATGCCACCGGTCTGGCCGCTCCCCTGGCTTGGATTGACGTTGCCGGGTATTGTTCGGGTCGTTTTGCCGAGGGAACGTTACGTGACGCGCAGACCAAGCAATGGCTGGCTTTTCTGGCCGATAAATTCGGGCAGTCCGCGCCTGAGGTGACGCCGGCGCGTCTTGATGGCGTCACGTCCGCCAACGTTGATCGATCGGTATTGGATGCGATGGCCGTGGCCGAGGATCGCGCCGGATTCGCTATCGAGGTCTTGGCCGCACGAGGACAGACCGCTGGGGCTACGTTGGCGTTGAGCGATATGCATAAGACCGCCGGGCAGCAGTTGGTTGCGCTGGCGAACGGCAATTTTGATGATTCCGGCGCACAATCCAGTTCTTCCGGCCAAAGCGACCCCCGCCAAAAGGTCTATGCCATCGACCAACTACTGGCCAACCCCACCACCATCGCCGACAAGGCAAGCGGCCAGACCGTACCGACCGCCGCCGCCATCGAAATGGACTGCGCCCGCGCGCAGATCAAGGCCGTGACCGAATCGAAATCTTCCACCGAGAGCGATATGCTGCTCATCCTCGCCGCACTGGCCGCCAAGCACGCCTACACCGCGTTCCAACTTGGCTACCCAGCGACTGACGCCGAATTGTTCGAGTAGACACACACTCCTCACGAAGCCGATGCGAACTTGTTGGATGCTAGTGGGCAAGTCGAGTTGAGGCACGTTCCACCAATGTGAAATCGGTGGTGTACGTACGGGCCGGGCCTGAGTATCCTTCGATGCGGTCGATAAGCATGTCAACGGCATGCTTGGCATAATCATCGATATGAGGATCGATGGTGGTCAGCGCCGGCACCGAGTACTCGGCTTCCGGCACGTTATCGAAGCCGACCACTTGTACATCGTCAGGTACATGCAAACCACATCGTTGCAATTCATGAATTGCGCCTAAAGCAATGGCATCATTGAGACACACTACAACATCCGGGCATGGGAGCTTGTCTAGCATAGCTTTTGTCACGCGCATACCTTCACGCTGATTCATGCTTTCTGCCGGAATCACATACCGCCAATTCACCGATAATCCGCGCTCTTCAAATGCCTTCACATATCCTTGGGCGCGTAACGCCTGGGTCCCTTCCGTCTGACGACGCAGCACTGCCTCATCCACCAGTTCAGGAAGAACACCCATCAGAGCAACCGTTTGGGCACCTTCATCCAAAAATCTTCCTACAACCGTGGAGATGGATTCAATGTTGGGCATGGTGATCCAATCGCTTTTCCCGTAGGCCAGATGGTCTCCGGTCGTTACAATCGGATATGGCTGCTCCAGAACGGCCCCTTCATCCGCGAGCGGCGACATTACGAACAGAATCCATCCTTCCGCCCCTAAACGATAGGACTCGTCAACGCTGGCAACCAACCCTTCACCGTCGGAACCATATGTGTTGATGACTACACCGTAATGGCGTTCTTTTGCGTATTCAATGACCTTGTCAGTGAAAAAAGGAACGAACGGCTGCGAGAAATCGAAGATGTTGAGTCCAATAAGCTTTGTGCCGCCAGATCGCATTGCACGCGCCGAAATATTGACGGTATATCCAAGCTTACGCATCACCTCTTCCACACGGCGACGTGTATCCGGTCTCATACTGCCAGTGTCATTCAGCACATTGGAAACCGTCTTGATGGAGACGTTCGCCTCACGCGCCACGTCCTTGATAGTTACGCGGTTTCCCATTGTTCGAATCCATTTCTGCTTATTACATGACACACCTTCAACAGCGTCATTATGTTCTTATTATGGTAAGTCACAGTCGGGTCGAGCATCTCCTCCTCATATCGGAATCATCTACCCCTCAACCTCAGAATTCAGCCAAGGAGCTTTCCTCCGTTGGACCCCATGCACCATTAGGCAAATATCCTTCTGACAATACTGCAGGACGATCGAACGTAGAGGTTAAACTTTCTGGTTGAAGAAACGCACGCACGCCATCCGAACAAGGGACTTTCTGACCGCCGGCTTTCAACCTAGCTTTTTACATACCCGTCTTTTCTCCTTATTCCTTTGTTGGGTATCGAATTGTTCCAGTCGATGTGAATGACGGCATTGTCTTCCTTTGACTGGTAGGCCACATTACATTAGTGGCGAATCCGAACCTCTCTTTCTGCAATCCGGGCATGTTGATGATTGTTTGGGTATTGCTTGGTGGTTGTACAGGGCACAGCAACCATAAGAGACTGCGCCCTGTCATGCGCCACCGTCACTCGAATCACTTCACGTGCACGGCGGTCCAGGAGACCGGCGGCAAGGTCACACGCACAGTGCCGGTATCGGCGTCGGACGTGATGGTGGTGTTGGGGTGCAGAACGACTCGGTTCTGGTCTTCCAGCGTGTTTTTTGCCAGCAGATCATCCTCGTGCAGGGTTTGCGCCTCGACCGCGGAAAGTGCGAATCCTCCCGGCAGCTTGATGGCAAAGTCATTGGCCGCTTCCATGGAGCGATTGACCACAAACACGCTGATCGTACCGTCCTCACCACGCACGGCTACGGAATTGATCGTCGGCACTTCACCGTATTTGTCGGTTTCATACGTTCCGGAAGCCAGTTTCGGTTCAAGCACCGTGCCGCCCTTGGCGAGCTTTGCGGTCAGCGAGAACGGATAGAACGTGGTCTGACGCCACGCCGGGCCGCCCGGTTCGGTCATAATCGGCGCAATTACGTTGACCAACTGGGCCAGGCTGGCGGCGTGCACGCGGTCGGCGTTCTTGAGCAGGGTAATCATCAAATCACCGAACACCACGGCGTCGGCGGCGCTGTACACATCCTCGAGCAGGCGCGGGGCAACCGGCCAATTGCCGATGCCTTCCGGATTCTTGCTCGGCTCTTCGTTGAGATACCAGACATTCCATTCATCGAACGAGATGAACACGTCGTGCTTGCTCTTCAGCCGGGCCTTGGTTGCATCGATGGCGGCGGCGACATCGTTGATGAAACCGTCCATATCGACGCCCGAGGCAAGGAAGCTCTTCATGTCACGGGTGCCATCAGGCTGAAGTTCCGGATGGTAGTACGCATGGCAGGAGACGAAGTTGACGTTGTCAAACGTCTTCTCAAGTACGGTTTCTTCCCACTTGCCGAAGGTGTCCATCACGTGGCTGGATGAACCACAGACCACCAGTTCAACGTTCGGATCGATGGCGCGCATACCTGCCGCCACCGAGGCCGCCAAGGTGCCGTAATCCTCGGCGGACTTGTGACCGGTCTGCCACGGGCCATCCATCTCATTGCCCAAGCACCACATCTTGATGCCGAACGGCTGATCGGCACCATTGGCGCGACGCTCCTCGGAGAGCTTGGTGCCGCCGGGAATATTCGCGTATTCCAACAGGTCGAGGGCCTCTTCAAGACCACGGGTACCCAGATTTACGGCTTCCATCAGCTCGTTGCCGCCGGTTTTTCCAGCCATTTCGCCATTTCGTGCAGACCAAACTGATTGGTCTCGGTGGAATGCCATGCCAAGTCCAGGCGACGCGGCCGCTCATCACGAGGACCAACGCCATCCTCCCAGCGATAGCCGGAAACGAAATTGCCGCCAGGATAGCGAATCGTGGTAGCGCCGAGTTCCTTGACCAGTTCGATGACGTCCTTGCGGAAACCGTCTTCATCGGCTTCGGGGTGGCCCGGCTCATAGATGCCGTCGTATACGCAGCGACCCAGATGCTCCACGAACGACCCGAACAGTCTGTCGTTGACCGGAGCTACTTCAAAGTCATTATCGACGACGAGTCGAGATTCCTCCAGCTCCCCCGGTTTATTGTCGTGCGAATGCTCGGACATGTGCTCTCCTTTAATCGTTGTCTTCAATACCGCAAGACAACGTTGTGCTAAATACCAAAAGCAATCGGCCCATCTTCTTGGTTCACCTGTTTTGCGGCATCGCCAATCAGCGGTGAATGTGCGTTCTGGATATTTAATACAACCTTGTACTTCTGTTGATATCGATAATACGATGGTTGTACTTAGTACGCAAGTCCCGCTGAGTACAACGTTATCCTTTTCGCTATTTTCCACCCGACACGCCGTATACGATACAGCACAGGAGCGAATACGGACGTTCGTATCAAAAACAAAAAGGGTTCCGGGACAAACCCGGAACCCTAAAGGCGGATAAGGCGAGATTCGAACTCGCGGAGGCTTTCACCTCACACGCTTTCGAGGCGTGCTCCTTAGACCGCTCGGACACTTATCCATGCTGCCAAAATGGCAACTTGTTCATTATGCCACATTCTGCCGACCTGGCAAATCGGAGTTTCGCTGAGCTCGATTCGGCGTGGGATAATGCGATTTTGTGTGAGATTGCGATGGGTCAGACGATGAGCCGATTAACAGTCCGAATTGGTCAACTGCGAAAATCCGAATTCTTCAACTACCAAAATCCGAATATTGGTGGTGGTAGAAGCGGTGACGGGGCCACTCTGCATTGAGTGGTCTCTCCCTCGGTCAGCCTTACGGCTGACAGCTCGAACGCAATTAAGGACAGCTTTCCAGCTGCCATTTTATTTGCTCACTGTCGTTCGCCTTCGCCTAAAAACGCCTCCGGCGTTTTCTTCACGGCTCAGCTCATCGGAGGGGGCTTGGAATTTTATTTATGCCACCTGTTCGTGGACGGAGGCGTTGACCCATTGGGACTGCTGGACGTTGTATCCAGAGAAGATGCCGATGTCGAGCATGCAGTCGCGGTAATCGCGGCCGTGGGCGATGGTGATGTAGCTGTCGTCCACCAATCGGTTATGCGTGGGATCCAGTCCGACCCATCGGCCATCCTGATACACCTCGACCCAAGCATGGGTCGCGCCCTCTCCCCCAAGCAAACCGGCAATGTAGCGCGCGGTCAATCCCACATGCCGGCACACGGACAGCATCACGTGCGCATAATCCTGGCATACGCCCTTGCGCTGAGCCAAGGCCTGTTCGGCGGTGGTGCGAATCGTGGTGGAACCGGGCGTATACACAAACGCCTTGTAGACCTCATCCATCACTTCGGCGGCCTGCTGCACCGGAGTGGCGTCGGAAGGCAGCGCCGCCAAGCGTTCGCGGCATACGGCAATCATCGCCTCCACGTTCGGGCCGGGAATGGTGAGCGCTGAATTGAATCGGTACAGCGGTTTATAGGCTTCCTTATGGATATGCGCATTGTCCACGAAGGCGATGCCGGTCACCGAGTAGCTGAATATGTCGTGCGGCTCAGGGATGAATCCGGTCATCACCACGGAGTCAAAGGAGTCGATGGTGGTTTCGAGTTCGGTTTCGGGCTGAATCTTCACTTCCACGTCAATCACCTGTTGGCGAGGGCCAGTGGAGGGAATACAGCGAAGCTGGAACCTGTGATCGGTGACCGGTGCGCTGAAGGACAGCCTCATCTCATAGTCGAACACGAGTTTTTTCACAACGTCTCCTGCACTTACACACGAGCCGGCAACCGGCATATTCTCGGGATAACAACACTACAGCCATGGCTGAGGTATGGTCCGTGCGCTCACAGCCCACGCATATATTCCGGCAATCTGCTGATATGCACAGGCCGGCACTCGGGCGCACGTTTTTTTCGCCATACCACCATAGCATTTGAACCCGTCAGGGTGTCAGGTCGGGATCAGGGACGCTTGGCGTCCATGTTCATGGAGCTCAGTGAGCCCATGTCTTTGATGGCCAGCGCGCTGACACGGCCGGAGTAGTCGTCAAGGTACTTCTTCAGCAGGTCGGCGACTTCCTGATATCCGCGAGACGGCAGCTGACCGACCAGCCAGCTCAGTCCGTCGGCGAAGCAGCTGGGCAGCGGCATGCCGTCCAAGGTCATCGAATAGGCGGCGAGCTTCTTGAGCGGCGCTTCCAGCTCCTCCATCGTCAGGCCGAAGCGCGTGTACAGGTCGATGCGTTCCAGATATTTGCCGATGAAGATGAACGCCTTCAGCGTGGGGTCGACCGGCGAATTCTCGATGCCGCCCCAGAAAGCGAGCATGTCATCGGTAATATCGCGCTGCTTGTAGATGTCCTCGGCATCGGCCGCGTATTTGGCGGCATCGGTGATATTGGTCATCGCCAACTCCACGTACTGCAGCAGACGCGAGCTCAATTCCGGGCGCAGAATCACGGCGTTGTTGAATGCGGAAGTTACGGCCGACCGCACCGAATCAGGATTGGACCCGTCGTACAGGAAGCTGTTCACGAACCCGTCGAAGTCCTCGAAATCTTCGGGCAGGTCGAGTGCGTGAGCGAACGGACGGAAGGCGTCCACATCGGTGTCCATCACACGATCGTAGAACGGGAAGAACTGGTTCAGCGTGGTGAAGGCGCGCTCGGTGTATCGACCCAGCCAATACAGGTTGTCTGCCTTGGAAGCGGTAACCAGCGACAACGAATGGTGGCGGGACTGGCTCAGCAGGTTCGCCACCTGCGTTTCGGCACCGTACTCGTGCTCCACGCCGGATTCGGGTGCCAACACCCACGTATCCTTAAATCCGCCACCCTGCGACGAGTTGACAATCATCTGGCCGGGCACCGACGAGTATCGAGTCAAGCCCGAATACCACACGTGCGTATTCTTGCCGGTGACCACGAAGGCACGCAAATCGCACTTGCGCGGCGACATCTCGCCGGTCTTCGGGTCCACCACATCGATATCACGGAACTGAATCACCTCTTGGGCAATGAATCGACGCGGCTCCTCCTTGATCCGGTTGGCGAGCTCCTCACGTGCGGCGGCATCCAGCGACGAACCAAACACCACGCCGTAACCGCCGGCTTCGGCCACATCCTTGATGACCAGCTCGCCCATCCGATTCAGGACTTCCTTGCGGTCGGCCTCGAACATCGGCATGTACGTGGGCGCGTTGTTGAGAATCGGTTCCTCGCCGAGATAGTACTTGATCATCTGCGGCACGAAGTAGTAGACGGCCTTGTCATCGGCCGCGCCGTTGCCCGGCGCGTTGACGATGGCCACGTTGCCCGCGCGGTAGGCGGACAGGATACCGGGCACACCGATCACCGAATCAGGATTGAAGGCGAACGGGTCGAGGAATTCGTCGGACAGGCGGCGGTAAACCACGCCCACACGGTGGCGTTTGCCGGCGTAGTCGAGGAAGTAGACCTTGTTGTCCACCACTTCGAGGTCTTCGGGGAAGGCCAACGCCGCACCGGTTTTCTCCGCCAGATAGGCGTGCTCGAAGAACGCGGAATTGTAGCGGCCGGGAGTCAGTACCACGGCGATGCCCTCGGTGGAGACAAAGTCCATGGCTTTGCGCAACAGGCGCGGGTATTCGCGATTATCGCGAATACGAACGTCGCGGAACAGGCGCGGGGAGATGCGGCGCTCGATGTCGCGCACGAACAGCGGGTAGCTGGCACCCGAGGGGATGCGCAGGTTGTCTTCCAGCACCCACCAGCGGCCGTCCTCGCCTTGGACCAGGTCCTCGCCGGCGATATGCGCGAAAATGCCGCCGGGAGGGGTCACACCGTTGACCTGCGGGAAGTAGCCGGCCGAGGTGTATACGTATTCTTCCGGCACGACGCCATCATGAATAATGCGCTTATCGGAATAAATGTCCTTCAGATAGGCGTTCAGGGCGTTGACGCGCTGCTTCAGGCCCTTCTCCAATTCGTCGTATTCGTCGGATTCGATAATGCGCGGCACAGGGTCGTACGGGAACAGCCGGTCATGGTATTCGCCGTTCTTGTAGATGCCGAAACGCACACCGTTGCGGGACAGCTCTCGATTGATCGCTTCGCGGCGGTTTACCAGTTCATGGGCCAGTCTGCGTGCTGCGGATTCGATCATCGTGCCTGCTCCTTGCTGTGGCGGCTTCTGTGGCTTCAAGCGGTTAGGCGTGTTGAGCGCACGCTGACGCCGCAAGCCGTAACCGGGTTTGATGGTTTCAACCTAAGGCGGGCCCGTTTCAACAAACGCGCGAGAATGTTACAGGCAGGTCACTTCGCCGGCCGCGTGCATCTTGACGACCGCACTCGTCTCGCCGACCGCACGCATCTTGCCGACCGCACTCATCTCGCCGACCACACTCGTTACAATGAATGGCTATGACACGACTGCGCATTGACTTGGCCTACGACGGCGGCGGATTCTATGGCTGGGCCAAACAGCCCAATCTTCGTACAGTGCAAGGCACCATTGAAGATGCGCTGCACAAGGTGCTGCGGGTGCCGACCGATGACGCGGCCGAACCGTTACGCTTGACAGTGGCTGGACGCACCGACACCGGTGTACATGCCTCCCACCAAGTGGCGCATCTGGATGTATCCGATGAGGTACTGAATCGCTGCGTAGGTCACATGACCATTCCGGTCACCGAGGCGCTGACTCGCAGACTCAAGGCTGTGCTGCCTTCGGACATCGTCATTCATGGCATTGCCGTAGCTCCGGTCGGCTTCGATGCCAGGTTCTCCGCATTGGAGCGCACTTATGTGTATCGGGTCGCCGATCGTTCGTCTGAGGTCGACCCGCGCCTGCGTGGATGCGTACTTACCGTGGATGAAGCGCTGGATCTGGAGCTTATGAACCGCGCAGCCTCATTGACCATCGGCCTGCACGATTTTGGTTCCTTCGCCACTCCGAATCCGGGAGGCACTACGATCCGTGAAGTCAAGACCGCCTATTGGCGGCGGGTGCCGATCACTCCCCTAGTACCGGATGAGATGGCATCGCATGAAGCATATCGGACTCCGTCGCTGGAGTCCGGCCTGGTAGTGTTCACGATTGTGGCGGACGCCTTTGCCCGCAATATGGTGCGCTCCCTGGTCGGCTCATGCATCAAAGTTGGTTCGGGACGCAAATCACTGGAGTGGTTTGCCGGCAAAATGGCCGAGCCAGTACGTGAAGGCTCAAGCGGGCCGATTGCGCCGCAGGGCCTGACTTTGGAGCATATCGCATATCCCGCCGATGATCAGCTGGCCGCAAGAGCCGAGGCCATTCGGGCCGTACGTACGTTGTAGATTCTATGAAAACAACGCAAAAGGGCTGGAACCCAAACGGATTCCAGCCCTTTCAGCTAGCTTAGCGAAACGCTATTCAGCTCACTCGGCCTTCTCGGCGTCAGCGGCTTCCTCAGCGGGAGCCTCAGCCTCAGCGGCGGCGGTCTGGAAGCGCTGACTGTCGGCAACGAAACCCGCATTGTCGGCTCCTTCCAGTATTACGAGTCGGGCGGCGTGTGGCAGGTGACGGATGTCAAGTACCGCATGATGAAGCCCAAGGATCACGGCAACCTGCAGAAGCTGAGCGAGGGGCATGCCCCTGCCTATGTGCTGACGCAGGCGGACGAGCTGAGCGGCGAGCGAGCCTTCAGCGCCCTGGCTACCTCGGTGGAGCTGCGCGGTCTGTACGTGGCGGAAGCGATTGCCACGCAAAGCGAAAACGCCGCCAGGGACGGCGCGCTGACGCTGACCTGCCGTCAGGGGGACAGCGAAATTCAGGTGCGCACAGCCCGGCTGACGGACGCGCAGGGCACGCTGATCCTGCCGGAGGATTTGCTTAACAAGACGATCGACGTGAAGGGCATTGTGGATATCTACGAGGGACAGTGCCAGATTCGCGTGTTTTCCATGGATCACATTACCATTCAACCATGATTGAGACAAGGAGAGACTGATATGAAGAAACTGCTTGCGCTGCTGATGGCAGTCGCCCTGTGCATGGGGCTGCTTGCGGGCGTGGCTATGGCGGAAGATGAAAATCTTGCCTCGGCCAAGGGTCTGCTGGATTTCATGTATAAGAGCAAGAGCCGCGATAAGCTGACTGTGACCGCCGAGGATTACACGGTGATTAATCAGCTGATGATCGATGGCGTGGTTTATCCTGTCACCTGGGCTGTGGATCTGGATACCATTCAGGTGCAGCCTGCCGAGAACGGCAAGTACACCATCGTGCTGGACAAGGCCAACGCCAAGGAAACCACCTACACCCTGACCGCTACCGTGACCGCCCCCGATGGCAGCACGCTGGATGTGGCCTATCAGCGCGTTATGCCCGCCATGCTGCTGGAAATGAGCTATGCGGACATCGTGAACGCCGCCTATACGCTGGAGGACGGCGCGGCCATGAGCAAGACGCAGCGCCTGTTCGGCACCGTGACCGCCATCAACACCGCCTGGAGCGATGAATATAAGAACATCACCCTGACCATCCAGGTGGGCGACCTGGCCGACAAGACCATCCAGTGCTATCGCCTCAGCGGCGAGGGCGCGGACAAGCTGGCCGTGGGCGACGCGATCACCGTGGAAGGCACCATCAAGAATTACAAGGGAACCATCGAATTCGATAAGGGCTGCCAGCTGGTCGGCTTCGGCGACATTCCCAGCCAGGCTGCTACCCTGGACGCCGCCTATGCGCTGGAGCAGGGCGCGGCCATGAGCAAGCCCAGCGTGCTGCGCGGCGAAATCGTTAGCATCGATACCGCCTGGAGCGATGAGTACAAGAACATCACCGTCACCATCGTTTGCGATGGAAAGACCGAGCAGCCCGTGCAGTGCTACCGTCTGAGCGGCGAGGGCGCGGATAAGCTGGCTGTGGGCGATGAAATCGCCGTGGTTGGCACCATCAAGAACTACAAGGGCACCATCGAGTTCGATAAGGGCTGCAAGCTGATCCCCGTGGACAGCGTGGCGAGCGTCAAGAATGTGCTGGCTGCCTACACCCTGGAAGAGGGCGCGGCCATGACGGAAGCCTGCACCGTGACCGGCGTTGTGGTGGCCATCCCCACTGCCTGGAGCGATGAATACAAGAACATCACCGTCAATATGGTTGTGGCTGGTCTGGAAGACTATGTGCTGCAGTGCTACCGCCTCAGCGGCGAGGGCGCGGACAAGCTGGCCGAGGGCGACACCATCACCGTAACGGGCACCATCAAGAATTACAAGGGCACCGTGGAGTTCGATAAGGGCTGCACCCTGGACGCGGTTGCCGCCAAGTAAATCTGATCTGATACGCATAACAAAGAGCCGCTGATCGAAAGAGCAGCGGTTCTTATCATATCAGTAATTTTGAAGCAATCAACGCTCAGCGCAGCTTTTCGCGCACATCCTCGTCGCCCAGGAAGAACAGCGCCAGCGTGCCCGGCCCTACGTGGGAGCCGGTGACGGGCTCATAGCATACCGTCATGATCTCCTTGGGCGGGTGTTTGGTGCGCAGCAGGGAGGCCAGCGTTTCCGCGTCCTCCGGGCAATCGGCGTGCGCGATGCCCACCATCTGCTGCTCGGGATGGCGAACCAGCGCATCATAGCGCTCTGCCAGCCCCTGGATGGATTGCCTTCGTCCGCGCGTGCGGGCGAAGGTGACGATCTTGCCTTCATTGTCCCCCTTGAGCAGGGGCTTGATGCCCAGCACAGTGCCCAGCAGGGCCTTGGCCCCGGAGACGCGCCCGCCGCGGCTGATGTAAAGCAGGTCGTCTACGGTAAAGTAGTGGGCGATATAGGGGCGGAGAGAGAGGATGGTGTCGGCCGTCTCGTCCAGGCTCATGCCCTTCTCCCGCAGCGCAAAGGCCCGCAGGACCAGGAGGCCCTCCCCTAACGTGGAAGAGAGCGTATCGACCACGCGGATCTTCCGCTCCGGGTAGCTCTCCTCCAGCTGCTGGGCGGCGATGGTGGCCGACTGGTAGCTCGACGAGATGCCGGACGAAGCACTCAGGAAGAGAATGTCCAGGTCAGACTGCAGCAGCGGCTCCCAGTATTCCGCAAACCGCTGGGGCGGGATCATGGAGGTCTTGACCTCCACCCGCTGCTTCATCGCCCGGAAGAAGGCCGCGCTGTCGTACTCTTCGGGGGCCTGACAGGTGTGTTCCTCCCCGTTCATATAGTAAGACAATGGAATGACCACCAGCCCCCGGCTGGCCACTTCCTCCAGGGGCAGGCCGGCCAGAGAATCGGTGACAACGGCAAAAGACATGATTTTTGTCTCCTTGTTATGTAATATCTAGAACTAGATTACCAGGAGCGAGAGAACCTGTCAAGGGATATTAGCAACAATTTTATCTTGTTTTACAAAATTTTCAATTTAGAAAGATTTGGAAGTCAAAACGCAAAAAGAAGCAGCCGTCCCCTATGACAGCTGCTCCCTGCATGAGTACTCAGGGCAAGAAAAAAGACGCGGCCCACCAATGCCTACCCTCCCGTCCTGGAGGGTCCTGCGGCTCTGCCTGGAAGAAGACGGACGGACAGAAAAGCGGCGCTTTCCCGGAGAGGTAACGCGGAGGAAAGCCCGCATGGGCCGGGCCTCTTGGCCTGACCCATGCAGTATACTCCACTCCCAGGGGATTTGTAAAATTGAGAAGCCCTATGCTGGTATTAAATTTTTGTTGGGGTCTTCGCAAACTGTCCCCGAATGACTTTTCCGTTGGGATTCCGACGCAGCGGCCCCACAAATTCCAGCTCCCGGATCTTCTTAAAGCCCGCGCAGGCGTCGTTGTGGAAGGCCATCAGCTCGTCCCGCAAGGCATCGCCGGGGGCATAGCCCTGGTTCAGGTGGACGTAGACCTTCACCTTCTGCCCCAGGTCCGGGTCCGGCTCTCCCACGGCCAGACATTCCGCCACAGCAGGGTGGAGGGACAGGGCGTCTTCGATCTCCACGGGGCTGACCCGGTAGCCCTTGGTCTTGATGATCGAGTCGTTCCGGCCCTGGTAAAAGAGGAAGCCGTCGGCATCCCGGCTCCCCAGGTCGCATGTGTGGAAAATATCCCCGTCCCACAGGCGGCGGGTGGCCTCCTCGTCGTTCAGATAGCCAGTCATCATGCCGTTGGGGCGCTGGCCGCCGTCGGCGACGATCACGATCTCCCCCACTTCTCCGGGCGCGGCAAAGCTGCCGTCTTCCTTCAAAATTTCGACGTGGTACTTGGGCAAAATTTTCCCCATAG
>ERZ857882.3708-NODE-3708-length-14112-cov-19.974888_pt1 | contig 14112 bp, 8 predicted proteins | sample MGYA00519697_ERZ857882 | MGnify/ENA primary metagenome ERZ857882 (study PRJEB31778, sample SAMEA3449373) | human gut metagenome | biome: human gut; feature: human-associated habitat; material: faeces | place: United Kingdom | collected 2010/2012 ...
CTACCACCTCCCCCTGCGGGTACTCCTCCTTCCCGAAGGAGGAGATTTAAGATACCACCGACTTTTTAGTCGGCCTTAAAATGATGTAGGAACTTAAATTCTGTTGAATGACCTTCTGCAAATTAGAACATGAACATAGCGACTGCTACAATACGGTTGTTGCTGACGGAGTGGGTGTCTATGATTTTACCATCCGATTTGTCCAGCTTGCCGTACCATGCCGAACTCAATGTATATTCAACTCCGAACTTCCAGTGAGGAACGTTGTAGGTAAGTTCAGCTCCGGCAGTTACCAGTTTATCGAGGTTGGTTCCTGTTCCATAGAGTTTTTCAGAGACTAATTCGTCGCTTGTTCCTAAGTTTTTGGCGTATCCTACAAAGATTCCCGGTTTCCATTTCTGTCCGTAGACCACATTCAGCCAGGAACTGGAGAAGCGTATCGGAGTGTATTCCTGCTCTTTTGTCTTGTTGTCTATGTGCTTAATTCCAAATCCTCCCAAACCGGATGCTTGTGTCAGGTTGGAACCTAATACGCTCTTGGCGCCGATGAACCAATTTTTATTGGTATATTTTACATGAGCCTCATAAGAGAGGGTAGTGATACGTTCGTCTACTTTGTACGTATGTGGGATTGATATAGTACTATTGGTGGTCGGATCAAACGTCTTTTCTTCCCATGAAGATTGAGTACGTGGCTTTAATGAAATCATTTCGATGCCGGCACCCGCCAGAAATCCTCCGTTTTTGTAATCTGCTCCGACATAAATCTCAGGGATATTGCTCTTCTTTATGTATTCCTGACTTTTACCGGCAGGTCCTTGTGACAGATACTGAGACTGCCATACCAACGCTCCGGTCAACTGAAGGTGTTTATTGTTGAAGCGATAACGAATCTGCGGTGCACGGCTGAACGGCTGGAACGGTGCTCCTACGGAAAGATTAAGAATCTGAGGAGAAACATCACCGAACAACGGATGCCATGTCTGACCTACCAGTACAGCCGACTTTCCCCAGTCCAGGTTAAAGTATGCATGGCGCAGACGAATGGTGGAGTAAGAAGTTCCCGACCCGCGGAAGTCCACTTCCACTTTGGCGGATGTCTTGGCTGTTCCCAACTTCGGGCCTGCCACATCCAGTCCCAAACGGGAGTATAATGTATAGAAATTACTGTTCGATGTAGCGTTCAGGTCTTCACCATTGCCGTCGAGCACTTCATCTTTGGGATACATGTAGAACAATCCGTCTACAGTTTCCTCGTTGGCACGGCTGTTATAGTAGAAGTCCGTGCGAATCTGTCCGTAGAATTTGAATTTAAAATCCTTTAATTGTGCGAAACTACTTGATAGTGTCATCAAGCAGAGAGATAATAGAATGTATTTTTTCATAATGTGCTTGTTAATAAACGGGCGCAAAATTACATAAAATAACTGATTCTCAATCTACCGTTGATTAAAAAAGGCACTGACAGCCTGATAATATTTGCTGATATTCGTACTTTTATGAATCGCTTTCAGTACTTTTCTGTCGGTTTGGGGCGCCAGGTATTCCCAAAAGGTCTTCATTTTAGTCAGTAGCTGTCCCTCTCCTCCTTCCAATAGTACGTCGTAATTGTTGTACACGCTTTTGTGCATGGATTTCAGTCTATCCCTCATTTCATCGGGCGCGAGCGTACGGTTTTCTTTGTATTCCAGTGCTAAAGCCGGATTTGCCAGTAGTCCGCGTCCTATCATGATTCCCGCCAGTGAGGGGAATTGTGTGCTGATGCGTTGAATATCTTCCAAATTATGAATGTCTCCATTGTAAACAAGCGGAAGCTGACAGACCTCCCGGAAAGCTGAGAATCCTTGCAAGTCAACTTCTCCTTTGTAACCTTGTTTGCCCAGACGGGGGTGCATGGTGATCTGGCGCAGAGGCAGGTCATTCAGTATGGGAGCGAGTGCCAGGCATTCATCCGGCTGTTCCCATCCCAGTCTCATTTTGACGGAGAAGCTGATCTGCGGATATCGGGTGACAATGCTGAGCAATGCTTTCACCTCTTCGGGATAAGGAAGTATGCCGGAGCCGTTATGACGTTTCGCCAGAAGCGGGAACGGACAGCCTAGGTTTATATCCACTTCCTGATATCCTTTTTCGATGAAAAGGGATAAAATCACTTCTGCTTTCTCTGCCGATGAGGCTATCAACTGAGGAATCAGGTGGGGCACCCCATTGTTCTCAGGTTCGATTCCCCGGACATCTCTGCGCCGGAAGTTCCCTTTTTCCAATCGTACGAACGGAGTATAATAGGTGTGTACACCGCCGAAGAAGGCGTCATGTGCATTGCGGTAAATTGCTTCGGTGTAACCTTGCAGCGGAGCAAAATGGATGGGTAGTGTATCTTGCATATCTTTTAATTTGCTATTCGTTATTCGTTATCTTTTCTCTAATAAAGCTTTTCCTTTTTCTGTCAGCCGATACTTCTGTTTCGGGCTTTTAGGCTGGTCAGGGAAAATTGGCTCTATAACTCCTGTTTCAACAGCAGGCTTTAAGTATTCTTTTGAAAAATAGCTACGGTTTTTCAATTCTAAAAGCTCCATCATTTCCTTAACGGAATAGGTGTTATATTCCATTATATTCAATAGGGACTGAACTTGTATGGTACTTATGTGGTGCTTATGTGGTACTTGCATGGTGCTTGTGTGGTTATTTGTCCCGTATCGGAAAACAAGTATTACAAAACCATTGGCCAACTTAAATTCCGGTTCCGGTAAATTGGCTTTTCGACATTCTTCTGTCATTAAGCTGATACCACGTCCCCAGTTTTCCAATAACTTGCGCTTATAGAGGACATTGGCAATTAAAGGATTCCGAGGTTCTGAACAATGTTCGGATTTCATCCTTTCCATATCCCAGCCATGAGGGAATGTTCCAGGATTTTCAATTTCCACACGGTCATCATAAATAGCTATTCCTACAGAGCCGCCTGGAGTCCGGAATTGTCTATGGCAAAGTGAATTGATAATCCCTTCTCGTATAGCTTTATAAGGAATCGTCAAATGTTCTTCCCGCTCCAAAGCTTCGGTTGTGCCTGACAAAGAAAGGTGCTTGAATATAAAGGTCATTGCTGAATCAAGCAATTGGAACAGATTACCTTGTACGCGCTGATTATCCATAAAGACCATTTTATCTGTTCCTTTGAAACGCGCCAGCCTTAAAAGACATTGCGGATATTCTATCAGTTCCCTGTTGGCAAACAGTACAGCGGCAGCATTGTTTAATACGCCATTCACCAGTAACCCAAATTTTTCTAAAATAATGGAGAGGTTGTTTCCTGTATTCTCTGGCAAACGACCACATTCTATTCCGAGTCTGACCGTTTTCAGAATTTCATTTTCATCCATATCCTGCAAAGAGAGTTTAGGGTTTTCAAACAGTTCCCAACGATATTTTGCCTCGTCGCGAATTATCAGCAATTGATTATACACTGCTTGTGGCATGGCGGATGTTACACTTTCTACACGATAATAAGGACGACTTTTATAGCAAAATGGGCGGTTGTCTCTTGAATTTTCAACATGGAGTGCTATTATTTTCTTACTACTGTCTGGAAGGGGAATATAAAAGACGTGTACGTTTGCTGTTGGCTCTAATCTGTTGATAGCCTCCGCAATGCTCCTTTTGGTTATATCGGCAACCTCTTGCCCGATTATCTTGCCTTTGTCTGTAATGCCGAATAAGACCGTTCCGCCTTCTCCGTTAAGAAAAGCACAAAGCGTTTCCATGCCACGTTCCAATTGTCCGGTGGTTTCTTTAAATTCCACTTGTTCATTTTCAGTTTGGGCTATGAGTTCCTTTATATCTTCTATATCTTCAGGGTGGTCTGCTTTCATACTGCGTATATTATTGATTTACAAAAGTACTTAAAAAACTTCTTATTTCCTGTAGATATACGGAAAAGTAAAAGAGAGGAACCTCCCGGCCCCTCTCTTTTGGGTGTTAAATTGATTAAAGTCTGATTTTCATATACGTTTTTAACTGAAGGTTAGAAAAATCGTGCGGGTGATTGGTTGTTATTTAAGTGCGTTGAGCCATCCGGGTACATAGCCCAGACGTTCCCGCAATTGTGCCTCGTACAAAGATTCGGGGGATACCTTCATACCGGTACTTTCTTCATATGTGACTTGTTGCTGCTCTTTACCGGAGAATTTCACGTTCATACCATGTGTACCGACTACGATAGGCGGGAAAATCTTCCACCATGTATCGCTGTCGCTCCACCATGCGAAGTTAGAAGCGTGAGAATCCGTTCCGGTCACATTCAGATTCCACAGGGTGAGGTCGCCCAGGTGATTGGGGACTTCATTTTCGTCGCCTCCTGCGCGGTAGTATACAAGTCCGCCGCTGCAATTGTCTATCAGCGTGGCACGGGGCTGTGTGGCGTGGGATTCGAAACAGGCGTCATTGCCCCAGGTTACGTTCCATAATACGGTTCCTACACTTGGCTTCGATACGCCGCAACCGTGGAACTGCCCTTGGCAACTCTTGCCGTATACGTCATTTCCTGCACTTTCATCGCGGACTTTGCCGATAAAGACGCGTGAAGAACCTTGCGAACGTACGGCTGAATGTCCGCGTTTTCCACTGATACGGATATCGTATGCCGAGCTGTTGGCAGATTCGGCAAAAGTAAGCGCTTCGCTGACACTCTCGAAGTGGACGTTGCGTACCCATGAATTGACTACACGTTGCAGCAGCAGCGGTTTATAGGCTCCGTCGTATTGCCAGCCTACTTTAGCCTGTTCGGCGTGTCCTTCTCCGTGATGGGCGTAGCCGTCCAATGCGTTTCCTACGAAGCTCAGGTCTTCCACACCGACATTCTCCAGATATTTGTACGTACGGATTTCCCACCCTTCCGTATCGTTATATTTGATGTCGATGTCGTGCATGATCGGTTCGTAGAAAGTGATCTTGCCGTTTGAGGCGGATTTCACCTGATGAAACTCGGTGATTTTGACGCCATACAGGTCGTCGGAGCTTTGGTTGATGGAGATAGGGGCTTTCGCTATCGCCCAGTTCTCGTTGAGGGCAATCGGACCGATCTCTTTCTTTACCAGTTCCCTGTCTCCGCTGCGCAAGCGCAACTGTACCCACTGTCCGGAGGAGATTCCGGTGGTTCCGCTGACTTTCACGGTAAAGTCTCCGCGCTTGGCATTCTCGGTAACGGAAGCAAGCTTGGGGGAGTTACCGGCATTGTTCGGACCGTTGGTGTGCTTGATTGCCAACAGTATAGGTGATGAACTGAGGTTGCTGATACTTGTCGGCAGATTAGGCGTTTCCATGATCAGACGGGTCTTGTCGGGACCGTCGCCTTTGATCACAAAGTTACCGCCATAGATTTCAATGCCACTGCTGACATTGTTGTTTTTCGAATCAACGGCATCCTTCTGCTTGCTTTCGTCGCGGGTGTTATCGTCGTCGTTGTGAAGAATGTAGTCGCCTGCGGGGAAATAGATTACAATCTTCGCGTTGGCGTTCAGCTTGTTGGTTCCGTTTACTCTTGTCATGCCTTTCTCTTGCAGGATGCTGATCAGCGCTTCACGGGCGGTCATGTTCTTGGCGGTCATGCGCTCTTTTACGTTGATCACTTGGTATCCTAAAGAAAATGCGCCTTGCGGCGCACTTTCTCCATGATTATATCCGGCATACGAATAGTCGGGTAGCACATTGTCCTCTCCCTGCCTGAAGCGTTGCCAAGCTAAAGCCGAGTTGGCATCTATCTCCGTGGTCAGCAGTTTTACCGGAAGTTTCACTACCCGGCAGTAACCTTCTTTCGAGAATATCTTGATGTAAATCTGTTCTTCGTATTCTTTCCCTTGCACGTTTGTTTTGGGGGCGGTGACGATCAGTTTGTTTTCCGTCAGTTTCACGCCCCATGTCTGGTTTTCGATGGTGGCTGTTTCCACGTTGGCTTGTTCTACAAGGAATTCCTGCTTTTGTCCCAGACCGAAAGTGGCTGTGCCTTCATACTTGATTGTCAGGTAGAAGTCTTTTCCGTAGATGGGGACTTTTACTTGGCTGTTGTCGGCACGGATGGTAAAGGTGATCTGTCCGGTCGCTTCGTCGATGGTTACGTTGCTGAACAGGGAACTTGCGTTGGCAACGGCTTGCGTTCCGTCGGCAATCTGGTTGTTGCCCAATTTGTTCCAGGTGCTTCCGTTGTCGATAGAGATCAGCCAGAAACCGTTTGCATCTACCTTCAGTTTCGGGGTGACGCCTGCTGTTCCCGCTTCGGGGATGGCGCTTACCGGTTTGTCGTTAACGAGCAGTTCGGTGGTCATGTCGTTGATGGTATATGCCCAGTGACCTGACGCGTTGACGCTGAACAAAGGCATATCGTTCATGTCTACTTTGCCGCTGTATATGGTTACAGTTTCGCCGTTACTCAGTTCGATGGTATAGTTATCCTGTTCATCCTTGCTATATCCCACCACCAGAATCTTACCTTCAACCATCTGCTGATAGTTGCTGATGTCCGAGTTCATCTGTTCTATGCTCGCTTCCAGATTGGCTACCCGTTCTTTCAGGTTGTCAATGTCGGAGCGCAGATCATCCCGTTCGTCGCACGAGTAAAGTGCGACGAGGAGGGTGATACATATGATTGATATTACTTTTTTCATACGTTAGTCGGTATTAGTTGGTTGCACCGTATTCGGCATATTCTGCATTCGGAACGAAGATACCGTTGGCGAGGTCGAAGGTGCCGCCGTCGAACGGATTGGATGTTAATGCTTTCAGTTCTTCTGCTCCTTCAAACGGTAGTTTACCTCCATAGAACATTTGCCAATTATAAGTCATAGTTTTGTAAAGGAGGTTATCTGCGCAAATATCTCCTGTTGGGGATGTTATCTGAGGACGAATGATGACTACATTACCTGTTCCGTCTGTATTTGTCCAGAAGATATTATTTTTAATAGAGGTTTTCGCCAGATTGCCTATGTTTACGTAGCCACCGGTATTTGTTTCCAAGTTTATAAATGTATTGTTTTCTATGGTCAGACTGGCTATACCTGAAGCTGAACCATTGAATAAAACCAATTGATTTACTTTACCTGACGGACAATAGAATGTGTTGTTTCTAAAGATGACATTGCCATAATCCTGATTCTTATTACTGCTGGTATTGATAATAAACTGTTGTGTAACAGCTGTTATCTTGATGGTACTATTTTCCATGCTGAAATTGGCAATGCTCCTTTTGTCGTTAGTAATGGCACTTACAGGTTTGCCATTAAGTACAATCTGACATTGATCAAAAGCTACATTAGCAAATGACTCGTCTGCATAAACAGTAAACAGATAATTAGTGAATCCCTCGGCTGCTTTAAATACAATGTTTTTACACAAGAAATGTCCAGTCTCGGTATTTTGTCTGAGTCTGATATAATTTCCTGTAATTGCCACTGTACTGATGTTTTGTGAATCATCTCCGATGAAAAGCAAATTAGCAGCATTAACGGTACTGTTATAGTTGACAGTGACCCCTCCTTTGATAAAATAGATGCCTGGAGTAGTGATTGTCTGATCAGAATCAATGTATGTTGCATTCTCGAATTTAGTGTTATTTACTTCAATTCCATTTACCGTAAATGTGGCTCCGCTATTATATAAAGCATAGTAGCTGTCAACTACTTGAATTGCCTTCACCTGAATCTTGGCAACCGCCCAACTGGCACCCTTATTAACCTGCACTGTTACGTCGGAACCGTTATCCGCCGTTGCACGTGTACTCATTGCGTTTGCCGGAGCTGTAATGCTCAATGTAGCTACATTGGTCATTTCATCCGCTTCGCTCACAGTAGCCACCCATCCGGCAGGAGCAGTAACGATAATGTTTTCACCTTTTACTTTTACAGTCGTAGTGGCAGTCTTGCCATAGCCTATTTCCCAGTATCCGTTCTTCATTCCGGTTTCCGGTTCGGTGATTTCGCAAAGCAAGTCTTTTACGATAGGGATAGAGATAGCTTCCGTCTGTCCTTTCAGTTTGACAACGAAGAATTCCCCGGTTGAATCTACGTATACTTCCTCAAAGAAAGAGTCTGCACTGCTTCCTCCGGAACCATCGCTGACTGCGGATACCTTTTGACCGTCTGTGTCGAGTACGTCTTCCCAGCTGGTTCCGTTATCATAACTTACCTGCCAGAAACTTCCCTCGTCCGTAATCCGGAACTTGGGAGCTATACCATCCTTACCGGGAGTGCCCACAGCCTGAACAGGTATGCCATTCTGCATCAATACCTCACCGTTCACTACCCATTGGCCCTCGTCATTGACAGTAATCTCTGGATAAGCAACTTCTCCCTTCGAGCCTTGTGTCAGTGAGATGGTTTCTCCGTTACTCAGTTTCAGTTTATATGTACCGTTTGTATTCGTCACTTCTGTGATAGTCTGACCACCTTCAAGCAGTCGCTTGATAGCTGTCATGTTATCGTTCAATAGACTGACTTGTGCTTCCAAAGACTCTACGCGGTCTTTCAGATTGTCAACATCGTCTCTCAAGTCGTCTGTATCGCACGCTGCCAATGCAAACAGCGCAAATGCGGTTAACATGATTGATTTAAAGTAATTCATAGATATAATGTATTAGTTATTATTTTATTCGTTTATTTTTATTCCACTACGTTTACCACCATGTGGTAAGTAGTCGTGGAGGAATGATCGATATTGGCATTACGAGCGAGGAATGTCACGTTGTAGATACCAATTTGATTGTAGGTATATGTGTACTTATCCAGACGCTGGGTAATATCCTTTACTTTCGTTCCCTGATCGGGGCTGCAAGAGTTAACGGTAATCAGATCGGAAACCAGCCAGCTGTATTTCAGCGGATCGTTGGCATTGGTACTATGGATGAAGAAGGAGCCGCCGCCTACACCTGTCAGGTTCCAGATACCGGATACGTTATTGGTAACTGTCCCGTATTCACGGTCTTTGGTCATGCTGGTCTGATCCTTCAGATTCCATTTGTTCTTCATATTGATCGGAGTAAAGCCGAAAGAACCGGCAGAATATTCTGCTTCCTGTCCGCTCGTCATCACATTATTGATGCGCATCCGCTCAAAGTACATCTTGGATTGTGCCACTGTATTGTCAATGCCACGGTAGCAGATAGCGATTGCAATCCGTTTGCCCATGTATTCTTTCATATCAAAACTGTATGGAGTGGCAAGATCGGCATTGCCTACCGCCGCTGTCGGGAATGCGGACTGCGGAACCAGTTCTTTCCATTTACCGTCTTTCTCAAATTGCTCTACAAGCAAAGAGTCAGCTTCGAAATTATCCTTGTATAATCCGGTGAATTCATCGGAGATATATACGTGTTTCTCCAATGTCGTGCTCGGGTTACCGTACTGGAACCAGATAGAGAAGTTCAGCATAGACGACTTGATCTGTGAAGGATCAATTGTTTCGCGTTCGCGATATTCGTATTTGCTGCCCGCTTCTCCACTGAAGAATGTCAGGAAGTCCGGATCGCCCGAAAGGATGAACTCTATCGGAGTACCTTTTTTGGCAGTAATGATCTGTCCGTCGAAGCTTACATTCTCGTTGGTCGCTACTTTTACGTGCAGACCTACCGCTTCGTCCAGCCCGTCGCTGCAAGCCCCGAAGAAGAGACTTGCTACACAGATGGCTATGAGTTTATATGTTTTCATAATCTATGATACTTTTATCGATGAATACTGTGATTACCAACCCGGATTGTTCTGTGTGATATCTTTGTTCACACTCATTTCCGCATCCGGAATCGGGAAGTAGTTGTAGGTGCTGGAGATGTTGAAGTAGGTATATACGTTGGTAGGTCCCTGCGTCCAGTTGTTGCCGGATTGTGCTTCGGTTACCAATGCTCTCATATTTTTCACATACTCACCCCAGCGGATCAGGTCGAAACGGCGGGTGTATTCGAAACAAAGTTCCATGGCACGTTCGTCTTTCACGGTCTGGCGGAATTCTTCCTGCGTCATGTCGGGAAGCTCGTTCAGTCCGGCACGTTCTCTTACTTCCTTCATACATTGGTAAGCCAGAGTGGTAGGGCCGTTGTTCGCTTCGTTTTCCGCTTCTGCGATCATCAGCAGTACGTCAGCATAGCGCAGGATCGGGAAGTTGATAGACGTATAGTTCTTGTCTTTCTTATCCGCTTCGTATTCACGGCGGTATTTGCCGCACATACGGCTGAAGTTCTTGGTGGCTGTGGTCTTTTCTGTGTCATCTGCGTACTGGTAAGTTCCGCGTTGCTGACCGTATTGGGACATTACTTCAGCAAGTTTGCCCTGCTCAAATTCACGGTGGGTAACGCCTGTATTCTTGCCTCCGGCTTCTTTGTATTCAAACGGAGCGATACTCCAGTTGAAACGTTTGGTATCACCGTTGTTCACATAAAGGTTGTACAGTTTCGGAGTGCTGTAGATAAAGGCATAGCCATATCCGGGGTCTTTGGCTCCCGTCACATCGCTTTTGGAGGACAGATCCGGACCGGCGAGTCCGATGATGTTACCGATACGGCCTTCGGCTTGTGTATCCGAAGTGTTGTTGCCGGCAAATTCGGCTTCCCAGATGCTTTCGTTGGCAGTGGTGTTATACTTGTCGGAACACATATCGATGAAAGGATCCCAGTAGTTGGCAGCTAGTTTGTGACCGGCAGTCATTACTTTCTGGGCATAGAAGCTGGCTCTTTCGAAATAGTCTTTCTTTTCGGCCTGTGTGGCATTGCGACCTTCACGGTAATGCTCGCCTGCACGGAACAGATATACACGTGCCAGTATGCCCCATGCGGTAGACTGAGAGATACGTCCCGGCTTGTAAGCAAGATCGGAGGCCGATTTCAGACCAGTATCGGCGGCATCTGCCATTTCGGAGATGATGAAGTCATAGATTTCCTGCTTGTCCGTACGCGGGATATTCAGGTTGGTAACGCTTTGGGTTGAAACTGTTTTGAAAGGAACATCTCCCCAGCACTCTACCAGATTGAAATAATAGAATGCACGCAGGAAGCGGGCTTCGGCGATGTACTGTTCTTTGACGCCTGCATCGAAACCGTTTACTTTGTCGATGTTTTCGAGGAACATATTGGCACGGTTGATGCCTGAATAGAGGGCATACCAGAAGGCAGTCACGGCGTTGTCACTGGTGGTGGCGTTGTTGCAGATCAGTCCGGTAGATGCGGGACCGCGTCCGCTGCCTCCGTAGTGGGATAAGTCGTCACCGGCTACGAGGTACATATAGTCACCGCCGTAGAAAGTAGGTTGCGACAGTATGGCGTAGATGCCTGTCAGGAAGGAGTTGGCTTCAGCGGGGGTGTTGAAGTAGTTCTCCGGCGTCAGTTTGGTAGGTTCTTTGTCCAGAAAGTCACAGGATGCCATGCTGAAACCTGCCAATAGAGCTATGATTGTTATTTTTAATGCTTTCATAATCGAATTCTTTTTTCTAACTGTTACTATCATTATCCGTTTAGAATCCCAGGCTTACACCGAAGCTGATAGAGTATGCTCTCGGATAGGAAGAGTAGTCCAGACCGGGAGTGAGCGCACTGTTGCGTACAGATACTTCCGGATCATAACCGGAATAACCGGTACATGTCCACAGGTTTTGTGCGGCAACGTAAACACGTGCTTTGTCTATCTTCCATTTCTTCACCAGCTTGGCGGGGAAGGTATAGCCTACTGTTACGTTCTTCAGACGCAGGTACGAACCGTCTTCGATGATGCGTGAAGAGATCACACGGTTGGAAGAGGAGTTGGTAGCCGCAGGGATGTCACTGGTCGGATTTTCCGGTGTCCAGCGGTTGGCATAGCTGGCGAACTGGTTCAATTCGCGTGAACGGTTGTTGGAGCTTTCAAAGAACAGGCGGTTGGCATTCATGATATCGTTGCCGTATGACCACTGGAAGAAGACGCTCAGATCGATGCCTTTATATTCAAAGTTGTTGGTGAAACCACCGGTATGTATCGGAAGTCCGCGTCCGATAATCGTACGGTCGTTGGAGTCAACTACTCCGTCTCCGTTAAGGTCGGCATATTTGGGCATACCCGGCTGAGTGTTGGTCTCAGTAGAGTAGTGGGGCACTCCCGGTTTCAGGCTGTATGAGTTACCCGATTTGTTGAAGTCGTCGTACTTGTATGTACCTTCATAGACATAACCATACATCAGTCCCATCGGCAGACCGACTTTGGCGATGTAGCTGGACTGACCGTTGTAGTTCTGGTCGAATTGCGCGGCAGTCAGCAAGGCTGTCTGATTCTCCGACAATGCCAGTACTTTATTCTTATTGAATGAAATGTTGAAGTTAGTCGTCCACTTGAAGGCGCGTGTCTGGAAGTTGACGGTGTTCAGACTAAGTTCCAGACCATCGTTACGTACTTTACCGATATTCTTGGTAGCGCTGTAATAACCCGAAGAAAAAGGCAGGGAAGCGTCCAGCAACAGGTCGCGGGTGGTCTTCCGGTAAATATCCATCGTTATACCGATGCGTTCGTCGAAGAATCCGAGGTCGAGACCTGCGTTCCATTGTTCGGTTGTTTCCCATTTCAAATCCTTGTTGGGCAGAGAAGTAGGAACAACACCTGCATTCGTCGCATCATTGTCGAATGGATAGACGCCGCTTGGGAGGGAGTTTGTCGATGTATACGAACCGACTCTTGATTTCAATACCGCCAGCAGCGCATAATAATCATATTCGCCGATACGGTTGTTACCCGTGAGTCCCCAGCTCAGACGAACCTTACCGCTGGACAGTACACTTTTCAACGGCTTCATAAATTCTTCTTCCGAGAAGCTCCATGCGAGAGAACCGGAAGGGAAGTATCCGTAACGGTTGTCCTTGTTGAACTTGGAAGAACCGTCGGCACGGAAAGAAACGGTAGCGTAATATTTGGACATATAATTGTAAGTCACACGTCCGAGGTACGACAACATTGCCCATGAAGACTTTGCCGAAGTGGTAGTACCTGCCTGTCCTTCGCTCATGCCTGCCATACCGAGTGATTCGTTGGGGATGTGCGTTGTGCGGAATGAATAAATCTCATAGTCCGAGTTCTGGAACGTGATACCTCCCAATACATTGAGGAAGTGTTTCTTTTTGATGTTAGTCTGATAAGTCAGGGTGTTTTCGTTCAGCCATGTCAGGCGTTCCTGGCGGGTTACCTGAGCATTCACTTTATCTGTAGAGGTAGGACCTCCGTAGCGGGTATTCGAGTTGTTGAACTGATCCTGCTTGCGTGAATCATAAGTATATCCGGCGGAAACTTTCAGTTTCAGTCCTTTCAGTACTTCGTATTCTGCGAATCCGTTCATTTGAAGATTGTTGGTGTAGCTCTTCCGGTATTCGTTCTTCTGTGATTTGATCGGGTTGAAACGGTAGTCATTACTCATGTCCACATCGCTATCGTACAGTTCGGCCAGAAGGTCGGAACCGGAAGGAGAAACCGGACGATAACCCCATACGCTATACATCAGTGAGTTGGATACTGTTGTTTCTGCGGTGGAAGGATTGGGACCGTTTTGCACGTTGCTTGCAAAGTTTGCATTTGCATTGATCTTTATGCTCTTATTGATTCTTTGGTTGAAGTTGAAACGGCCCTGGTAACGAGAGAGGTCAGAGTTGATGATGACACCCTGTTGGTTGCTGTAAGAGAGTGATGCAGAGTAGTCCATTTTATCGCTGCCACCACTTAAACCTACATAGTGGTTGTGGCTGATAGCTGTACGATAAACTTCGTCCTGCCAATCATAGCTCTTGAAGTTTTTATAATCATCGAGAGTGATACCATCTTTCAGATAGTAGTAAGCAAACTCATCCACATTTTCTCCATCTACTTCTTTGGTATTTCCTTCCATGATTTCTTTTTGCAGGTTGACGAAATCGTAGCCGTTCATCATGTCCATGGTGTTTCTTACTTTGCTAACACTGACACTACCATTATAAGAGAGAGTTGCTTTTCCGGCTTTACCCTTCTTGGTTGTGATGATAACAACACCATTGGCACCACGAGAACCGTAGATCGCTGTTGCAGAAGCATCTTTCAATACGTCGATGGATTCAATATCGTTCGGGTTGAGGGATGCTTCTGCAACAGCGATCTA
>ERZ857882.3709-NODE-3709-length-14108-cov-12.782039_pt1 | contig 14108 bp, 21 predicted proteins | sample MGYA00519697_ERZ857882 | MGnify/ENA primary metagenome ERZ857882 (study PRJEB31778, sample SAMEA3449373) | human gut metagenome | biome: human gut; feature: human-associated habitat; material: faeces | place: United Kingdom | collected 2010/2012 ...
CTATATTAGTTATATTCTTAGAAAAAGCATAACTAAGTTTAATAGGTAATTCCATCTTTGTTAATTTACTAAGAACGTCTATACTATTTAGTAACTTCTTATTTTTAATTTTCATTTATACCTGCCCCTTATATCCATTAATATTCATTTTCCCTTTAACAATAAGTCCATCACTATTATTTTTTCCTATAGACTCTGTACTATCTAAGAAAATTTTGTAAACTTCTTTTCCATCTATATTAAAATTAATTTTTTTAGTATTATTAAAAGCTTCAAATTTTGATACCTTATGCTTGAGATTAGCTATTTCGCTGTTTAATACTTCAATCATAGTTAGTAATTGTCTCTTTCTTATAAACATAATATCTCTCCTTACTTTTCTATAAAATTCATTTTTAATCCTTGCCATTTTACTTCTCCATTAACATATTGATAAGCTGGTGCTGTTCTATCTCCAACATACATTGTTTTAGTTATCATTCCTAACTCTGGATCTGGAAAAGTAACCGTAAAAAAAACATCACTTACAGAATTAAGTAATGTTTGTATCTCTGTTTGAGTTAATGGTCTCCACTCTAAATTTAATTTTCTCTTTACAGCAATTCTATCTCTGATAAGCTCTCCTTTTGCATTTCTGTTAGATTCTCCATCTAAATCAGATACAGTTACTTCATATGTTTTAGGGGTAGCTATTTGTACCCCATTTATACTTATCATACTACCCCTCCTATATTGGTATTACTGTTATATTTCCTTGTCTGTGCATTTTTCTAAGCTGCTTAAGTGCTACTTTACCTATTGTACTTCCATCTATTTGGAATATTATATCGCCACTTCCTAATCCACTACTAACACCTTTTGCTCCCATTTCTCCTAATAATAAACCGGCTAACTCTCTTAAGCCACCCTTATTATTTTCTAAAGGAACTACAGCCTCTTTCCCTGCGTCTCCTACCATTGCTAAAGTTGGACTATCTATAATACCACCTTTGGCTAGTTTCGGAATTTTAGGAATAGTAGAAATGCTCACTCCTGGTACTTTGTTTATTGTCTTAATCATAGAATTAATTCCAGATATAGCTGAGTTAATCATATCGATTATTATATTTAATGGCCATTTAACTATTCCTATTAATCCATAAAATATTCCTCTAAAAATATCAATTATTCCTTGCCAAGCTCTAGACCAATTACCAGTAAAAACTCCTGATACAAAATCTATCACTCCACCAAAAGTTCTTAACAATCCTTTTATAATATCAGCTATCACAGCTATTGCTGTACCTATTGAATCTACAATTAAATTAAATGCTGAAACAAAAATTGGTGATAATACATCTATTAAAAAATTAACTATTGGACTTATGAACTTATTCCATATTTCGAGTACACCATTAACTAACTTCATTATAAATTTTCCTAATTCTTCTACTACTCCATTTAAATGATTATCCCATAACCATTTAAGCATTTCTAATGCATTAGTGATAATTGGTTTTATTACGCCTTCCCACATAGTTACTATTATATTTTGAATACTTGCCATAAATCCTTTTAGATTATCAATTAATCTTTGGCCATAAGTTTCCCATAAGCTTTTTAATATATTACCTATGTCTGTCATAACAGTGCTAATAAATTCTTTTATACTATTCCATACTTCTATAACAGAGTTTCTGAAATTTTCATTAGTCTGCCATAAATAAACTATATTTCCTACTAGAATTCCTATTAATGTAGCTATAGCAACTATAGGCCAACTTATGCCACCTATTGCATATCCTAAAGTATAAAAAGCTAATTGTAATCCTTCTAGTATCGCTGTCCAATTAGACATTAATAAAAAACTTGAAAATGCTGCAACTACTCCTGCTATTGCTGATATTATCACAACCTTATTAGTTACTATAAAATCTTTTATAGTATTAAATATAGACTTAATTTTATCAGCAAATGCTTGAATTTTCTCACTTACTTCTATTGTACTTGATAAAAATCCATCTCCCATATCTAAGCCTTCTAATGGATTAGATACTCCACTAGCTCCACCACCACTAGAACCAGAACTTCCTGAGTCACTTCCTTGATTCAATAGATTTATTTCATCTATTCCAGCTAGTGACTTAATAGCTTTTTTAGCTTTATCTGCTGTATCTGCTGTATTATCTAATGAATCTCCTAAATTACTTACAGCACTTGCCTGATTACTAATTACTTCTGTTTGTTGTGCAGCTGCTTTAGGTTTACCAAATAAAGCTGTTGTAAATTGTGCTACTACAGATATAGCTTTAGATAACATATTTATAAACATTGTTAATGGAGGTAATATGGCATTGTATATAGGTAAAAAAGCTTGTCCTAAAGTTAATTGAACATTTTTTAAGCTAGCAATAAACTGATTATGCCTACTTTGAGTTGTATCTGCTAACGTAGTTCCATATCTTGCATAAGTTTGCTCTAATATAGCTGCAAGTCTTATTTGTTGCTGTGTCTGAAAGTTTAATTGTTGCCAAGTCTTTCCGTCTGCAAATTGTCTAAAAGCTTCTGTGCTTTCTAACATAGAAACTTGTGTGTAAACACCTAAGTCTTCGATAGCCTCTGTAGATCCTAGCATACCTGACCTTATTCTTTCTGCTGTATCTTCGAAAGTTCTGCCTGTTTTACTTGATATTATAGCTGTAGCCTTCATTAATTCTTGAGTGCTATCAGCTATTTTTTGACTATCACTTTGAAAGCTAGATATAAGATTACTATATGTAGAACCATACTTATACCCTTCTTTAATACTCATCCCATATGCTTTAGATTGACTTTTAACCCATTCACCAAAAGCTTTAGCACTGCCTTGCATAGTCCTATTTATATTTTCTATAGATGTTTCAACACTCATAGCATCTTTTACGCTATCTTTTATTAATTCGCCTAATTTTATTGCTGCAAAAGCTGTTGCAACTTTTCCCATTATACTTTTTACATTGCTTTGAAAATTATTGAGGCTCTTTTGTGCTTTATTAAGACCTTTTTGCATATTACTAAAATCTGCTCCACCTCTTATAAGCAAATTTTTAACTGCCATTTACCTCACCTCCTAACATGCTATTTAATATTTTCACATGATTTAACATCTCTTCATCTGTCATTTCTTTCTTTGGCTTTTTCTTTATAAATTTATCTAATTTAGGTTTATTTTTACCTAAGAATTGAATAGTCCATGCTGCATTAATATATGCTAATGTTATCTTTTCTTCTGCTTCCTCTTCTCTTCTTTTAGCGTAAGCATTAATAACTAAACTAAACTCATATGGAGTTAACTCCCAAAACTCTAAAGGAGATAAAGAACAAAGGGTAGCTACTTTTAAACTTTCCATTATAGAAAATTCTTCATAGTTACCCTCTACTCGTTTTTTTCTTCTATTTCTTGATCAGTTCCAAAAGCTTTATTAAATGCTTTCCCCATTGCTTCAATTACTTCTATAAAATTACCTTTATCATCTATAAGATCCATAACTTTATCTGGTGTTAATTTATCATCTTCATGCATTAGACCAGCACATATAACAATTGCTGTATCTTTCATTGTTAACCCATCTAAATCAATTTTAGCAATAGGTTTCTTTAATTTAACCTCTATATATGACATAGCTTTCATACCATATCTAAAATTTCTAACTTTATCTAATTCAATTGGTGTATACATAATATTCCTCCTATGGTGTTATTGTTAATTCAGGCTTTCCTGAAACTTTAACAGTAGATGAAAAACTTATTAAATCTTCTAATGCTGCTCCTGTTGAATATCCAGTTACAACACCTTTAAATCCCCACTTAGCTTTTAATTCTACTGGAAATTCTATTGAAAAGTCATTTTCTCCACCAGCTTCAAAAGCGTCATACATTTTTTTCTGACCATTTGTTGCATTTGCTTCAAAATATCCACTTACAGTAACTTCTCCTGCATCTTTAAAACCACCTGTAAACTGTCTATATCCTCCATCACTATCAAGTGTTGTTGTATCTAAAGTGTCAGCAGTTAACTCAATTCCATTTATTTCAGTTAATCCACCAACTTTTATTGCTTGATCATCTTTACCGATTTTTAAAACAGTTCCTAAACTTCTTATTGCCATTCTTAACCCTCCTTATAATAAACAGTAAATCCAATAATTCCTCTTTGTAATTTAAGTTTTTCTTCATACGTTTCTGACATATCAGTAATAATTATATCTGTTATATATAAATTGTCTTTTCCTATATTTCTTAAAGCTAAACTTATAACCATATTTTCAACCTTTTTAAGTATATTTTTCATTTCTGCATAAGAACTACATAGAACATTAAGCATAACATAACAATCTCTATTTTCTTTTATTCCATTTAAATCTTTTAAAGGTTTTTTGCTAGTTATATAAACTACATATGGTGACTTTTCTCCTTCTGGAGCATTTGTAGGATATATTTTATCTTCTATCTCTTGAATTTTATTTAGCTCATATCTTAATGCCTTCTCTATCATCTTCCACCTAATTCCTTATCTATATTTTTACCTACTTCATTTACTATTGTTTTTGCAATAGATCCACTATTATCTTCCATAGCTCTTTTCATGAAATGATACCCTGGTATATATCTACCATTCCTAGCAAAAAAACCATATTCTTGTGAGGCAGGATAATATCCTGTAACTTTTCCCTCTTTATTCTTTTTTTGAAATATATCATTTTTACTTCTATCAAAGACTACCTGATATACTTTCTTTGCTTTAACTCTAGACTTTTCTCCAACTAGCTTCATTCCACTTTTTAATTCCCCAGTATCTATAGGTGAATTTTTTCTAGCACTTCTAAGTGCTATATTCATGCCTTTTCTTGCTGCTGGTGTTACACATTTTTGAGGAACTTTTCCTAATCTTTTCATAGATTTTTGTAATTCTTTCATTCCTTCAATTTCAAATCTAGCCATTAAACCAACTCCTTACATAAAAGTTGTAGCTCTATATTCAACTCTTTAAAGTTTATTATAGATTCAATAGAGAAAATCCTATTATTAAAGACTATTCTCATATTAGATTTTAAACCTTCTGTATATCTTATTTTTACCTTATGAGTTATCTCACTATTTACTGTTTCAGCTGCAAAAAATTCTCTCCCACTTATAGGATATATTCCAGCTTTAATAGTCATTACCTCTGTCCATATGCCATCATTATTTATTTCTACTTCTCCATAATCATTAGTCAGTTTACTGTATTGTTGAATACTGATTTTATGTCTTAACTCTCCTGGATTAATTCTATATCTAAGCATATAATCACCTACAATAAATTAACTGAATACATATCTAATATACTACTAATAAATGTATTAAGCTTAATATCTTGAACAATAAACACTCTATTATCGTACATTTCATTAGTTAATGTCATTAATGCTATAGTTAAATCTTCTTTATCATCAATTTGCTCTAAAGTTAATCCAGTATAACTTTTTATATAACTTTTAGCTGCTGATAATATCATATTAAATAATTTATCATCCAAATCATGTTCTACATTTGCATATTCTTTTAATTCATTAATAGTTACTTCACTAATCTTCATTAGCTTTTACCTTCTTTTTAGCTTTTTCAGTTTTAACTTCTTCTATATATCCAGCTTTGATAAGGTCTTGGAGTATAGCTTCATCACTACACTCCTTTTCCTCCCCTTTATTCATAGAAAAAGCACCACCAAAACTGATTAATGCTTTTACTTTCATATTATCACCCTATTTCTTAAGATCCCATTACTAATTTTGAGATTTTTTGTTCATTTTCTATTTTAGAGTCTAATTCAACCCATCCTACTACTCCTAATGCGTGTTGAGTTGCATATTTTTCTCTTAACACTTGAATATTAACATCTTCACTTAACTTAACAGCTAATCCAGACATATCACCATAGTAAATTACTGTTTTTCCAGCTTCCATAATATCCATATTGTCCGAAGTATACACATCTTTACCTAGCAATGTATATCCCCATTTAGCACTAATATCTTTATTTAATAAATAATTACCGTCTCCATCTTTTAATTTTCTTATAGCTGTTCTAGTTGCCTTATTCATAATCCATATAGCTCCTGCTTGATATAAATCAGGTACTTGATCTTGTGTATCAATTAAATTATCAGCAACTATTGCTGTTGCACTTGCAGCAGTTACTATTTGCTTAGCTGTACTTAATCCTGTGATTTTATCAGTAGTTCCTTTTAATATTTCTCTTTCAATAAATTTTGCTATACTATCACTCATTTCATTTATTACAAATGAAACTAAGTTAAAATTAGAATTATTTAATAAAGATCTAGAAATTTTACTTAATGCACCAGCTAAATATCCCTTTAATTCAATATTTAAGAATTTTCCTGAAGTTGATTCTAAATCAGTAAATTCTGTAGCATATGCAGTAGTTATTGATGAAGTAGATTCATCATAGTAAGGAATTGTTAAGTTTCCTCCTACATTGTATCTAGTAGCTAATTGATATATTGGTGATATATCACTTACCTTCTTAATGATCTTATTTGCAATAGACTTTGGAATAACAGCTCCATTATCTGTAGCAGTTAGATTAACATCTGCTCTTTCTTCTACAACACCTCTAATATAATTAGCAAATGCTCTTTCTTCTATATCTTCTTTATTATCTTTTTTATTGTCTGAAGGTTTAAAATCCTCCAATGATCTTTGCTCATCAAAAGCTTTTAGCGTAGTATCTATTTTATCTATTTTTTCTTTAATTTCATTAAATCTTGTTTCTTCAGCATCTGTTAATGTTCTAGTTTCAGCTTTTGCCCCTTCAACTATATCTCTCATTTCTTTTGCTAAATCCTCTCTTTGTTCTACTAATCCTTTTTCATCAGTAGGTAATGTTCTAAACTCTGCAACTTTTTTCTTTATCATGTATTTTTCCTCCTTAAATTAAACAAATAAAAAAAGCCTTAATTCTAAGACCTTTCAATATCTGATATTATTTTTTCATATTTACTGTAGTCAATTTCAGTTCGTTTCTCTTCTTTTTTAGATTCATTTATTGTTATAGCTTTAAAATCAGTTACTCTATTTTCTGCTAAAATTTCTTTATCGTCTCTCATTTCAATAGATGTTGCTGGATATGCTGGATTTTTTCTATCATCAACTATAGTTACTTCAAATAAATCTAATTCCTCAACAATTCTTTTATCATAACCTTCTTCGCTTGATTCCCACTTATCTTTTTCAGCAAAGAAACCAAAGCTCCAACCCCTTAACTGCTTATTTTTTGCTTTTTCGATTACTTCTGGATCATGCACTGTACATATAGCTCTTAATCCTATGTTATCTTCAAATAATTCAAGATTACCTTCATAAGTAGAGCCTAGTTTTCTATTCTTATTATGATTTAGTAATAAATCTACATTTTCTCTTTTTTCTAAGCTCCTTCTAAATGCTCCTGGTTGTATTATTTCTATAAAACTCCCTCTTAAAGAAGGTATAGGCTTACTATATCTATCTACTGCATTAACATAACCATCTAAAATAACGCTATCACTACGTATCTCTATTCTCATTGTTGTCACCCCCTTTCATATTTGATGTTTTATCTGTATTAGGTGTATAAACTGTTCTATTTTTAATATTGTAAAGAACATCATTTAATCCTAATAAAATAGTATCTTCAAATAATTCGTTTGGTGGTAAATCTTCTTTATATCTTACTTCATTTACTCCCATTATTTTATTTTTAATAGCTATTTCATAAGCCTTAAATCTTTTCTCAATATCACCCTTTAATAGCTCATTTGCATCATATCCAAAATAAAAAGACTTCTTCTCTTTTTCACGAAGTAAGTCTCTGTTTATACTTGCTATTAAACTATTTAAAATCGGTAATATGGCCATTTTGAACATCTTATCAAAATCACCTTCATTAGCTTTTCCATCACCAGTTATTATAGATGGTGGAATATTTAATATCTTACAAAGTTCAGAACCATTAGATATTTTATTTTCATTTAGTTGTAATTCTGTTGGAGTAGCTTGACTCTCTTTAAAGCTTAATCCTTTATTAAGTATAATACAGTTTTCACTATTATTAGAGTACATATTCCTCCACTGCTCTTTTAGATTTTCTATAGCGTCTTTATCAAGTTTATTTAAAGATTCTAAGAAACCTTTTTTATTTCCTCCAGTTTTACTTAATATATTTTCATATTTTAATGAATTATAAATAACTGAAAGTAACATTTTATTTTCTTCTATAATTCCGTATCCATTAAATCCATTATCAGTATGTCTTAATAATTTAATAAAGTTATATGGCCTATATGTTTGTCCATTGACCAATACTTCATAGTTCTTAAAAATTGGATCTGTATTTTCATTTATACTTATATGATTTTCTTTAACATAATGTAAGCTTTTAAATTCATTTCTTTCTTTATTGATATAAATATATCCATTTCCCATTAATAAATAATCTATTACTAAAGCTTTTTTCATTTCAAATGATGTAAGTGTATCTCCTGTTTCTTCATTTAATAACTTTACTCTTATATCATCCTTTATCTCTGTTACTTCTCCATTATCTTCTTTATAAAGTTTAATAGGAATACTAGCAACTAATGATGATATTAACTCAATACATCCTGCTAAAGTAGGAATATTTAAAGCTTTTTCTCTAGTTATATCATCTAGAATTAATCCTGCAGCTAAAAGTAAATCTTTTAATCCAATATCATCTGATTCTAAACTTCTTTTTTCTTTTTTTCTGAAAAATCTTAAATTCATATTCTCACCACCTTCCTATATAACTTGAATAGTAAAACTATTTCCGTTTAACTGTTCTTGTTGAAGTAAGTATATAGCATTAATTAATGCTACAACCATATCAACTTTTCCATTGGACTTTTTCTTATTAACATATTTATTTAAATTAGTATCTTCAGTACATCTTGCATTTTGAAAATTTATTTCTAACATTAAATTTTCATCATACCTAAAATTTTTACTTAGTATACACTCTTTTAATAATTTAGTCGGCATATGTAAAACTGAACTATGCTGTTTAATTTCAACACATTCATATCCTTCTGCTTCTAACTTCTGTATAGTACTAATAGCATTATATCTATCGTATCCTACTTGAACTATTTCAACATCATATTTATCTCCTAATTCCATTATGGTTTTTTCAACAAAGCTATAGTCTATTACTTCATCCCCACAACTATAACAAACTCCTTTACTTATCAATTTTCTATAATCTACATTTTCTCTTTTTATTTTTAGTTCTATCTTTTCCTCTGGTATAAAACCGAATACCTTTGCATAAATTTTATCTTCATAGTATGTTACCATAGCAACTGCTGTATTATCATCTGACTGTGATAAATCTAGTCCAATATATACCTTTTTACCTTTCCAAAAATCAATATTCTCATCCTGCTTACACTCTCTTACTTTTGTAATTTCTACATATCCTTCTACACCTAACCCTTTATATTTAATATTATTATGTTTGCACAAATAATTTTCTCTTTTATTTTCATATAATATGGCCATTACTCTTATTTCTTTAATAGCATCAAAAATATATTTATTATTAACTGCAACTGGATTACTTTGATATATAATTAAATCTTCTGTTTGCCATAAATCATTAACTAAAAACCTACTATCTGGTTCATATAATAGTGAAAATCTTCTTTTATTTTCTATTAAGCCATCTAAAACTTTTTTAGATATATCTATTTCATCTATCATAGCGTTATTATCATTTGGATATTGAGTACTTATAATAATACCCAATTTATTAAATAGTGTTATTTGTGATGATCTCATAGCTTCAATAGGATAACTATCCATAGCTCCAGCTTCATCAGCTAAAAAAGCATTAGCAAGTTTACCATCCATTCTATCTTCACTATAAGCTAATGGAATATATTCGCTATCTGTTAATAAACATCTAATTTCACTCCTAAGAACTTTAAAAACATCATCTTCTGATAATAAAGGACTAACTTTTATTATTTTTCTAATGGCCACTTTCAATTCAGATGATAACTTCAAATCAGGTGCTACTGAAAAGAAACGAGAAAAAGGTTTATCTGTGATTAATAGAAGTATAAAAATAACAGCACTATTAAAAGTCTTAAAATTCTTCCGACTTATTTCTAATAAAGCTGTTATATAATATCTTATATCCTTATTTTCATTATTTCTTTGCTTAGTACATAACGTAGCTACTATTAAAAACCAAGCATAATCCTCTAGACCTTCATTCATTGGACACATTAAATCAGGATGAACCATTAAAGATAAAATCCTATTTATTTTATTTAACTCTTTTTCATCAACATAGGCTTCATCATCAATTCCATCAGCTTTTTTAATCCAATCTTCAGCTTGTTTTTTAACATATATAGGAACCTTTGCGTTATCCTCTTCTATGCACCATTTAGCATAATTATAAGCTTTACTTTCTTTAACTTCCATTAATTGCCCTTAATAATTTTTCTTTATTAGATTCTGTATCAGTATTCTTAGGTATGCTTCTTAGTGCTGCTGCTACTGTCATTATGTTTTCTTTTTCTATATCCAGTAACATCTTTCTTTTACTTTGTAACTGTCTATCTATACTTATTAGGGTGGTAGATAACTCTGCCATATTTCCAGAAAATGCTCTGAGTTCCTTAGCTTTTTCCTTTCCATCCAATTCATCTACCATACTATAAAAACTTTCTTCTAATCTCTCAATTAACTTATAAATTTGTTCTCTTTTTCTTTCAAAATCATAGCACTCAGCCTGTAACATACAATATCTATTTATTACAGCTTCATAAATGGCATCATTCTTTTCTATATTTTTTAGCAGTTTATTTATCCTTAAAAATTCTTTATGAGCTACTGGATTTTCTTTTACTTCTTTTCTTTCTTTTATAGCAGTTCCAGTGGCTAGAGCCTTTTCTCCCTGCTCCCTTATTTTTAATTCTTTTTTTGTTCTATGTGACTTTTTTTCTGCTTTTAAAACTGTAAATGGTTTGGGCGGTGTTGGCATAGTTAATCCTCCTTCCTAAAATAATATATTAAAAAAGCTGATGTGGGAATTTTTTGTGTACGGATAGGGACACGTGGTGTCATAGAACTCTCCCTAAAAGTACATGACACTAGGGGGGATATTTTTTTATTCTTTTATCATACTTTTAAGCAAACCTCTAGGTATTTCTCCACTTTCTGCTAGTTCATGATGATATTTACATAAACTTATTAGATTGTCATCCTCTAATCTTAACTCATAGTTCTCCCTTAATGGTATTATATGATGTACTTCTATATCTCTATAGTTATATTGCTTTAATGTATTATATAGTTTCCTCATACATACTTGGCATAATCCTTTGTCTCTTTCTTTAATATTATTTCTTTTCTTTTTCCATGCCTGTGTATTCCTAAACTTATCCTCTTCTGTTTTCTTATATCTTTTCCTTATTGGTTTATTAGGACATATATGTTTGCTATCATGTATCTTCCCACAATACTTACAACTTCTTAACATCTTATTCTCCTCTAAGCTAATCAATCTTTTCTATCTCAACTGGTATCCACATCTTAGGATTATAGTTTAATGTATATTTATAATTCTCTACATCCTTATACTCCTTCTGTTCTACAACGTAAGTAACATTATCACTTAATCCTATAAAATGTTTTTGATAGTTTTTATTTTCATCTTCAACAATAACTTCCAACTGACTGTCTGCTGCATCTGCTTTAATAGTCATTTTACCTGTCATTGTGAAAAGCACATCACCTTGTATGGCATTAATTACTGTTAGTTCTCTAACTACATTAAAGTTATCAGCTTCTTTTGATAAATTGTGTGAAACTATCTCTGATTGTCTTTCGCATCCTACAAAAGTAAATAGTCCTATTATTGTTGCTATTATTAATATTTTTTTCATGATTTAATCTCCTTCATCTACTTAATTTGTCTTATGGCTCCTGAACATCTTCTATATGAACTATGACTCATAAGCTCATTTATATCTTTTTCATTTAAATTCCCTTTATTTTGTTTCCTCTTCTTGCTGCTTCTTTTGTTATTTCTATCTCTTTTATTTAACTTTTCATAAAGCTCTGGTTGAGTCCTCTTTAAAATTTCTCTTATTTCCATTAATCTCACTCCTCTTCTATTAAACTTAATTGTTCAAATCTTTTTACCGCTAATACTCCAGCTACTGTTGTTATAGTTTTCAGTATCTTTTGAGTATCATCTATACAAGTGTCTTCCCATTTACTTATGTTTAATAATCCAAATACCCAATCTTTAACTGTTTGCTCTTCTTCTTTTGAACTGGTTAAGGATTTTATTAATTTGTTATAGTCTATTTTTCTTTTATGGCTTGGCTTAAATTGTTTTTTAGCTTCTTCTGTCGCTATTCTAAATTCCTTAACTGTTTCTTTTAATTCTGCTATCTCTTGATTTGCTAAAGTTAATACTTGCCCTTCTTGTAGTCTTTTATTTTCTTCCTCTATTTTGTTTATATATTCAATAGTCTTATATCTTACTAATACTGATTCACTATTTAACATTTGAAGCATTCCTTCTCTATTAAGTGAATAACATGGTTGTTCTTTATTTTGTGAGTTTATATATGAGGACTGCGAAAAATTTCCCTCTCCTATTATTCCTAAAGATTTTAAAGCACTTACTTCTTTTCTTATTTTTTTCATAAAATCCTTATGTTCTAAATTAATAAATTCTTTACCCGTACTTTCACTTTCTAGCTTCCTAAATTCGTTTATTATTTCTGTTAGCTCTACACTACTAATTCTTAATTCTTTATCTTTTGTTATTGTTATTTCTTTACTTTTCATATAAAACGCTCCTTTCTTACAAATAAAAAAAGACTAGCAATTCATGATTACTAATCTTTTTTAAATAGCGTAAGTTTAATTTTTCATTGTTAGATTTTTATATTAATTACTTTCTTGGATTTTCAAAAGATGGTGCTGTTGGATCAGGTGCTTTATGCTTAGGTCCAGGAGTTGATAAATCAAAGTAAAGTTTAGAATCTTCAGTAACTCCAAAATCTTTATTAGATCCAGTCTTTTGAACTTTATTAAGTACTTCTCTAAATAATGCATTATGTGCTTCTTCTCGATTTAATAAAAAATCTATAGTTTTTCTTACTTCTTTATCATCTATCTGACGATATAAATATTCGTATACAACTTTTGCTCTTTGCTCTGAAGCTATATTAGATAATAAATCAGCAACCAAATCACCTGTACATGAAACATAATCTGATGTCCATGAATACCCTGATGAGTTTATTAATAAAGGCGATAATCCACCTAATACATGCCCTTGTATTTCTCCTGATACTACTTTTTTATAATCAACATCATGACCATTTAATAAATTTATTGTAGTTGACACCATCTCCATATGACTCAATTCTTCAGCTGCAATATCAAGAAATAAATCCTTTATCTCTTGGTCTTTTATTCTGAAACTTTGAGAAATATACTGCATTGCTGCTTTTAGCTCTCCATTTGCACCCCCTAATTGCTCTTGCATTAAAACTGCATATTGAGGATTAGGTCTTTCTACCTTAACTTCTTGTAATAATTGTTTTTTGTGTTCAAACATATAAATACCTCCATATTTTATATTACAGAGTTATTTTTTCCCTTTAATTGCTTTATTATTCTTATAAATATACACTTCATTTTAATCTATATTATAAATAAGCATATAAAAAGTACCTACTCAAATTTGAGTAAGTACTTCTATTAACACAACATCTTCAAAAGGATAAATATTATTTTATTGATTATTCAAATTAATTTCATAATACCATATTACTACGTAATAGCTTTGTCCTCAATACCATGCTTTGTACCATAGTTTGTACCATTTTATAAAACTTCCTTTAAGCTTTCTGGGAATAATATAGTTACTAATTTGTTTATTAATCTCTTCTTATTTCTTGTTATTGTTTTTCTATCTTTATTAAATACTTCTGCTAACTCTTCATCTGTACTTATTTTTCTTTCTTCTTGATTCAGATACTTATATTTTATTA
>ERZ857882.3713-NODE-3713-length-14101-cov-8.844226_pt1 | contig 14101 bp, 12 predicted proteins | sample MGYA00519697_ERZ857882 | MGnify/ENA primary metagenome ERZ857882 (study PRJEB31778, sample SAMEA3449373) | human gut metagenome | biome: human gut; feature: human-associated habitat; material: faeces | place: United Kingdom | collected 2010/2012 ...
TTATTCCTTAACTTTGATTAACTCTATTTTTTCATACGAAACTTTACACTATCTACTCTTTTACTAAATTATAACATTATAATACTTCATATAAAACATTATAAAAAAGGGGATAAATATCATATTCATTGCGGCCTCGTAAACTCTAAGTCGCCTTTATATGATATTTATCCCCTTCAAAACTGAAGGAAGGAATTTATTAGTACTTTAAATAACTTGTATTATCTGGTACTCCTGATACATTTTCATTTCTATCTAAAGTATCTATTTTTAACATATCCTCTATCGATATTTCAAAGTCAAATATATTAAAGTTTTCTTTAATCCTATCTTCATTGGATGATTTTGGTATTGGAATAATATCATTTTGTATATGCCATCTTAATGTAATTTGAGGAATTGTCTTATTATATTTCTTTGATAAATCTATCATTAAAGGTTCTGTTAAAACTCTTCCTCTCATTATAGGTCCCCAAGCTACTAATTGAATATTATTTCCTTGGCAATATTTCACCATTTCTTTTTGAGTACATCCTGGATGTATTTCAATTTGATTTATCATTGGCATTATTCTAGCAGTTTTCTTTAGGTCTTCTAAATGCCCTATTTTAAAGTTACATACTCCTATAGCCTTAACTTTACCTTCATAATAAAGATCTTCTAAAGCTCTCCAAGTCTCAGAATTCAATTCAGTTGGCCAATGAATATAATATAAATCTAGATATTCTACACCTAACTTTTTAATAGAATCATTAAAAGCTTTCATTGCCTTTTCATATCCATGACAGTCATTCCATAACTTAGTTGCTAAGAAAATATCTTCTCTTTTTACATTGCTTTCTTTAAGAGCTTTTCCTATAGCTTCTTCATTTCCATAAAAAGCTGCTGTATCAATATGTCTATATCCTACCGTCAATGCATAATTTACAGCATTAATAACTTGTTCATCATCACCTAATTTATAGGTTCCAAATCCTATAGAAGGTATTTTTAATCCATTTTCTAATTTTTTATAATCACTATTCACATTATCACTCCTTTTTTCTTACTTTTATTCCTCTTATAATATTATACAATAATAATTAAATCATCAGAATATTCACTTTCTAAATTACATAAATATCACTATAATCCTTAAACTTTCTCTTATTTATAATAAAAGTTTTATATTTATAGTAGTAAAGCTATGAACTATAATAATTATACTTCATAGCTTTAAAAATATATTAAATAGTACTTTGGTTACGCTAGCAATGCTATAACGCCCTTAATACTAATAATAACAAGAGAATTTAATTAACAATTAATTTAAATACTTTATTTACAAGACTTAATGACTTTTGTGTTATACCATCAATTGTATAAGTATTATTTTCTTCCCCAATAAGTATCTTAGTTTTTATACTAAATTCCTTATTATACTTTTCTATTATCGTATCCTTTAAATCATATCTAAAGTTACTTCCTCCTAAAACAACTACACTAGGGTTAATTATTGCAGATATTACTTTAATAGCATCTATAACTACACGACAATATTCAAGATCATCTAATTCACTAGAAATCTTTGTGTTAAAAAAAGAATCTCCCATGGGAATAAATCCAATTTCTCCTGCATACCCATTATCACCTTTAATAACTTCTCCATTTACTACTATTCCAGATCCTACCCCTAATGAAGTAAAACTTATATATACTAAACTCATTTTTCTATTATTATTCTTTTCAACATAATCATTATAAAAAGCTATTGCAGATGAGTTTATATCATTTTCTAATAATATAGGAATATTAAACTTTTCTTCAATTTGTTTTTTTATCTTTATTTCCTTCCAATCTTCCATTCTAATTCCAGATAAAAATCCATCATCAGTTACAACTCCTGGAACGCTAATTCCAATGCCTTCAATATTTTTATAAATACCCTCTAATGATTCAATTAATTCTATAACTACATTAACATCCTCTAGTGAAGTAATTCCTCTGCTATTTTCCTCAATTGTGTTCCCTAAAGTATTTACAACTCTATAATTTACATTATATTTTTCTATAGCCATAACAAGTAAAAATCTTTTATTTAAATTTATTTCATATCTACTCGCTCTTCTTCCACCAGTGGATTCATCAAGACCTAAAGATACTATTTCATCCATATCCATTAATTCATTAAGAATAGCTCTTACAGTTGTGTGACTTAATCCTGTATCTTTAGATATTTCACTTCTTGTTGCATTCCCCCTGCTTCTTATTGAACTTATTATTAGTGAAGTATTTACATTTTTAAGTTCTGTTGGTTTTCCTATAATTTTATTCATTATTAGATACCAATCGCCTTTAAAATATCTATTGGCTTAAGAAATTCATAATCAGCCTTTATTCTATCTAAACTATCAGCTCCCCAAAGTGCTATTCCAAAATCCATTCCAGCTTCCTTAGTAGCTTTAAAATCAAATATTGTATCTCCTATATACATGCAATCCTTTGGATCAACTCCTACTATTTCAGTGAATTTTAATAATGGATCAGGATAAGGCTTATGTCTTTCTGTATCCTCTTCTAGAACTTTACATTGAATATATTTATCTAAACCTTTGCTTACAAAATCTATTTCATACTGATTTCTAGTTTTTGAACTTACTATTCCACAAATTATATTTTTATCAGTTAATTGTTTAAACACTTCATTAAATCCATCATAAAGAATTGCTCCTTCTTCAAATTCATTTACGTATTTAACCCATTTACTATAGGATTTTTCAATATCTTTAAACCCTAGCTCTTCAAGAGTTTTTTTTCCAGCATAGGCTTTATATTTTAACAAATCATTGTAATCCATTTTTATTCCAAGTTCCTCTTTAATCAATCTTTGCAAAGGAACAAAATTCATTCTTTCAGTATCTAGTACTGTACCATCTAAATCAAAAATTATACATTTATACTTTCCCATGTCTTATATACACACCTTTTAAAATACTTTTGAAAGTTTATTACAAAAGCATTTTACCACATATTAGAATTTTATTCAATACGAAATAACCTATGATATATATTAATATAAAAAGTCCTAACTATTTAAGCTAGGACTTTTCTAAAATCTTATAGTAATTCACCATATCTATTAATAAATTTCTTCTTTAAAACTACTATTAAAGACATATATAAAATTATAATTATGCTTAAACATATAAAATATACTAAAGGCATTGCCACCATTTCTAATGTTTTTCCAAAAGTAGTATAAGGTATAACTGTTCCTACTATTATTCCTAATGTAGTTAATGATGTTAGTTGCCATGATGCTCTACTATTAATAACTGGGGTTTCTTCAGTTCTAATCATATGAATTACAAGAGTTTGAGACCATAATGATTCAACAAACCAACCTGCATGGAATAGTCCTATAAATCCAAGTTGTTGTATTTCATTTAAGCTATTATATTGTCCCCCAAATACAAATGGACAAATAAAGAAATACATTAATATAAATGTTATAATATCAAATAATGAACTAGTAGGTCCCATCCAAAACATAAATTTACTAATAGAACTTGCATCCCAAGTACGTGGTTCTTTTAAATATTCTTCATCAACATTATCCCATGGAATTGTAATACATGAAATATCATAAATTAAATTTAACATTAATAACTGAATTGGTAGCATTGGTATAAATGGTAGGAATATGCTTGCTATTAATACAGATAATATATTTCCAAAGTTTGAACTAGCTGTCATCTTAATATATTTAATTATATTTCCATAAATTTTTCTTCCTTCGATTACACCATCTTCTAATACCATCAAATCTTTTTCTAGTAATATTATATTTGCTGATTCTTTTGCAATATCAACAGCAGTATCTACTGATATTCCAACATCGGCTTCATTCATTGCTGCTGCATCATTTATTCCATCTCCCATAAAGCCTACAGTATGTCCATTTGCTTTAAGGGCTGCAACAACTTTTGTTTTTTGATTAGGTGAAAGCTTAGCAAATACATTAGTTTCTTCAACAGCTTCTCTTAATAATTCATCATCCATCTCTTCTATATCTGAACCTAATAATAAATTATTTACTTTAATTCCAACTTGCTTACAAACAGCTGCTGTAACTTTATCATTATCTCCAGTTAAAATTTTTACATTAACACCATAATCACTTAATGCATTAATTGCACTAGCAGTACTTTCTTTTGGTGGATCTAGGAATGCTAATAATCCAATTAATACCATATCCTTTTCATCACTGATAGAAAGTTCCTTAGCACTTGGTGGATTATTTTTTTGTGATATTCCTAAAATCCTCATTCCTTGTCCATTATAGTCTGAAACCCTACTTAAAATTTCTTTTCTAATTTCTTCTGTAATAGGTGTTATTTCCCCATAATATTCTACATGAGTTGATACTTCTAACATTTCTTCAATTGCACCTTTTGTAATAAGTTGAGTCTTCCCTTCTTTATTTTCAACTACAACACTCATACGACGGCGACTAAAATCAAAAGGGATTTCATCTACTTTCTTATAATCCCTCCAAAGTTCTATCATATTACTTTCATTAGCATGATTAATTATTGCAATATCCATTAAATTTTTAAGTCCAGTTTGATGATAGCTGTTAAGGAAAGCATGACGTAGAACTCTATTATCTTCTTTTCCATGAACATTTAATGAATATTCCAAAACTACTTTATCTTGAGTAATAGTTCCAGTTTTATCTGTGCAAAGAACATCCATAGCTCCAAAGTTTTGTATTGCACTTAAATCTTTAACTATTACTTTTTTCTTAGACATAGAAACTGCACCTTTAGCAAGGTTAGCTGATACTATCATAGGTAACATTTCTGGGGTTAGTCCTACTGCTACTGATACTGCAAATAGAAATGCTTCCATCCAGTCTCCCTTAGTAAATCCATTCATAAATAGTACTATTGGAACCATAACTAACATAAGTCTAATTAATACCAAGGATACTGAATTTACCCCTTTTTCAAAGCTAGTATCTTCTTTTTTACCTGATAAATCCTTTGCTATAGAACCAAATATTGTATCATCACCAACATTAATTGCTATTGCTATAGCTGAACCGCTAATAACATTGCTCCCCATAAATGCTAAGTTTTCTAAATCTAGTGGATTCTTACAATCAGTTAATAATGAATCTGATATCTTTTCAACAGGTTCACTTTCACCTGTAAGTGATGATTGGCTTATAAATAAGTCTCTAGCCTTTAATATTCTAACATCAGATGGTATCATGTCTCCTGCTGCAAGATGAATTATATCTCCAACTACTATCTCATTTATTGGAATTTCTTTTACACCTTCAATCTTTCTAGCTACACTAATTGTAGTTTCCACCATTTCCCCTAGTTTTTCAGCAGCTTTATTGGATTTTGTTTCTTGCACAAAACGTAAAATTCCACTAATTAAAACCATTGAAGTAACTATAATAACTGAAGTTCCATCTTTTTTACTTGGTTCTGCCATTATAATGTCTGTTACAAAAGATATTATAGCTAATATTAATAAAATTATTGTAAAGGGATTTATAAAGGCTTCTACTAATCTCTTTATTATAGAATCGCCTTTTTTATGAGTAATTTCATTTTTCCCGTACTCTTCCCTCATTAACTCTACTTTACTTTCTTCATAACCTTGATAGCTTGTATCATACTTCTTTAAAATATCTTTTTCTTTTAGTTTTGATGCTACTATCAAGTTATTAGCTAATCCATTCTTTCTTACTTCCTCTGTAATTACTCTTTTAAATAATCTCTTTTTCATAGTCTTACCTCCTATTTTTTTAATAAATCTAGATGTAAGACATAGATCCAAAAGAAGTATTATAATAAATATTTAATTTTAACTTGTAAGAGGAATAGAATCCTCTCTAATAAATAATCTTATAATTTGCCCTAAAGGATCTATAATCTTACTACTGGCTTCATCCATTCCTCTTCACCTCCTAAAATTAAACTTTATAAAATGGATGTAGAAAAAATAAAAAAACCTTACCACAGATATATGGTAAGGTGAGTAAACTTATAAGTATATTATATTAAAATAATATAAATAATAAAGTTTGCACAAAATATAAAGTAAATTAATTTACTTTATTATCGTTCAAGCTTCAGTATCACAAGGCAATGAAATTGCATTAGTCTATGCCTTGGTTTCGACATAAACTGCTGACCTTCTCATAGTGTCTCCACTATTTTGCGGCAGCAACCCGTATCCTTGTGGTAACCTCACCTACCGATTTTTTATTTTCCATTACATTTACATCTTATTCATTATATCAAAAATTGTCAACCCTTTTAAAATTTATTTCTCAAGATTGTTATATCTATTTAAAAATGTTAAAATAATCCTTAATAATAACTTTATTTATAATATATTATTCTAATTTGAGGTGATACTATATGAATAAGAAAAAAGCTGTATTAATATCTACAGGTGTTTTGGGAGTGCTATCTGCTGGTGCATTAAGCCTAATCGGGAATTATTTTTATAATTTAGCATTAAACCCTAAAAGTTCAAAGGAAGTTATTTTTGGTACTCCAGAAGAGGCAAGTTCAACTAGTGGAGAGGTAGTAAATGAAACAATACAGTGGTTATTGAATATCTCAAATTATTCTGATGTTTATATTGAATCTTTTGATAAACTAAAACTTCATGGATATATGATATTAAATGAAAATTCAACTGATAATTGGGTAATTACAGTTCATGGATATACTGGTAAAGGACTTCAAATGAGTAGTTATGCTAAAAAGTTTTACGATATGGGATATAACATACTAATTCCAGATTTACGAGGACATGGCGAAAGTGAAGGAAATTACATTGGAATGGGCTGGTATGATAGACTTGATATTTTAAAATGGATAAATTTAATTATTGAAGGAAATGAAAATTCTAAAATAATCCTTCATGGTATTTCTATGGGAGCTGCAACAGTATCTATGGTTTCTGGTGAAGTACTTCCTAATAATGTAAAAGCTATAATAGCTGATTGTGGTTATACATCTGTTTGGGAACAATTTTCTCATCAACTAAAGGCTATATATTCATTACCTAACTTTCCTGTAATGAATGCTTCTTCCTTAATTGCAAGATTTAAGACTGGATATGGTCTAAAAGAAGCTTCTGCTTTAAAGCAAGTTAAGAAATCTAAAACTCCTATACTATTTATACATGGAGATAAAGATGATTTTGTTCCTTATAGAATGATGGATGAACTATATAATGCAGCTAATTGTGAAAAAGAAAAATTAACAATACACGGGGCTGGACATGCTAAGTCATCAAAAGTAGACCCTGATTTATATTGGTCAACTATAGAAAACTTTATAAATAAATACATCAGTTAAAGTAAGAAGTAAAAGTGAAGAGTTTTGATAAATTAATATCTTTTATTCATAAAATGTATTATAATTAATAAAAATATATTTTTAGGAGGTATTTATGGAAACTTATGCTATAACTTTTTATTTGAATGAAGATAGTCATACATGTGGATGTGAAGAACATGACCATGATCATGAGCATCATCACCATCATCGAGATGACTACGATATAGTAGGAACTATAAAATCTCTTGGAGCATGGGCTAATTTTATGCCTGATAGTTATTTAGTTAAAACTACCTCTTCTGCAAAAGAAATTGCTGAAAAGATACAAGCTTTCTTAGAAACTGGTGATTTGCTTTTTGTAACTAAGGTTGATAAAGAGAATGTAGCCTCATTAACTCCTGGAGTTGTTGATTGGATTAACTCTTAATTCAAAGAAATATTTATTTTAGAAGAGTATAGCTGTTAATATTGCTATACTTTTTTATATTAATCTAAGTAGAATTATTATAAAAAATTATTCAAAATTTTTCATTATATAACTTATCCCCTAAAATTCTATTCCTTACTTTGTATAGTTAAATTTTCCTTATATGAAAACTTAAATAAATTAACTTATAATAAGTAAAAAAGGAGTGATTTTTTTGGTAGATGCATTAGTTATATTTTTATTACAATTAGTTTATGTTCCACTTCTAACTTTAAGAACTACCTTTGTGGTTAAAGGTAAAAAATTTCAAGCATCACTATTTGCTTTTTTAGAAGCAATTATTTACATAGTAAGCTTAGGTATAGTATTTTCTGACTTAAAGAACTTTTTAAATATAGGTGCTTATATACTTGGTTATGGAATAGGAGTATATGTTGGTGGAAGAATTGAAGAGAAACTAGCAATTGGATATAGATCTATTCACGTTAATTTAATACGAAATAATGAAGAACTTGTTAATAAGCTAAGAGAATTAAAATTTGGTGTAACAAGCTATGAAGGTGAAGGCATAAATAAGGAAAAAAGATATAAACTTGAAATAGTTTCTCATAGAAGTAGAGAAACTGAAGTTATTTCTTTAATTCAATCTTTTGAAAAAAATGCTTTTATTGTTTCTTATGAACCTACTCAATTTAAAGGTGGTTATATTACAAAACAACTAAAAAAATTTTAATAATCAAAAGAGTCATAAATAATATCATTTTATGACTCTTTTTAAAGTTCTAAATTATCTCGGCTTATTATTACTGCAATAAAAGCAAATAATGTAGCTAAAAATGATTTATAGCTAGATATTACTTCTTTATTATTAAAATCATTTTTATGTTTACACTTATTCTCTTGTAATATAGTATAGTTTAAAATTAAAAACATTCCTGTTGTAATTAAAAACATAGTATTGGTTATTATGGGAAATTTAGTTGTATCTATAAAATTTTCTTTACAATTTGTATTAAATAATTCATCTAATATTTGTGCTTTTAAACTATGCACATAATACAAATTTAAAATTGTTGCAATAACTATTATAGTTACTAAATCTATGCTTAAATTTATAGTCCCTAGTTCCTCAAATAGCTCTTGTCTATTAGGTGTTTCAGTGGTAGCACCCTCTTCTACTTCTTCTATAATAGGTTCTCTTTCTCTTTTTGATGTTGTCTTTGAATCTTTCTTTTTTTCTATTCTTCTTCCACCGAAAACATCTGCTGCTCCTCTTCCCTTTTTTTTTCTATATTTCTTCTTATACAATAATACCCCACCTTAAAGACATAACTATATTATAAGCTATGCACTTCTTATTGGTGAGGTACTATTTTAGTATATTTAATTTACTTCTGCCTTATCAGCAAATTGGCTATTATAAAGATTTTCATAAAATCCACCTTGCTTCATTAGCTCTTCATGTGTTCCTTGCTCTATTATATTTCCATCATTTATTACTAAAATTAAATCCGCACTTCTTATAGTTGAAAGCCTATGAGCAATTACAAAACTTGTTCTATTTTTCATAATATTCCTCATTGCTTTTTGAAGTAATAATTCTAATCTTGTATCTACAGAGCTTGTTGCTTCATCAAGAATTAATATAGCTGGGTCTTTAAGAATAGCCCTAGCAATAGTTAAAAGTTGTTTTTCACCTTGAGATATATTAGAAGCTTCTTCATTTAAGAACATATTATATCCATCTGGTAGAGTTTTTATAAAGTGATGTACATTTGCAATTTTTGCAGCTTCAATTATTTCTTCTTTAGTTGCTCCAAATCTACCATATTCTATATTATCATAGATAGTTCCATTAAATAGCCAAGTATCTTGAAGAACCATACCAAACATTTCTCTTAGATCTTCACGTTTCATATCTCTTATATCAACTCCATCAATCTTAATGGATCCACCTTTAATCTCGTAAAATCTCATTAAAAGATTAATTAGAGTTGTTTTTCCAGCTCCAGTAGGTCCAACAATAGCTACCATTTGACCACTTTTCACTTCAGCACTTAAATCTTCTATAAGTATCTTATCATCACTATATCCAAACCTTACATGCTCAAAACTTACATTTCCCTTAGGATTTTCAATTTTTATAGCATTATCTGAATCTCTTATTTCTTCTTCTTCATCTAAAAATTCAAAAACTCTATGTGCTGCTGCAAAAGCTGATTGTATTGCAGATGATAATTGAGTTACTTGAGATAATGGTTGATTTATTTGCCATATATAACGTATAAAAGCTTGTAAATTCCCTACAGTAATTCCTCCAGAAATTGCTGTTATGGCACCTGTTATACCTACAAGAGCTATTCCTAAATAACTAACAAGACTTACTAAAGGCGACATAATACTTGATATAAATTGAGCTCTAAACCCCATTGAACGTAGTTCTTCATTAGCTTCCATAAAGTCCTTTAAGGCATCTTTTTCTTTACCATATAGTTTTATCTCATTAAATCCTGTATACAATTCTTGTACTCTTCCATTAAGCTTACCTAAAGCCTCTTGTTGCTTGTTAAATAAATTTTGTGATTTATTAACTATTATTTTTGTTATTATTAAACTTAAAGGAATAATTAAAGTAGCTAAAAGTGCTAACTTTATATTAATTGAATACATCATTATAAGTGCTAATCCTATTGATAAAATAGCATTTATTACTTGAACAAAACTTTGTTGCAATGCATTTGATATTGTATCAACATCATTAGTAATCCTACTTAGTACATCTCCATAACTATGAGAATCAAAATATCTTATAGGAAGTTTACTTATTTTACTTTTAACTGCCTTTCTAATATCCATCATAGTATTTTGAATAGCATTTGTTAATAAAAAGCTTGCTATAAAAGTAGAACCTGCACTACTTAAATATACAAAAAACAATATAATTAAGACTTTTACAATATAATTAAAATTAACAGAAGCTCCTGTAACACCTTTTATAATTTCTGAGAAATCTTCAGTTAATCTTGTAATTATTAAACCTTCTGTTCTTGGTGCAATTGCTGTAAATACTGCTGCTGAAATTATAAACAATATTGCTCCAAAGAAAGACCACTTATATTTACTAACAAAAGGAGAAATCTTTTTTACTACTACTTTAAATTTATTCATTATGCTAACTCCTCCTCTGTAAGTTGTGATGCAGCTATTTCATGGTATATTTCACAAGTTTTTAAAAGTTCCTTATGCTTTCCAATACCAACTACTTCACCCTCATTTAAAACTATAATTTTATCTGCATCCATAATTGACCCTATTCTTTGAGCTACTATTAATACAATTGAATCCTTTGTTTCAGACTTAAGTCTTTTTCTTAATATAGCATCTGTTTTAAAATCAAGAGCTGAAAAGCTATCATCAAATATATATATTTCTGGTTTTCTAACAATGGCTCTAGCAATAGATAATCTTTGCTTTTGTCCTCCAGATACATTAGACCCACCTTCACTAATTTCCTCTTCAAATTTTTTGGGCTTACGTGAAATAAAATCATAAGCTTGAGCAACCTTAGCTGAATACTCTACTTCTCCAGTTTTTGCATTTTTCTTACCAAATCTTATATTACTTGCTATACTTCCTGTAAATAAAAGTGTCTTTTGAGGAATAAAGCCTATCTTTTTACGCAATGCACTTAAATCATAATCCCTTACATCAACACCATCTATTCTTATGCTACCTTCTGTAACATCATAAAATCTTGGTATTAAATTTATTAATGTACTTTTCCCACTACCAGTACTTCCTATAAAAGCAATAGTTTCACCTTTTTTACCTTTAAAAGAAATATTCTTAAGTACAGCTTCTTCTCCATTAGGATAAGTAAAGGATACATTATCAAATTCAATTATTCCTTTAATATCTGTTTCTTTAACTCCATTATGAGGACTTTTAATTATTGGATCCTCATTTAAAATTTCAGTAATTCTATTTGCTGAAACTTGTGCTCTTGGATACATTACAAATACCATAGAGAATAACATTATGGAAAACATGGCGTGGAAAAGATATTCAATAAATGCAACTAATTGACCAACTTGAAGTGATCCAACATTTATCATTTTACTTGATACCCAGAATATAACTATAATAGCTATATTAAGTAAAAAGAAAAACATTGGCTGTGAAATTGCCATAAGCTTGTTTAACTTTTTTGATACCTCTGCATAAAGTTCGTTAGTTTCTTCAAACCTTTCATCTTCATGCTTATCATTACCAAAAGCCCTTATTACTCTTATACCTGTTAAATTTTCTCTTGATATTCTATTTAGCTTATCTAACCTCTTTTGTAATGTTTCAGATAAAGGTTCAGAAGTTCTTGCAATTATAAATACTCCAAATATTATAACTGGTATCACAGCAGCTAATATTAATGATAATGATGAACTAGTTCTTAGTATCATTATTAAACTAACAAAAAACATTACAGGTGTAAGTAACGCTGTTCTTAGTAGTGTATTTGTAAATTGTAATAATACAAAGGCATCATTAGTAGTTCTAGTTATCATTGAAGATACCCCAAACTTATCATATTCTGTATGGGAAAACTCTTGAGCCTTTTTAAAAATATCATTTCTCATATCTCTAGTAATTCCTGTTGATATCTTTGAAGAACAATATCCAAGAAGTATGGTTCCAAGAACTCCTATTATTGAAATAATTACTATTATTATCCCCATTCTTTTTATGTAATTAATATCATTATTAATTATTCCAATATCTATTACCTTTGCCATAATGGTTGGTATTCCAAGTTCTACTAAAGCAAAACCAAATACCGATATAATATTTAAGTCAAGTATGAATTTATAATTCTTAATATATTTTAGTATTAATTTCATTACTGCTATTTACACTTCCTTTCTTAAAGTTTTAGACATAAATAAAAATGAAACACTCACTAAACATTAGTATTTCATTTTTTATAATATCCATTCTAATTTTCACAATATTTTATCATAAATCAAAATAAAATTCCACAATATTTACCATTAAAATTTCTTTTCAAAAGCTATTCTTTTACTTCCATCAACTAAATAAATTATTCCGCAATAATTAAAATTATTCTTTTTTAATAATCCTTGCATAGCTTTATTATCTTCATGAGTATCAATCTTTATATTTTTTATACCTCTAGATAAACATATTTCCTCTGTCTTTTTAAGTATCTCAGTCCCAATATTATTTATTCCTTTTACTTTTGAAACAGCTATTCTATGAATAACGGCATAAGGACCATTGGATATCCATTTGCCTTCATAAATCTTGTCATAAGTTATTTCTCTATTAAAAGAAAGTGCTGTAGTTCCTATAATCTCTTCATCATATACTAATACGTAACTTTCATTTTTTTCAATATCTCTTAATATAACTTCTTCATTTGGGTATCCATTTTGCCACTGATCAATACCATTTCTTTTTAGCTTATCCTTAGCCTCATTTATAATCTTCATTACACTATTTATATCTTTTTTATTTGTTTTTCTTAAAATCATACTACTCTACTCCATAAAATATAATTTATAGCTTTTAATATTAATCTTTTATTTATAAGTTATATTTTAATATTATTTTCTAATTTCTCTATAGCCTCTTCCATTCTTTTTATTTTTGTCTCCTCTTTTTTAGCTGAAGTTATCCATTGAAAATACTTTCTTTGTTGAGAGTAAGATAGACTTTCATAAAATTTATATGCATTATTATTCTGAATAAGTTTTTCTTTAAACTCTTTTGGTAATTCTATTATTCTCTCTTCTTCATCTTTTTCTAATTCAACTTTTACAATATCACCATATGTTTTTCCAATTCTATTTCTTATCTCTTTAGTAATTCCAAGCATGTAACATGGTAATCCCATTTTTACTACTGAACCTCTATATTCTACACCATCGAATTTTGCTTTTATTTTAACTCTTTTCGCTCCAAATTCTTTTTCAACATCTATAGGAACCTCTATATAAGTTGCATCCTTTCCGTCTAACTTCTTTATTTCTGCTTCAAATTTATAGTTTTTCATATATTTCTCCTATTTTTCTATTTAATTTTATTAATTATAATTTTAATACATATTCGAATTATAAGTAAAATACAAATATATATTAATTTAATTTATTTATCAATAGTAAAATTGATTACTATAAAAACTTACTTACTTTTTAGTAAATCCATATAAATTAACATTCTCTATCTGATATAATAATTAATAAATATTTTTATAGGAGATTTTATGAATACACTTGATACTAATAATATTTCTATATCC
>ERZ857882.3715-NODE-3715-length-14095-cov-4.839387_pt1 | contig 14095 bp, 13 predicted proteins | sample MGYA00519697_ERZ857882 | MGnify/ENA primary metagenome ERZ857882 (study PRJEB31778, sample SAMEA3449373) | human gut metagenome | biome: human gut; feature: human-associated habitat; material: faeces | place: United Kingdom | collected 2010/2012 ...
CGAACAGAGCCGCGCTCATGCCCAGGCCAATCAGCCAGGCCAGGCGGCGGTTGCGTGCGTGCATGGCGGCATGCCTCCTTATGGAACATAGAATTGGAAGAAGTAAGCGTAGCCGTTTTCCCCATAAATCATGTAATCCACGCCGGGATCCACCTTCTCGCGCAGGTAGGCCAGGAGCTGGTTGGGCGGCGGATCCACCACGGCGGAGGCAAACAGCACATCCTCGCGCAAAAAGACGGCGGGGTCAAAATGCAGCAGGTCAATTCCATGATTGGCGAACTGCTCGATGCTGCAAGCCGAGCGCAGCTCCCAGCCGCCCCAAAAGCTCACGTTGTGCGGCTGTCCCTCGCTCGTGTCAGGGAAAAGGTTCCTGTCCCCCGACAGGGTGAGATCATGAATGATGAACATATCCTCCTCGCTCAGGGCGTAGCTGAGCATATCCGTCACCCCGTCGGCCCGCTCCTCGGTCAGCTCCGCCGCAAAGCGCGGCACGGCGGTAACAAGATACCAGCCGCATAGCCCCAGCTGGATGGCCAGCGCCGCGCACCCAAGCCTTCCCGCCGCGCGGCCTTCCAGGCACGCGGGCAGCAGGGCCATGAGGGCCGCCGCCAGGGGCAAAAGCGCCTGTAGCGCCGCGCGCGACGGAAGCCTGCCCTTCATAACGGCCAAATAGACAAGCATCGCCGCCGCCAGCAGCGCCATGCCCGCAACCGCGAACAAAAGCCATCCGCGCCGCCCGCGCCCCATGAGCGCTATGCCCGCCAAACAGGCCGCAAGCAGCGCTACAAGCGTCCAAAGCTGGGGCAGAAGGTCGGGATTGTCCCTGGGAAACCGCTTGAGCACCTCCGCGCCGTTTTTAAGCCACGCTTCCATGGAGGCCATGGGCGTGGTTTCCATATAGCGGTTCAGCTGCTCAAACGCCTCGGTGGAAACGCTCTCGTCCAGGAAGAACCACTGCGAGCTCACCAGCGAGGCCATGTTGGGGCTCCAGCCCACCGCCTCCAGCGCTTCCCCGGGCAGGTTGTCAATGCCGTACTGATCCAAAAGGAGGGTTCGTACCTCCTGCCAGGCCAGGTAGTCCGCGTCGCCGCATCGCGCAGTTTCAGCCGCGCGCCAGCCAAGCATGCCGCCCAGCGCCACCGCGGCTACGAGCAGGGAAACCAGCATGGGCCTGGCGGCGCGCTTCGAGGCTCCGCCAAGGCCGTATTCCGTACAGAACACAAACACAAACGCGACCCCGCAAAACGCCAGGACGGGCGCGAGCGCGTCCTGCCGGAGGGCGTAGGCCAGCACGGCAAGCAGCGTGGCAAGCAGCATGCCGCGAACCACGACGGCGGGCTTGTCATGCTCCAGGCTCATGATCTGCATAGCCGCCGCCGCGCCAAGGATGGCCGCCGTTTGCGTAAAGGTGACGCGCACGCAGTAGGGAAACACAAACAGCAGCCAACCTACCAGCGCCAGCAGCGAGCCGCTTGCCAGCCCCGCCCCCGTTTTAAGGGCGCATTGAATCATGCTTTTTTGAAGCACAACGCTGCCCAAAAACAGCAGCCCCACCTGAAACACGGAAAACCACGCGACCGTGGGGAACCGCAGGGCAAGCCAGTGGATGGGCCGCGCCAGCAGCCCGTGGACGAAGATGTGAAAGCTGGCGGGCGTGCCGGTTTCAAAGCCCATAAAGCTGCGCATGATGGCAACGTCGTCGTTTTGAGAATAGCGCCAGTCAAAAAACAGCGCGATCAGGGCGAACAGAGCCGCGCTCATGCCCAGGCCAATCAGCCAGGCCAGGCGGCGGTTGCGAGCGTGCATGCGGTAGCCTCCCTTAAGGAATGTAAAACTGGAAGAAGTAGGCAAAGCCGTTTTCCCCATAAATCATGTAATCCACGTTGGGGTCCACCTTCTCGCGCAGGTAGCTAAGGAGCTGGTTGGGCGGCGGGTCCACTACGCCGCAGGCAAACAGCACATCCTCGCGCAAAAAGGTAGCGGGGTCAAAATGCAATAGATCGATGCCATAGTTGGCAAACTGGCGAACGCTGTACGCCGAGCGCAGCCCCCAGCCGCCCCACAGGCTTACGTTGTGCGGCACGCCCTCGCTGAAATCAGGGAAAAGATCCATGCCGCCTGCCAGCGTGAGGTCATGGATGATAAACATATCCTCCTCGCCAAGGGCGTAGCTGTACAGGTCGTCCACGCTGGCGGCGTTTTCCTGGGGATGCGTCCATTCATAATGGAAGCCTGGAAGGGCCGTGCATACATACCAGCCGGACAGGCAAACCAGCGCGGCCAGCGCGGCATAGGAAAGCGCCCTCGCGCCGCGGCCCTCCAGGCATGCGGGCAGCAGGGCCGCCAATGCCGCCGCCAATGGCAACAGCGCTTGCAGCGCCGCGCGCAGCGGCATTCTGCCCTTGCACACGGCCAGGTAGGCAAGCAGCGCGGCCGCCAGCAATACCATGCCCGCCAGCGCAAAGCCAAGCCAGCCGCGTTTTCCGCGCGCGCTTAACGCCGCCCCTAGGGCGCAGGCCGCAAGCAGCGCCAAAAGCAGCCAAAGCTGCGGCACAAAGCCGGGGTTATCCCTTGGGAAACACGTAACGATCTCTGCGGCGTTGCTTAGCCACGACTGCATGGAGGCCATGGGCGTTGTTGCCACATAGCGGTTAAGCTGCTCAAACGCCTCGGTGGAGATGCTTTCGTCCAGGAAGAACCATTGCGAGCCCACCAGCGCCGCGGTGTTGGGGCTCCAGCCCACTTTGTCAAATTCCTCCTGTGGAATGCCTGCGAAGCCGTACCGGTCCATCAAAGGCTCCGTCGCGGCCTGCCAGGCCAGGTAGTCCTGCGCGCCGTTTGCGCGGATTTCCCATTCGCGCCAGCCCAGAAGGCCGCCAAGCGCCACCGCCGCAATCAGCAGGAAAATAAACAGGGGCCGCGCGCCGCGCCTTTTCCGTTTTCCCAGCCCGTAATACCGGCCAAGAACATATGCAAACGCCACGCCGCAAAACGCCAGCGCCGGCAAAAGGACGATCTGCCGCAGCGCATAGGCCAGCGCCACAAGCGCCAGCGCGCCGCACAGGCCGCGTATCACCTCGCCCTGCGCGGCGTTTTCATAATCGATGCAAAGCGTTTGAAGCACGGCGGCGGCGGCCAGAAGCGCCGCCGTCTGCGTAAAGGTGACGCGCACAATCCACGGCAGCACAAAGGCCGCGCCAAAGGCAAGCGCCGCCACGGCGCCCTGCCACATTGGCCGCCCGTGCTTTAAAAAGCACTGCGCAATTCCCTTTATGCACACGCTGCCCGATACGAACAAAAGCGCAAGCTGCAGCCAGCTATACCACGCTACGCCCGGCCACAGGCGGCTGAACGCGTACAGGGGCCAGGCCAAAAGCCCGTGCAGGTAGATGTGAAAATGGATAGGCTCGCCTGTTTCATATCCCAGAAAGGGGCGCATGATGCCCGCGTCGTCATTGGCGGCATAGTAAGGGCCCAGCCATAGGAAGGCGACGGCGAAAAACGCCGCCATGACGCCCATGGCGAGGGGCCAGCACAGCATACGCTTGCGTTTCATGCCGCCTTCCTCCCGTTTTCGGTTTCGTTTTGCCCGTCGGCGATTTCAATCAGGTAGGGCGGGCGGCGGCGCGAGGCGTCAAACGTGCGCCACAGGTACGCGCCCAAAAGGCCCAGGGTGAGCATGATCACGCCAAAGCTTAGCAGCTGGAAGATGAACATCATGGTCCAGCCGGTTACGTCGATGCGGCCGGTGAGCTTGCTGATAAGCGCGTCCAGCGCCCACACAAGCGAAACGAGCACCGAAACCGCGCCCAACCCCGTAACAATGGAAACGGGCAGCGTGGAAAAGCTAAACAGCGTATCCGCCACCAGGCGGATCTTCTTTTTAAGGGTCCAGCGGCTTTTGCCAATTTTGCGCTCCCGGCGCACATAGGTGACCACGCCCGTTTTGAAGCCGCTCCACAAAAGCTGGCCGTTGAGGGCGCTGTTGGGCTCGTCCATGCGCCTGAGCACCTCGATGACCTTACGGTCCGCCAAAAACACGTCGAACCCCTTTTTGGGCATGTTGGGCAGGGCGAATTTGCGGGTCATGGCGTAATACGCGTCGGCAAAAAACTCCTGCGCCCTGCTTTCCTCGCGGCCCTCGCGCACGGCCAGCACCACGTTGTTGCCGCTTTGCCAGCTTTTGTACATATCCAGCAGCATTTCGGTGGGCTCCTGCAAATCGGCGGCCTTCACCACGGCGCAGTCGCCGGTGGCGTTGTTCAGCCCGCACAAAACCGCCGCGTCGCTGCCAAAGTTGCGCGACAGCTTAAACAGGCGGATGCGGCTGTCCCGCCTTGCTAAATCCTGCATCACGGCGTAGCTGTTATCGCCGCTGCCGTCGTCCACCAGCAAAAGCTCCACCTCAAAATCAGCCTTATCCAGGATCTTTTCCTTGAGGTCGGCATACAGGGGCGGCAGGTTTTCGGCGTTGTAATACACGGGAATGACGATGCTAAGCTTGGGCATTGCCCGTAACCTCCCTTACAAAGGCGTCGTAATCGCGAATGTATTCCCGCGCGTCATAGGGCTCGTTGGAGAGCACCAGCAGCACCGAATCCGGCGAGAAATCGTACATATCCTTCCAGACCATCCTGGGCAGGTACAGCCCCGTGTGCGGCCTGTTGATGGAAAACACCGCCTCGTTGCCAAAGCCGTCGCGCACGCGCACCTTGCTTTGCCCCGATACGTTGATGAGCACAAACTCGCTGCGGCGGTTGGCGTGGCGGCCGCGCACCACGTCCGCGTCGCTGCCGTAGATGTAAAAGATGCGCTTGATCTCAAAGGGGATATCCTTAAGCCCTTCCACCACCACCAGGTGGCCCCGCTCGTCGCCGTGCTGGGGAAACTCCAGCATGCGCACAGAATCGTTCATCATGGGGTTATGCCTCCCGATAGAATTTGGTATAGATGCGGTTGAGGGAATGCAGGCAGCCGTACCCCTCCTTGTTTTGGATAAGCCCAACGTTGAGCACGCGGCCCCGGTCGTGCGTGCTGGTGCCAAAGCTCACGCGGGACGCGCCCAGGATAAGGCCCCGGCGGATAACCGCGTCATACAGGAAGGCGGAGGGCACATAGCCCTTCACGGCCGGGTCGGTTGCCAGGTACTGGGTGTGCAGCACATTGGCCTGGGCGAAGAAAAACAGGCACGCGCCCGCGACCATGCGGCCCTGCGGATCGTACACGCCAAGGAAGGATACCTCGTCCTTCAAGCGCGCGCTTTGGAAGTCCCACAGCTCGTGCAGGGTATGCACGGGCTTTGCGTCAAACTTTTGCAGGTTCAGGCACAAAAGATCGTAAAACGCGGCCAGCTGCTCGCGGGTTTCAATCGGGCGCGCCTCCAGCCCGGCCTTTTGGCATTTTTTCAGGTCGTAGCGCTTGTTAAAGCTGTACGCCGCGTTAAGCGCCTCGTGGCTTTGGCCCGCTATGGGCAGGTAGGCGGCGATCTCCAGCTCGTCGGTATAGCCGGCGTGGTAGAGGGCGTATTGCAGCGCGTCCGTGGGCAGGGTGCAAAACAGGTCGCTGGTAAGCTTGAGCTCCGCCGCGCCATAGCCCTGCGCCTGCCAGTACGCATCCAGCTGCTCTACCAGCGCCGTCAGCTTGGGCGCGCGCAGCAGCGCGGGCGAAAGCACCGGGCCGCCAAACGTGCTGCCCGGGTGGGAGCGAAGCATTTTCACGCCGTTTACTGCCTGCGCGGCGGCGGGGCATACGCCCACCAGCTCGCTGCCGTTGAAAATCATCAGGGACGCATCCTCAAAGCGGCCCTCGGGGTGATAGCTCAAAAACCGGCGCGTGTGCAAAAACGTGCCGTTCATGGAGCCCTCCATCACAAAGCGGTCCCATTTTCCGGCGTATTCGGGCCGGTAGGGGGTTAGGGTAAGCGTTTCCATAGCTCTCCTTTATGGGCGGAAGCCGTTGATGGTATCGATCACGCGGCTTTGCTCCTCAAGCGTGATGCCGTTGAACATGGGCAGGCTTAGCACCTCGCGCGCGTTGCGCTCCGCGATGGGGAACGCGCCCTCGCGCAGGCCCAGGTAGCGGTAGGCCTCGCTCAAATGCGGCGGGATGGGGTAATGCACCTCGCTGCCCACGCCATGCGCCGCCAGGTGGGCGCGCAGCGCGTCGCGGTGCGGCGTATGGATAACGAACTGGTGCCACGTGGGCGTTACGCCGGGGCGCACCCTGGGCAGGGCCAGGTACGCCGTATCAAGCCCCTCCAGATAGCGTTGGGCAATTTGGCGGCGCTCGGCGTTAAGCGCGTCCAGAAAATCCAGCTTTACGTTTAGCAGCCCGGCCTGCAATTCATCCAGGCGGCTGTTGGTGCCCACAACCTCGTTTTGGTACTTCACGCGGCTGCCATAGTTGCGAAAAGCGCGGCAGCGCCCGGCGAGCGCCTCGTCATTGGTGACGATGCAGCCGCCGTCGCCAAAGGCCCCCAGGCCCTTGGTGGGGTAGAAGCTGAAGCAGCCGATATCGCCGAAGGAGCCGGTCTGTTTGCCCTCAAACAGGGTTCCGTGGCTCTGCGCGCAGTCCTCCACCAGCCTAAGGCCATGGCGCTTGGCGATTGCACAGATTTTGGCCATATCGCAGCTTTGGCCAAACAGGTGCACCGCCAGGATGGCCCGGGTGCGCGGGGTGATCGCCGCCTCGATTTGGTCCGCGTCAATGTTGTCGTACACATCCGGCTCCACAAACACGGGCGCGGCCCCATTGATGGTAATGCCCATCACGCAGGCGATGTAGGCGTTGGCGCACACGATCACCTCGTCGCCGGGGCCGATGCCAAGCAGGCGGAAAGCGATCCACAGCGCGTCCAGGCCGCTGGCCAGGCCCACGCAGCATTTGGCCCCAATATAGGCGGCAAAGCGCTCCTCAAAGGCGCTTACCTCCCTGCCAAGCACGTACCAGCCGCTTCTGAGCACCTCCAGCGCCTTTTGCTCGTAGGCCTGGGCGTGCAGCTGGAAGGGACGCTTCAAGTCGTTTGCGGGTATTGTAATGGGCTGCGCCATAGGCTAGCCTCCTTAATGTGTATTTCCTTTTCATTATAATGGTTCCGAAGGGATTGTCAACACGGGCCGGGTAAGGTACAATCAGAAGGAGCGCGCCCCAAACGGGGCCGCGGGGAGGACCTTTATGGAACGGTTAAAGCGCCGTTGGGCGCAGTTGATGGAAAAGCCCCTGCTTGCAAAGCTGTGGCAGTTTGTGAAATTTGGGATTGTGGGCGTGAGCAACACGCTCATTTCCCTGTGCGTGTACGAGGCCTGCGTGCACCTTCTGGGCCTGCACTACCTGGCCGCCAACCTGATTGGCCTTTGCATCAGCGTGGTCAACGCCTATTACTGGAACAACCGCTGCGTATTTGGCGAAGGGGAAAAGCGCACCTTTTGGCAGCACGCGGGCATGTACCTGCGCTCGCTGGCTGCCTACGGCGGCGCCTTCGTACTGGATTCGCTGCTGCTGGTTTTTTGGGTGGAGGCCGTTCATACCGGCGAAACCGTCGCGCCGGTGCTGAACCTGTTTGTTACCATCCCGCTGAATTTTCTGGTGAACAAATACTGGACCTTTCGCAAGCGGTAAGGCAGGCAGTGGGAAAATCTACATACGCTTAATTTGTGTGTTGACAGATTTCTAACGAATGGGTACACTGTATGTATGGCCGTATGGTATAAGGAAAAAAACTGTTTCTACCCAGAAGTCCCATCAAATTTGAAGGAGGCAACCATTTATGAGGAAACCCAAGGTATTGCTCAGCCTGATGCTGGCGCTTGCGCTGCTTGTAAGCGTGGTTCCGGCCCTGGGCGAGTCCCTGGCGGACGGTACGTACACCGGTTCCGGCAAGGGCATGCATTCCAACATTGCCGTTACCGTAACCGTAGCGGATGGCAAAATCAGCAGCGTAACCGTGGACAGCCACGACGAAACCCCCGGCGTGTCCGATCCCGCCGTGGAGCAGATTCCCCAGGCGATCGTTGCGGCGGGAACGCCGGACGTGGACGCCGTGGCGGGCGCGACCCTTACCTCCAACGGCATCATTGAGGCCGTGAAGAACGCCTTGAACGGCGTTGCCGCGGACGAACAGCCCGTGGCGCTTGCCATTGAGCCGGACATGATTGTTGTGGGCTCCGGCATGGCGGGCCTGGTGGCTACCGCGCGCGGCGTGGAGCTGGGGCTGAATGTGCTGGTATTGGAGGAGAGCGTGCGCACGGGCGGCTGCATCCACTATGCGGGCGGCACCGTGAGCGGCGCGGGCTTTAAAATTCAGAAGGAGAACGGCGTAGAGGATACGCCCGAGGCCTTCTATGCCGATATCGTGGCCCTAGGCGGCGAGGGCGAGTACAACGTGGAGCTGGCCAAGACCCATACCGAGCGTTCCGGCAGCGCCATTGACTGGCTGGACGAGGACCTGGGCGTGGACTTTGGCGACCGCGGCCTTGTGGGCGGCGCGTATACCGCCATGCAGACCCTGCGCGTGACCCGCGCGCTGGGCTCCTACTCCATGGGCGCGGCCAACGCTTACCTGGAGCCGCTCAACGCCAGGCTGGAGCAGGCGGTTGCCGATGGCAAGGCGCAGATTATGTTCAACACCCGCGTGACCGAGCTGCTGGTTGAGGACGGCAAGGCCGTTGGCGTAAAGGCCGGCGAGCGCGAGTTCCGCGCCCCAAGCGTGGTGCTGGCCACCGGCGGCTACTCCTACAACGAGGAGCTTTTGAAGCTGGCCGGCTTTGAAAACGTGATCTCCTGCGCGCCCTCTACCTCCAACGGCTCCGGCTTCCTGCTGGCAAAGGCCCTGGGCGGCGTGTATGACAACATGGACGAGATTGTGAACTACTACGGCGGCGGCATCCCCACCGACGGCTTTGACATGTATTACCAGGTCAACAACAAGTATCCCGGCCTGATCTATGTCAACCTGGACGGCGACCGCGTTGGCGCGGAGGAATCCGCCAAGAGCGCCATGTGGCACGGCGCGCGTGAAAGCAAGCTGCTGGCCGTAATCTCCGGCAACATGATCGATAAGGAGCAGGCCTTCATCAAGTACAGCATGATCAACAAAAACGTGCTGGAAAACAACGGCTGGGACAAGCTGGACGAGCTGGCCGAAGCCGGCAACTGCGTATACAAGGCCGAAACCCTTGAGGAGCTGGCCGAGCTGACCGGCGCCAAGAACCTGCCCGCCACCGTGGAAGCCTACAACAAGGACGTGGCCGCCGGTGCGGACAGCGCCTTTGGCCGCGCCCCTGAAAGCATGCTGCCCCTGGAAAGCGGCCCGTACTATGCCGTTGTAACCGTGCCCTACGTATGGTCCGGCACCTCCGGCGGCGTGCGCGTCAACGGCCAGGGCTACCTGCAGCTTGAGGACGGCGCCGTGATCGAGGGCCTTTCCCTTGCGGGCGAGATCCTTGGCCCCAGCAACATCCTGGGCAAGATCAACTTTGGCGGCATCAACCACTCCATGTGCGCTACCTGGGGCATCATCGCCGCAGAAAACGCCGCCGCCAACAAATAGCAGGGGGTGACCCCCTGCACCCCCGGACTGCGCCCCCTTTGGGGGGCGCAGCGCGCTGCGCGGGGTGGATGCGTGTAGAGCAAATACGCCAGACGGCAAAAGGGCCGTCTGGCTTTTTTCCGCCGGGCCGCAAAAGGGCGGCCCGGCTTTGCGGGTGTTGGGGGTGTGGGCGCGTTGCGCTTCGCGCCGCGCGGCTATTTCTTGCCCATTGCAGCGTTCATTTTGGCGATTTTTTTGCGCAGGGCCAGGTACTGCGCCAGCCAGATGAACACGAAGATACCCAGGAACACGGCCGCGTAGGCAAGCGCGCCCATCAGGCTATGCTCCATCCAGTGGCACACGTAGGCGGTGGGCAGCAGGGATGCGGCGGCGGCCGCCAGGTACAGCAGCGTTTGCTTGAGCAGGCTCCAGCGGTCAATCTCCCAGATTACGGAGGCGGCGGCGTAGCCCGCGCCCGTAAGGGCTGTGAGCGCAGCTTGCAGCGCCGCGGCGTTTAATTCGCCCAGCTGTGCCGCGAACGCGGGCACGCAGGGGAAGAACGCGCCCCCGCCCACGATATAGGAGATACAAAGGGTGATTACGTGGCCGATGGCTATGCCCAGCGGCGCGCCCAACAGCGCGCGCCGGAGGGCTTGCTTTGCATGGTGGTTCATATGGGTTGCTCCTTTCAAATACCCAGCGCGTCCTTGATTTTGCTTACATACCGGCGGGAAGCGTAGGTTTTGCTGCCGTCCTTGAACACCGCGCACACGGTGCCGGCTAGGCTCAGGTCAAAGCGCCGCACCTGCGTTAGATTTACAATTTCGGAATGCGAGATACGCATAAAAATTTGCTTGTCCAGCCGTTCCTCCACCTCGTACAGGCGCAGGCGCAGCGTGTATTCCCCCGTTTCCGTAACGCAGTACACGCGCTGGCTGGCTGCGTAAATGCGCATGATGCGCGCCGGCTCGATCAATTCCGCCGCGCCGTCGCGGAAGCCTGCCAGCAGGTTGGGCCGCCCCGCGCGCAGGCTGCGGATTAGCGCGTCCAATTCCGGCGTGACCTCGGCGGCTATCACAACCAGCCGCGGTTCCGCGCAGCCGGGTTCCAGCCTGATATCCACCCTCATGTTTGCTCACCTCCTGATAGCAGGATAGCATACTGCAAGCGCCCATGCCATATCCGGCGGCATAATCGGTCGTTTACGGCGCGCGGACGGCGCAAAAGGGTTCTTTCGCGGGGTGAAGGGGGCTCAGCCCCCTTCCGGGGTTTGGGGCAGGGCCCCAAGTCCCCGCGCCGCAGCGCGCCCCCAGGCGAGCAACGCGGCAGCCCGGCAGGGCTGGCGCTGCGGCTTTAGGCAGTTGCCGCCCTCGGCCAGCCGCACGGCTAAGGGCCCCCGGCTTTCGCCAGGGGCCCCATGCAATCAAAGAAGCGCGTATTTGAAATGGTTTTATCCGCTGTTGCCCGGCTGGCAACGCCTTATCCGTTCGCCTGATCGGGCGTATAGCTTAGGTAGTACAGCACCCTGGCGTTGGGCTCCACTTGCAGGGTAAGCTGGCATACGGCCTGGCCCTCGCTGTCGCTGAGCACGCCGTCCAGCAGGCGTACCTTGCCTGCGCGCACATCCGCCGTGGCGCGGCCCGCCTTCCAGGTTTGGCCTGGCACCAGCGCCGTCATAAAGGCGCTGATGTAGCCGTCCACGCTATCGGTAAAGGTGCGGTGCGTATAGGAGGTATCCGTAAAGCTAAGGCCGGAAAGGGCGCGCGTACCGTCGTATTCCAGCAGGTAGCCGTCCCTGGAAAAGCGCAGCACAATGGGCAGCGAATCCAGCGAGGTGCGGGCCTCCACGCGCCATTGCGCGCCCGACCGGGAAGCGGTGAAGGCATAGGCGGCCGTATCCTCGCCAATAAAGGGGCTTTCCAAAAAGCGCCGCGCGCAGGCGATGGCCTCGTCCCCGTTTTCCAGGGGCGCGGCGGCGGCCGTCCAGCTTACGGTGGGAATATCGCGTACCGTGGGCAGGGGCTCGCTTTCGCTGGTGGCAAAGGACACCAGCAGCACGGCCGCGGCCGCCAGCGAGCCGATAGCCACCGCCCACCGGCTGCCCCGCACGCAGCGGATGATCGCCGTAATGCGCTGCCTTAGATGCTTGCCAGTGAGCGTTGCGCCCGTGGCGTGAAGCCAGGGCGCGTTTCCGCCCCGCCCGGCGGTGCTTACAATGGCGTTGGCATAGGCAAGGCGGTCAATATCCTGCAATTTGGCGGTCACGCGGTCGTCGCAGGCCATTTCGCAATCCACCTTGCTTAGGTAGGCGGCCAGCCACACCAGCGGGTTGAACCAATGCAGGGCGCAGCACAGGTTGCGCACCAGGCTCCAAAAGGGGTCGTGCGTGCGCCGGTGGCACAGCTCATGCGCCAGCACAAGCGATATATGCTCCTTGGGCACATCCAGCGGCAGGGCGATAAAGGGCCGTATAATGCCCACCAGGCAGGCCCTGCTTAGCCGGTCCACGTAATACACGGGCGGGGGCGCAATGCGGTAACGCTGGCACAGCGCCTCAAACTGCGCAAGCTCGCCGCCGTCCAGCGGGCGCACGCGGTCATGCTTGACGCGCTTGAGGAAGCGCAGGTTGTGAGCGATCATCCACGCGCCCACGCCTATGGCTACGCCAATCCACAGGATAAGCACCCATTTGCCCGTGTAGCCGCCGCGCGTTTGCGCCGCGAAGGTGCGCAGCGGGCTGCTCTCCCCGTCCGAAAGGAGGGAGGCCATGTCATACCCCGCGTCTATCACGCGCTGGCGCACCTGATCGGCCACGGGGCGGGCCGCCACATCCACCGACAGCCCGGGCCGAAACTCGTCCATAACGGGATTGGGCAGGGAAAGCGGCAATAGCAGCCTGAGCGCCACCACCAGCCAGGCCGCGTAGATGGCGCGGCTTCCCAAGCGGTCGCGCAGCAGGGCGCGCACCGCGATTACCAGCAAAATCAACGCGCTGCCAATCACCGTTGCTTCCAGCAAGTAGTTGAAGATGGTCATGCTTCGCATGAGGACATCCTCCCTTCAGCAGTTGGGCCGTGCGTTTCCCAAAACGCACCTATATTCTATAAGACGCACGAGAAACGGCTTTTGGTTCATCCGTTCCGTTTTTTTGTTGTTTTTTGTCAGCCGCCCTGGCAAGAACCGCCTCCAGCGCGCCAAGCTCCTCACCGCTTCGCTCCCCGCAATCCACAAGCTGGCTCACCAGCAGCGGGGCCCGGCCCCCAAAAAGCCGGTTTCGGGGGACAGGGCGCGGGTGAAATCCATCATAGTTTGCGGGCTTTTGTCCCACAGGCGCAGCATAATCTTCCATTCGGCCTCGGTCAGGCGCGCGGGCGTATCGGGCAAGGCCCCTTTCCTCCCTTTGGCTGTTAACGCGGGAATCGAATCCTATTGTACGTATGTTTGCCTTGAAAGTCAATTCGCACCGTAATACAGATTTTGCTAAGAAATGCGTCGCATGCGCCCGATTTGGTTGACGAACCGATTAAACCATGGTAGACTGAGCGCGACCAATTTTGGAAAGGAAGCACTAAGCGCATGCAGCTACTCAATCAAATCCTGCGCGGCGCCGTTATTGGCGTAGCCAATATCATCCCCGGCGTTTCCGGCGGCACAATGATGGTGTCCATGGGCGTGTATGATACGCTTATCCACTGTATCACCCACCTGTTTAGCGAGTTTAAGCAGAGCGTCAAAACCCTGCTGCCTTACGCCATCGGCATGCTGGTGGGCATTGTGGCGCTAGCCAGCGTGCTCAAATTCCTGTTCGCCAATTATGCCCTGCCCACCTCAACGGCCTTTATCGGCCTTATTTTGGGCGGCTTAAACCCCTTGCTTCGCAAGATCAACAAAAAGAAGCTCAACTGGGTATCCCTGGCGGTGTTTGTGCTGTTTTTTGCGGGCATTATCGCCCTGGCCCTCACCGGCGACGTAAGCAACCCCGAAAGCCTTACCCTGGACATGGGCCAGGTGATCATCCTTGTGGTGATGGGCGCGGTTGCGGCGGCTACCATGATTATCCCCGGCGTGTCCGGCAGCATGGTTTTGATGCTGCTGGGCTATTATACCCCCGTGCTCAACGCCGTGGACACCCTGAAAAACGCTGTATTGGGACTGGACTTTGCCGCCATGGGCGGTCCGGTTCTGATGCTGGCGCCCTTCTGTGTGGGCGTGGTGCTGGGTATCTTTGGCGTGGCGAAGCTGATCGAGTGGCTATTGTCCCGCTTCCCCACGCAGACCTATTGCGCCGTGCTGGGACTGGTGGTGGCTTCGCCCGTGGCGATCCTTCTGCGCACGGACATGACCGGTGTCAGCTGGCTCATGATCCTGATCAGCCTGGTCACCTTTGCCCTCGGCTTTGCGGCCGCGATGGCGCTGGCCCGCGGCAGCGCCGGTGCGGAGGAACCCAGGGCCTGACAATCCCATAGATACAGCCGTCTCCTGCGCGGGCACACGCCCGGGTGCCGGGGACGGCTTTTGCCAACAAATGAAGGTGCCGGCGCGCCTGGTCGCCCGCCCCCTTGAAAGGGC
>ERZ857882.3719-NODE-3719-length-14091-cov-27.298162_pt1 | contig 14091 bp, 9 predicted proteins | sample MGYA00519697_ERZ857882 | MGnify/ENA primary metagenome ERZ857882 (study PRJEB31778, sample SAMEA3449373) | human gut metagenome | biome: human gut; feature: human-associated habitat; material: faeces | place: United Kingdom | collected 2010/2012 ...
AGTATTTCTGCACTCGTCCTCCTTGTTCTGCCATACTCTTTGACTTCTAAAACTCGAAGACCCTAAAGAGCTTGTGTGCTCTTGTCAACTGATGGTACCTTCATGACATATACATATCTTACACAGAAGCCCTGGATGGCACGCTTCCGCAGCCATGAAATATCGCTGGCATTTGATAAGGCCATAAGGGACATGGGCGGCGATATATGGTACAACACCGAGGTAACAAAGATAGACGTTAAAAACGGCGCGGTACGCGGCGTAGAGCTGGCGGACGGCACGTATATACCCTGCGAGCGGGTAATATCCAACCTGATGCCCACGGTGGTATTCGACAGGATGATAGACAAGAGCGAGGTGCCGGAGCGTGAGCGCAAGCTGATGAACGCGAGAAAGCTGGCACAGAGCGCCTTTACAGTATATTTGGGATTGGATATACCCTATGAGCAGCTTGGCTTCAAGGCATACGATACATTCGTCCGCTCTACCGGTGATACCCTTTCGCAGTACGAAAGCGCGGCGACCATAGAGGGGCACAAGGATTACTGCGTGACCATAATCAACGAGGCAATACCAGACTGCACGCCGGAGGGCACCTGCATGGTGCAGTTCGCAAAATTCTACACGGAGGACGCATTCGCAAACGTAACCGAAGAGGAGTACTTCAAGCTAAAGGACAGAATAGCGGAGGAATGCGTGACCCACTTTGAAAAGCTGACGGGCATAGACCTGCGCAGCCATATTGAAGAAATAGTAGTGGCGTCTCCCGTTACCTGGGCGCGGTATCTGGGCACGCCTCAGGGCGACGTATACGGCTACGCCTGCGGCACATGGGACGGCATGTTTCCAAGGGTGCAGAGCGGGCACAAGCTGGACTATACCATAAAGGGGCTTCGTTTCTGCGGCGGCCACGGCACGCAGATGGACGGCTACTCACAGGCGTACCTCTCCGGCGCAGAGCAGGCGCGCTATACGCTTCTCGACATTAAGGAGGGCAAGTAAAATGGCAAAATACAATTACGATAAGTCGACCCTTAAGGGCCTGGGCGTAGGTGCGTTTTTGAGCGAGGTAAAGGTGCGCGAGGCGCACATCGCCGCCGGGGACGAAATGCCCCAGTCTGTATTCAATTCCAACATACTGGCTGAAAAGCTGCACCCCGAAAAGCAGTGCGTAAAGATAGCCAAGGTAGTGGATCACGATGACGCCAGGAGCTATACCCTTGTGCCGGATACCTCCCGGGGAACGGAAGGCATGGCGTACTTCAGGGCAGGCCAGTACGTGGCGGTGGAGCTTAACATAGAGGGCGCAAGGCTGTTCAAGCCCTATTCCATCTGCTCCGGGCCAAAGGATGCGCCGAACGGCAGCTATACCTTGACAATCCGCCGCTCAAAGGGCGGATATGCCTCGGAATACATACTTGACAACTGGAAAGAGGGGGATCAGGTTACCATTTCCGGCCCTCAGGGGGACTTCTACTATCAGGGCCTCAGGGGCGCGAAGCATGCGGTAGCCATGGCTGGCGGCAGCGGCATAACCCCGTTTTACTCCATGGCCTGCGCCGTTGCGGACGGCATAGAGGATTTTGACATTACCATACTCTACGGCAGCCGCACGAAGGATACCATACTGCTAAAGGAGGAGCTGGAGGCGGTAGCCGCCCGCTCAAACAGCAGGGTAAAGGTAGTACACGTACTGTCCGACGAAGCAGCCGAGGGCTATGAGCATGGCTTCATCACGGCGGAGCTTATTAAAAAATACGCCGGCGAAGAGGACTATTCACTGTTTCTCTGCGGCCCGAAGGCAATGTACGGTTTCGCGGATAAGCAGATAGCGGAGCTGAGTCTGCCCAGAAGGCGCGCCCGCAAGGAGCTGTACGGCGAGTACGGCGATCCCGCCCGCGACGCAAGTTACCCCAAGGAAAACCAGGGCAAGAGCTTTTCCCTGACCGTAAGCATACGGGGCGAAAAGCAGACCATAAGCTGCCGGGCAAACCAGACGCTGCTCTCAGCCATGGAGCAGGCGGGCATAAAGGCTCCCTCCCGCTGCCGCAGCGGTCAGTGCGGCTGGTGCCATTCCAGGCTTGTTTCAGGCGAGGTGTTTATCCCCGACGAGGCGGACGGGCGCAGGGAGGCGGACAAGAAATTCGGCTGGATACACCCCTGCTGCACGTATCCGCTCAGCGATATAGAGCTGGATCATTCCATATTTTCTGATATGATGGACTTCCGCCGGCTGGTGGAGATGGAATGCGCAAGGCTTGCATGCGAGAATATATACGACAGCACGTATGCCGAGATGGAGGGTTGCATTGACACACTTGAGCAGGGCGGCGACCCGGAGGAGCAGGTGTACCAGTTCCATTACCGGCTGACCCAGGCCTCGGGCAACGGCATATACAGCATGTTTTTCCGCGCGTTTGAGCCGGTGATACGGGCGCTCATAAAACAGCATTACAGCGTTAAGGCGGGGGACGTGCAGGAATCTGCGCGCCTGCACCGCAGGCTGCTTGCCGCCATAAATGCCAAGGACGAGCAGCAGGCCGTCAGCCTCACCCGTGAGATACTCTCCCAGGGCGTAGCCGTTCTGGAGGAAAGGTATGGGAGTAACGATGGCGTATGTAAAAGATAATCCGGGCATTGTGTAAAAGAAAAGCAGCGATTGCTATTTAACCTCAGATATAACAGGCCATACAGCCGGCTTTCTCCGAAAGAGAGCCGGCTGTATGGCGAAGCGCACACGGAACATTCTGACGATAACGAAGAGACTCTGGATCCTCCAATTATATTGGATATATGCCATGCTCATGTTAAAGCTTATCTTGCGCCGGATTATTTGCACCTGTCCTGATACTCTGAGGGAGTGACGCCGACTATCTTGCGGAACATGCTGGAAAAATAGGCGATATCCCTGTACCCCACCTGTTCGGCCACCTCATATATTTTTACCCGGCAGTCCCGGAGGAGCTGCATGGCTACGTGCATGCGGTACTGGGATAGATACTCCATCAGGGTGTAGTTTGTCTCTTTTTTGAATATATGGCAAAGGTAGCCCTCGCTTATGCCTGCGTTTGCGGCTATGGAGCCAACGCCTATGTCCGGGTCGTTGTAGTGACCCGCAATGTAGGCGAGGGACTCCATTACGTACTTACTCTTGTCGCCTTTCTTGAGCTGAAGGGCGGGTAGAGATTCCGCGGCGTTGCCCTGCCGGGCCATGAGGCGGGAATGTATGGAGACTATCACCTGCTCCAGTTCGCCATCGTGGAAGGGCTTGAGAAGGTAGTCCGCCGCGCCGTAATGCAGCGCGTTTTGGGCGTACTCAAAGTCGCTGTAGGCAGTGAGTATTATCACCTCGGACTTGCAGCCGGCCTCCCTAAGCCGCTTGAGCATCTCGATGCCGTCCATCTTAGGCATGCGTATGTCGGTTATGATGATGTTGGGCTGGAATTTCAGCGCCGCGTCGTAGCCCTCCTCGCCGTTGGCCGCCTCGCCTACCACGAAGCAGTCCAGCGCCGTCCAGTCTACCGACAGCACAATGCCCCGGCGCACATATGGCTCATCTTCCACAACGAGAACTTTAAGCATCTGTTTCCCTCCTTGTGATGGGCAGCAGCGCGTAGACTGTAGCGCCGCCCTCCGGATTATTCCTGAGGTGAAGCCCGAAATCGGTCCCGTAGTATTTCTTGAGTATAAGGTTTACGTTGTACAGGCCAAGCCGCCCCTCGCGGGCAGGGCCATCCTGTGCAAAGCGCCGTATCACCTCGTCGGGTATGCCGCTGCCGTCGTCGGATACGGCTATCCTGAGCAGGCTGCCGGGCTGCTCCGATACGGAGAGGACTATGCTGCCGTTGTCCCGGTCGGCAAGGCCGTGAAGTATGGCGTTTTCCACAAGGGGCTGGAGTATGAGCTTTGGGACTATACAGTCAATGTATTTCTCGTGGCCCCTTGCGGCATAGGTAAAGCGTCCGGGGAAGCGTATGCGTTGTATGCGTATGTAGCGGTTCAGAAGCTCCAACTCGTCCCCAAGTAGAACGAATTCATCTGTAGATATGCAGGCCCGCAGTATGTCCGCAAGATCCATGGATATGTTGGATATTTCGGGCACACCGTTCATCTTGCCTATCCACTTCATCGTGTCCAGCGTGTTGCAGAGGAAGTGAGGGTTCAGCTGTGCCTGCATCATGCGTATCTGAGCCTCATCCAGGTCCCGCTGACCCTGTATGAGTTTATCCATGTAGGTTTTGAGACGCTCTACCATGTTGTCGAAGTTGTCCGCGAGCTGCCCCAATTCGTCGCTGCGGTGAAGGTTTACGCGGGTATCCAGGCTGCCCTTTTCCACCTCCGCCATGGCGGAGGTTATCTTGCCTATGGGGTCTGAAAGCTGTCTGCTCAGGTTGAAGGAGACGAACACGCAGAGGGCTATGCTGCCGAGGACGAGAAATGAGGCCACTGTCCTCAGAAGTCTCGTTGTGTCCCGGGTGAATGTCTTTGGCTGGCGAAGTATTATATACAGGCCGCTTGTGGGCTCGTGGCGCATGTAGTAGTTGTACTCGTCGGAGGATACGGGGGTGTTGCTGAGCATTGCGGAACGCAGCGCGGGCACGGGGGAATCAGTTTCCGCCGGACGGGAGCAGTATATGGTGCGCATGAAGGCGTCGGTAATGTAGAGGGTGTTGCGGCTGCCGAACTTGCCCTCCAAAAGCTCCTGCAGATTGTCTTCGGAAAGGTTCGCAACGAAGTAGCCAACCGCATCGCCCGAGTTGTTCACGATGCTCCGGGCGGCGTACAGCACCGCATCCCGGTCTGGGTAGCTGAATGCGTCTGCCCCCCGGAACACAAGCTCCCCGTGGTGACTTGCCGCCGCAAGGAGTATGCCCCAGTTTGTAGGCAGGGTGCGTGAGTGCCCTGCGCTGGAGGTAGAGTATTGCAAAGCGCCGTTGGTGTCGTAAAGGTAAAATTGCACATAGTCCCGAAGGCCGCTTGTGGCGTTGTACAGCTCGTAGTATGTCTGCTGTGGGAACGCCCCGCCGCCTGACATGGCGTTTATCACGAGAGAATTGCGGTTGAGCTTTGAGCCTATCTTTTCGGTTGAATCCCGCAGGTCGCTGATGGAAGAGGATACTACGGATATAAGCGTATCCGCCTCCTGCCGTGCGCTGTCCTCCATGCGGGAGCTGAATACTATGAGCAGCAGCGAGCTGCACAGCATGAGCGTGGTGAGGGTGGTGAAAAGCATTGAAGAAAACAGCTTTTCCCTGAATGTTCCGCGGGTAAATATAAGCTTCATCTGCCCGCCTCCTGTTCCATCAGGGCGGACCAGCGCTCCAGCATATGGTCGTGGTTTTCGCTTGCCCAGGATACGCTGTAGTCTATCAGGACTATGTCTTCAAGGGGAGAAAGCTCCTTCTGCCGCTGTATGTCGCTGCACACGGGCCGCCTGTAAAACTGTTGGGCAAGCCTTTCCTGAGCGCCGCGGCTCAGCACAAAGTCGAGAAACAGCTTGGCGTTGTCCTCGTGTGGCGCGCCTTTTATCAGGGCGCTGCCGTCGGGTACGGCGCTGGTGCCCTCGGCGGGGTACAGAAGCTTTATGTCGTACCCTTCAGCTATGCGCTTCATGGCTGTTTCTTCGAGGGTGATTCCTAAAAAGCAGGTGCCGTCGGCAACCGCCTTTACCACGTCGCCGGAGCCGCCGAACTGGCTGCCGCCCAGGTTTTTTGCAAACTGCCGCAGCACCGACTCGGTATCCTTGGGTATTATCTGGCACAGCGTGGCGAGGGCGGTATAGCTGGAGCCTGAGGCGGAGGGGTCGGCAAAGGCTATCTTGCCCTTCCAGCGGGGGTCTATGAGGTCCCGCCAGCCTGTGACGGTATGGGCGGGAACCAGCTTTTGATTGTAGATTATTACTGTGGGAAGGATTGAGAAGGGCGCCCACATGTGATCCTCAGAGAGAAAAGCCGGGCCTATGCCCGCCTCTTCGGGGCTTTGATACGGGCTGAAGTAGCCCTTATACGATTCCAGGCTGTCTACGCCGCCGCCGAACATTATGTCGCATACGGGGGATCCGGTTTCACTCGCTATGCGCTCAAGAAGCTCGTTGGTGCCGCCCGTCTCAACGGTGACCCAGATCCCGGTGCGGTTCTCGAATTCAGTGATTATGGGCTCATATACCTCCTGCTTGTGGGAGGTATATACGGTAAGCCTGTCAGCTTCATCGGGGGCGTACTGTGCAAGGGCATTTCCGTTCCGGGCGCAGCCTAAGCAGGACAACGCCCAAAGGCACACGCATAAGATCCATACAACCCTTGTGTTTCGCTTCATTGCGGTACCCTCCTTTGCAAAGGATTACAGCCCGGGTATGATTTTTTCTATTATATAGGCTATTGCGTCGTGATTATTGTCCGGGGTTATGTAATGGGCCAAGGCCTTTACTTCTTCCGCGCCGTTCAGGGGGACGCATGCCACGTCCGCCCTTTGCAGCATCTCAAGGTCGTTCCAATAGTCCCCCACGCATATTATACTGCGCCCGGAAAGGGAGGAAAGTGTGCGCAGGGCTTCCACTCCGCTGCCCTTGTTTGTGCCGTGGGGCAAAAGCTCTATGTATTTGGCATCCGGCAGTATGTCGGTTGTTCCGGGCACTATGTCGAATTTATCCTCGAGGCCGCGTTTTGCTATGAGCTCCCTGGCATAGTCGAGATCCTCCTCCGCACCCAGAAAAAGCGTCTTGAGCCATGGCCTGTCCGCTATGTCATCAACCTTACAGAAGGTGCAGGGGCGGTGCATATCCACGAACGGCTTATATGAGCGTTTCTCCGGCGTTACGTAGAATATGCCGTATTCTGTGTACAGCTGTATATCCAGCCTTTTACCGCACTCCGCAAGCTCCTTTATAAGGGGGAGAGATTCGGCGTCGAGATAGTTTGCCAAGATGTAGCGCTTATTTACATAGTCGTATACCGCAGCCCCATTGAATACTATAGATGGTGCGTTGATGCTTATGCCCGGGAGGTGCTGCAAGGCGTTTTGCGAGGCGCGGCCGGTGGCAATGCCGAACATGCCGCCCTGAGCTATAAAGTCCTCTATCGCATTCCTGTTATTTATAGAAACTTCCCCGCGGCAGTTAAAAAGCGTTCCGTCGAGGTCTGAAAGCAATGCTGCATCGCTGCATTTCATAATAATGTATATCCTGCCATCAATGATAATTTACATTTTTTGTTATTATTCTTATCCAATATAAAGTATATCAAAAAATAACTATTAAAGCAAAACATATCAGAATTTTGAAAATAATGACAGGATTATCCCCTGTAATAAACGAATAGAATGCCTGTAAAATAAAAACATAAGGCGGTATCTTATTCAACAAGCCATATCAAGAAACCGCTCGGTTCATAACACATCAAAATCAACAGGAGGAAAGAACAGTGAAAAAATTGATTGCTATCATGCTGGTACTCTGCATGGCGCTTAGCCTTGCTGCCTGCGCTGCCCCTGCGGCACCTGCAACCCAGGAAGCTCCCGAAGCCGAAGGCACCGAAGAAGCGGCGGCTCCCGCCGAGCCTGAGGCTGAGCTTACCGATACCCAGAAGATCATCAAGGAAGCCGAAGGCATGACCCTGGAAGAACTGGCCAAGAAGGCAATAGAAGAATCCAACGGCGCTACCTTCTACGGCGTTGGCAACTCCAGCCGCGGCAAGTCTGCACTGCCTCTGTTCATTGAGTACTTGCAGACCATCGACCCCAATTACACCATGGAGTTCGACTGGCAGCAGCCCAAGAACAACAAGATCTTCGATCAGCTCACCGCCGACTCCCTCAAGGACGTAGGCACCTATGCCATGACCCTCATTCAGGACGGCAACCAGATCGAGAGCAAGATGGTACGCACCGGCATCCTGGATACCTTCATACCCCTTGACTGGGCTGCCGCCAACGGCACCACCCCCGACGAGTACGAGGGCTATCTGCCCCTCCAGACCCTGAACAAGGTATTCATGTTCAACAACACCGGCAGCAAGACCTACAAGAACTGCTGGGACTTTGTAGCCGAAGGCGAGCATGGCCTCTATATGGATATCGATTCCGAAATCGTGGGCAAGAACTTCCTCTATATGCTCACCGAGGATACCTATGCCGCATATCTGAAGGCTGCCTTTGACGCCCTCGATGCCGAAAAGCAGGCTTACTTCAAGCCCGTTATCGACGAGATGGCTGCCGATGCGGCCGACTTGGGCCTCGGCGCTGACGGCGCATACGCCCTTGCTTGGATCAAACTGTGGGTAGAGAGCTACAATGCTCAGACCGATGACGGACCTATCTGCAACACCCTGGTGTCCAAGTCCGCAACCGATCAGTTCGGCCTTCTGGTATACTCCAAGCTCCGTTCCGTTGAGGAATCCGCCGGCGTATCCAAGAACAACATCACCGTCGCCGCTTATCAGGACGACTACACCGGCATCGGCGGCTACGGCTACTGCCATTATCTGTTTGTAACCGAGAACAGTCCCCTGCCCTGGACCGCCTGCGCCTTTATCGCTTACATGACCTGCACCGCCGATGGCTTCAGTGCCTGGGGCAAGGACATGGGCGGTTACTCCTCCAACCCCAAGGTCGCAGAGGAGGTCGAGGCCACCTATCATCACAGCCAGGGCGGCTATGAGGACGGCGTAAACGTATTCGACTGCAAGAACGACCGCGGCTTCGACTGGTGGAAGAACAACGGCGAGCTTGTCATTGAAGACCCCGAGTACTGTGCTTCCGTCGCCTTCACCGTAGGCAGCTGGATTGAGATGCTGACCAAATACACCGAAGGTTAGTACTGTAAACTGAGTAAACGGCAAGGGCGTCTTACTTATCTAAGACGCCCTTATCGCCATCGGAGGTAACTATATGCAGCAAAACCCGCAACAGAAGGCCGGAGCGTGGCAGATACGCCTCAATAAGCTCAAGACCTATTTTTCCAAGCCGCAGAATGTCGTGCTGCTGCTAATGGGCATAGTGCTCACCATAACCACGGTGGCGCCCATAGTGGCAATAGTAAGGGATACCTTCGTTATCCACCCCGGAACCATAGACGAGCATCTTACCGGAATGTCCTCCGGTTATTCCGCCATTAACTATGTAGACCTGTTCACAAGCAGGCTGGCCAAGGCCAACCTTTGGACGCCGCTCCTGAACACGGTGCTGCTTTCAGTTATGTCCTGCGTTATATCAATACTATTCGGCGGCGTGTTTGCTTTCCTTATCACAAGGACAAACATGAAATTCAGAAAATACCTGAGTTCCATATTTATATTCCCATACATAATGCCCCAGTGGACCCTGGCGGTAGTATGGCAGAACCTCTTTAACAGCAACCTTATAACGGGCACATCAAACGGCCTGCTTGCTTCTGTATTCAATATCACCATGCCAATATGGTGGTGCAAGGGTCTTTTCCCCAGCGCCGTGGTGCTGGGCCTGCATTACGCGCCCTTCGCATACATACTCATAGGCGGCATATTCCGCAACATGGACGCCAACTTAGAAGAGGCGGCAACCATACTCGACACCCCCCGCTGGAAGACCATGTTCCGTGTGACGCTTCCCATGATAAAGCCCGCAATACTCTCCACCATACTTCTGGTATTCGGCAGCGCAATGGGCAGCTATCCCGTGCCGCATTACCTTGGCCTTGCGACGCTCTCCACAAAGTACGTGTCGCTGAACTCCAAATACACGGGCGAGGCCAGCATTTTAGCCATACTGATGATGATATTCGGCGTGGCGATACTGCTTCTGAACCAGATAAGCGTAAAAAGCAGAAAGAGCTATACCACGGTCACCGGCAAGTCCGGCCAGATATCCAAATTCAACCTGGGCAGATCCGGCAAGTACATCATAGCTATAATACTTATAATAATAACCTTTTTTACAAGCATATTCCCAATAGTGTCCTTCGCCTTTGAGACCTTCCTGCCAAATCCCGGCGACTACAGCTTCCTGTACACCGGCGACCCGGACAACCTGACCACAAAGTGGTGGGTCACCAACGAGAACATAACTGAGAACGGCATGTACGGCCAACAGGGCATACTTTACAACGACATGATATGGCATGCCTACAAGGGAACCATAATGGTATCCGTATGCTGCGCGCTGACTGCCGGCACAATAGGCACGCTGATAGGCTATGCGGTATCCAAGAACCGCCGCAGCAGGTGGGCGAACTACGTGAACAGCGTGGCGTTTCTGCCATACCTTATGCCTTCCATAGCGGTTGGCGTGGCCTTCTTCATACTGTTCTCAAATAAGTATGTGAACCTGTTCAACACCTACGCCCTGCTCATCATAGTGGGCACGGTAAAGTACATACCTTTTGCCAGCAGGAGCAGCCTTAACTCCATGCTTCAACTGAGCGGCGAGATAGAGGAGGCCGCAATAATTCAGGATATACCCTGGACAAAGCGAATGACCCGTATAATCATACCCATTCAGAAGACGTCCATCATAAGCGGCTATTTACTGCCCTTTATGACCTGCCTCCGTGAGCTGTCGCTGTTCATACTTCTTTGCGTGCAGGGCTTCATACTTTCCACCACGCTGGACTACTTTGACGAGATGGGTCTTTACGCCTTCTCAAGCGGCATAAATCTCATACTTATAGTGACCATACTCATCTGCAATGCGCTGGTAAACAAAGCAACCGGTGCAAGCCTTGATAAAGGTATAGGAGGTTAAGGCAATGCCTAAAATTGAACTGAAAAACGTTACAAAGAGATGGGGCGGCTTTTACGCAGTGGAAAACCTGAACCTTTCCATTGACGATGCCTCCTTCGTCACGCTGCTCGGCCCTTCCGGCTGCGGCAAGACCACTACATTGCGTATGATAGCCGGCTTGGAAACTCCCACCAGCGGCCGCATAGAGATAGGCGACACGGTGGTGTTCGACAGCGATCTCGGCATAAACATACCGCCAAACAAGCGCAAGGTGGGCTTCCTGTTCCAGAACTATGCCCTCTGGCCCAATATGACTGTATACGACAACATAGCCTTCGGCCTGAGCAACATAAAGGGCGAGATGGCAAAGGTGGACTTTGAGGCCCGCAACGCAGCAAAGCTCATCGATATACTCAGTAACCCTGCCGACGTAGTAAGGCAGATAGAGGACTGCCGCAACAAGAAGGGCTCCCTCGACCAAAAAAAGGCCTACATAAAGCTCATAGATGCGTACACCATCTCCATGTTTACCGCCAAGGAGCTGTATAAGTATGACCTTCAGTCGTCAAAGGATCCTGCGAAGCTCGCTGCCGATATAACGGCCAAGCTGGCTGCCGTTGTAGATGGCAGGAAGGCCGCTGCAAAGGCCAAGGGCATGGAGCTCAATGCCGCCTGCGAGTTCACCAGGGACGGCAAGACCGTCATGGAGGAGCGCAAGCTCACCAGGGAAGAGATAGACCTGTCCGTGCGCAGGGTATCCAGAATAGTCAAGATAAGCATGTTTATGGACAGATACCCGGCGGAGCTTTCCGGGGGGCAGCAGCAGCGCGTGGCAATAGCAAGAACCCTTGCGCCCGAGCCCTCCGTGCTGTTTATGGACGAACCCCTTTCCAACCTGGATGCAAAGCTGCGTTTGGAGATGCGCTATGAATTGCAGCGCCTGCACCTTGAGACGGGCAGTACCTTCGTATACGTCACCCATGACCAGATGGAGGCAATGACCCTCGCCACCAGGATATGCCTCATAAACAACGGAGTATTGCAGCAGTACGATCCGCCGCTCAAGGTATACAACAGCCCGGACAATCTCTTTGTGGCCGACTTCGTCGGCAATCCCTCCATAAACTTTATAAACGCCCACGGCGATCAGGAGAGCGAAAATATACGGCTTACAATGCTGGGCGGGGCGGAAGCCAGGTTCATCCCCAACGAAAAGCTGGACCTTGCAGCCTGGTATGTCAAGCGGGACGCCGATGCGGAGGTGGCAGCCGCCGCCAATGCCGAGCGGGCAAAGGCCAAGGGCTACGTGGAAAAGAGCAATAAGGACGAGACGTTCCGTCCCCATATTGCAAAGGTAGAGGAGAATGACGACGCCCTTACGGAGGAGCCCGAGATAACGGATGGCGATTTCGTGCTGGGTGTAAGGCCCGAGTTCATCGCCATGTCCGGCGAGAGCGGCATAGACGGCGAGATATACGGAGTAATGCCCACCGGCATGGAGTGCACCCTGAAGATCAGGGTAGGCGAGTTCCTGCTTACCAGCGTAGCCTTCGGCAGCTCGCTTTTTGCCATAGGTACAAAGAGCAAGTTCAGCTTTACCGGCAGCGATATAATGCTCTTCGACCGCAAGTCCGGCAGACGAATAGTCTCTGGCAGGCTGGAGATAAAGTAAACTGCATTAAAACAGTGGGCGGCGGTGCGCCGCCCCTTTTTTTCTGAAAAAATGTCTCTATCCCAGCTTCCTATTCAATTGAAAACAAAGTGAAAACGGCGAGATTATCAGGGAAAAGAACGCAAAAAGCCGCTCCGGAAGGCTATAATAGACCAACTTGAGCGGCAAAAGGTGTTCTTAATGCGATTTCGAGAGTACTGTCAACATTTATGCGCAAATTGGTTTGCAGGCTCTGGCTGAATGAGGTGAGCCGGCAATAGAGAAGTCTTCCAGAGACGTCTCTAAGTGCTTCATATTCATGTATTTCTTGTTGCCCCACTGGGTGCCGACCACATGGCGCAGTCTGGCACAGACCAGCATGAGGGCAGAGTTGCCGTCCGGGAAGGTCCCCACCACGCGGGTATGGCGGCGGATCTCACGGTTCAGCCTTTCAATCACATTGTTGGTACGGATCCTGGTCCAGTGCTCATAGGGAAAATCACAATAAGTCAGAGTTTCCTCAAAACTGTCCTCCACCTTTTTGGCAGCCTCCTTCAGCTTCATCTCCCTCAGCTGGGCCACCACAGCTTTGGCCTTTTCACGGACAGCCTTCTTGCTTTCCTGGGCGTGGATCGCCTTGAGCATCTTAGCCACTAATTTTACTTTGGAGCGAGGAACAACGGAAAACACATTCCGGTAAAAATGGACCGTACAGCGCTGGTATTTGGCGTCAGGAAACACTTCTCCCACGGCTTCCAGCATTCCCAGACACTTGTCCCCAACAATGAGTTTCACGCCGTCCAGTCCACGGCTCTTGAGCCACTGGAAGAAATTCACCCAGCTGGCCTTGTCTTCTTTCATGCCCTCGGCAGCGCCAAGAACCTCTCGGTATCCGTCCTCATTCACTGCGATTGCCACCAAAATTGCAACATTTTCATACTCTCCGCCCCAGTTGCGCCGCAGGTAGATACCGTCCACATAGACATACGGATACTTTCCTCCCTGCAAAGGGCGGTTCCGCCAATCCTCAATGTGGACATAAGCTTTCTTGTTCAGTTCACTAATGGTGGCTGGAGATACCTTGCTGCCCCACAGAGCCTCAGTAATGTCCTCCACTCTGCGAACCGAGACACCGGCAAGGTACATCTCAATGAGGGCTTCTTCCACGCTGCTTTCCCGGCGGCGATACCGCTCGATGATGGCCGTTTCAAAAGAGACGCCCTTAAGACGAGGCACGTGGAGTGTAACATCTCCGGAGGTAGTGGTAAGGTTCCGGTCATAGTGGCCGCTGCGGTAGCCCTGGCGGGCCTCATTTCGTTCGTAGCGGGCAGCCTGGGTCAGCTTCTCTGCCTCGGCTTCCAGTTCGGGAGCGACGCTCTTCTTCATGTTTATGGTCGCGGCCACATCCTTGGCATAGGCGATGGCGGCGGGCAAAATCAGATGGCGGGAGATATCAATCGTGCTGAGGGCCTCGATATCGATCACCTTGATATAGGTCTCCATCTTGATTTCGTAGCGGCTTTCTACCTCCTCGCGGGTAAAGACCTTCTGCCGCTCAAACAGCGCGATGTTCTTGGGAGCCACATAGTAGGGCAGCGCATCCACCGTGGTGGGCAGGTTGAGCAGCCCGCGGCGTTTGGCCTCCTCCACCCACGCCTGGTCATAGCCGTTGCCATTGAAGATGATGCGCATATGGGCGCTGAGCGTCTTGCGGATCAACGCGTCCACGGCGGTGGTCATATCCTCGG
>ERZ857882.3721-NODE-3721-length-14087-cov-6.097990_pt1 | contig 14087 bp, 12 predicted proteins | sample MGYA00519697_ERZ857882 | MGnify/ENA primary metagenome ERZ857882 (study PRJEB31778, sample SAMEA3449373) | human gut metagenome | biome: human gut; feature: human-associated habitat; material: faeces | place: United Kingdom | collected 2010/2012 ...
TGGAAGATGGGGCTCGAACCCACGACTTTCGGAACCACAATCCGACGCTCTAACCGACTGAGCTACATCCACCATATCGGTCGATACCGAAGATCAACCGGAGTGCAAAGATAATAGGTTTTTTCCGTCCGTGCAAAAAAACGGCGAAATTCTTTTCGGATTCTGTGCGTACGGTCCTCTCTGACGGTATCGATGGAGCGGAAACGTACGGTGTCAGGATGATGTATCTGCCGTTTTGTCAAAATGACAGTCTTGCCGCCCGATTTGTCAGACTTTTCTGTCAAAAATCGTTTGGCATATCTCTTGTTGGAGTTATCGTCGCAAACGCGAAGTTGAAAAACTGTTAAATATAACTTATAACAATTAAAATCATACCACTATGAACGTAAAACCATTATCAGACCGCGTGTTGATCCTGCCCAACCCGGCGGAAGAGAAAACGGCCGGAGGTTTGATCATTCCCGATACGGCGAAGGAGAAACCGCTGGCAGGCAAAGTAATCGCCGTTGGTCCCGGTACTTCGGAAATCAAGATGGAAGTCAAAGTCGGCGATCAGGTGCTTTACGGCAAGTATGCCGGTCAGGAGATCAATGTCGATGGCACGGATTACCTGATTATGAAGCAGCAGGATATTCTGGCTATCATTTAATTAGTTCGGTTGGATTAAAAAAATTACGATTATGGCAAAAGAGATAAAATACAACGTGGAAGCCCGTGAGCTTCTCAAGGAGGGTGTGGACGCTTTGTCGAACGCTGTGAAGGTAACGCTCGGTCCCAAAGGACGCAACGTAATCATCGACAAGAAGTTCGGTGCTCCCCAGGTGACCAAGGACGGTGTGACCGTCGCCAAGGAGGTGGAACTGGAGGATGCGATTCCCAACATGGGCGCCCAGATGGTCAAGGAGGTCGCTTCGAAGACCAACGACGATGCCGGCGATGGCACGACGACCGCAACCGTGCTGGCGCAGGCGATGATCGGCGTGGGACTGAAGAACGTGACCGCCGGAGCCAATCCGATGGACCTCAAACGCGGTATCGACAAGGCTGTCGGTGTGGTCGTGGATTCACTCAAGAAGCAGAGCCAGACCGTAGGCACCGATTTCGCAAAGATCGAGCAGGTCGCTACGATTTCCGCCAATAACGACGGTACCATCGGCAAGCTGATCGCCGAGGCGATGGGCAAGGTCAATAAGGAGGGTGTCATCACTGTCGAGGAGGCCAAGGGTACCGAAACCCATGTGGATGTGGTCGAGGGTATGCAGTTCGACCGTGGCTATATCTCGGCCTACTTCATCACCGATACCGAGAAGATGGAGGCGCAGTTGGACAAACCCTATATCCTGATTACCGATAAGAAGATCTCGACGATGAAGGAGCTGATGGGTGTGCTCGAGCCGGTGGCTCAGAGCGGACGCTCGCTGCTGATTATCGCCGAAGATGTGGATGGCGAGGCACTTTCCGCACTGGTTGTCAATAAGTTGCGCGGTACGTTGAAGATCGCCGCTTGCAAGGCTCCGGGCTTCGGCGACCGCCGCAAGGAGATGCTCGAAGATATCGCCGTGCTGACGGGTGCCACGGTCATTTCGACCGACAAGGGTATGAAGATCGAGGACGCGAACCTCTCGGTGCTGGGTACGGCGGAGAAGGTTACGCTCAACAAGGAGAATACGACGATTGTCGATGGCGCCGGTTCGAAGGACGCTATCGCTGCCCGTGTGGCGCAGATCCGCGCCGGTATCGAAGCCGCTACGTCGGATTACGACAAGGAGAAACTCCAGGAACGTTTGGCTAAACTGGCCGGCGGTGTGGCTGTGCTGTACGTCGGCGCTGCGACCGAGGTCGAGATGAAAGAGAAGAAAGACCGTGTGGACGATGCGTTGGCTGCGACCCGTGCTGCCGTCGAGGAAGGTATAGTGCCGGGCGGCGGTGTCGCTTACATCCGTGCGGTGGAGGCTTTGGAGACGCTCAAGGGCGACAACGAAGACCAGACGACCGGTATCCAGATCGTAAAACGCGCTATCGAAGAGCCGCTGCGTCAGATCGTGACGAATGCCGGCGGCGAGGGTTCGGTGGTTGTCAATAAGGTGAAGGAGGGCAAAGGCGCCTTCGGTTACAACGCCCGCGACGACCGTTATGAGGACCTGCTCAAAGCGGGTATCATCGACCCGACCAAGGTTTCGCGTGTGGCGTTGGAGAATGCGGCTTCGATCGCTTCGATGTTCCTTACCACGGAGTGTGTATTGGCCGAGAAGAAGTCGGACGCTCCCGCAATGCCTGCGATGCCGGGCGGCGGCATGGGCGGTATGATGTAGTCCATCGCTTCTCTTATGAAAAGTTCCCGGAATCGCATTTGCGATTCCGGGAACTTTTTTATTCCGGGCTGTCGTGTATGAAGTCCGGAGAGCCGTTTTCAGGGCGGCGGGCGTTCTGCGGTTCATACGAATACGACGCTGCCTGCTGTTGGAAAGACATACGGAAAGGGCTCGGGGAAATTCCGATGGCTTTTCATACACGACTGATGCGGTCGTGATCCGTAGCTTGTCTGCCGGAAAACGGAGGGAATGTGGAACTTTTTATTTCCGGGAGCGTCAGAGGCCGCCGTCGGCCACCCACGAACCGGTGGGGTTGTCATTGCGCAGAGCGAGCACTATTTTTTCGATGCGGCCATCGGACATTTTCACTCGGCAGGGAACGAATACTCCCGCGTACTGTCCCGAACGGAAGGCTGGCTGTGTTTCGAGGAGGCGGCAGCCTGCATATCGTTCCTTCATAAGGTCGAGCGGATAGTAAACGAGTCCTTCGGCGAGTATTTCCGTATCCCACGTCTGCATGGCGGCGAAGAGCTTGCGGGCCGCCTCTTCCGGTGCAATGGCTGCGAAGTGTACGCCGCCGACCGGTTTGGTGAGGTCGATCCATTCGATGCCGTCGTAAGCCCGAAAGAGGGTGTCGGACAGCGGTATGTCGTAAACGATGCGTTGCAATTCGGCGATGGTTACGGGTGTTTTGCCGTCGGTCTGCTCGATTTTCAGCCCGATAAGCCGTCCGGTCGTCCGATCGAAGCGGTATTCGCGTCGGGTGTCGGATTCGTCGATCGAGGTTCCCGACAGGTAGTCGTTGCTGAAATCCCCTTCGGCCGGCGCTTCGACGGTCAGCGTGATCGTTTCCGGTCCGACTTGCTTGCTGTAACTTGCGTTCCGGCGCTCGGCGAAGTTGAGCTCTTCCCGCAGCAGCAGGGTGTAGGGGTCGAGCAGGGTGGCGAAATCTTCGATTGCGCCGCTACCGGGACGCATGATGAAGCCCGAGTTTATCTCAGGACTCCACATCAGGATCCGTTCCCCGTCGCTCAGGGCGATCCGTCCTGCTTTTTCCAGCCGCCAGCGGCCTGAACCCGGTTCCACCCACATACGGTGGGGGACAAAGGGGACTTCGGCATCGATGTAGCTGAAATTTTCCTGGGGAAGAGTGCGGACATTCATTTCGAGGCGGAACGAACGGCTTTTGTCGAGTTGAGCGGCAGCATCGCGGAAGATACGTCCTGCGGCGTGGGCCCGATAGCGGCCGACGGGATCGAAGACGAGCAGTACGAGGGCGATGAGGGCTGCGGCGCTCAACGTCGCGGACAGCGGCCGGAGCCACAATCGCCGAGGCCGTGCCGGAGCGGTCGTTCGTGCGGTTGCCGGCGTATTTTCGGCTTGTGCGGCGGTTTTCAGAATGCGGGCTTTCAGACCGGCCGGAGCCTGCACTTCGACGCGGGGAGCGACGGCGTTGAAGGCTGCTTTCGTTTGGCGGTAGAATTCGGCGCAGGCGGGACATGTTTCGAGGTGTTCCAACATTTCGCGGCGAACCTCTGCGGGGGTATTGTCATCGAACAGCAGTTCGATTCGGTTTTCAAAATCGGTGCATTTCATGGCGGATGATTTTTAGTGGTTGATGAGTTTGCGGAGCTTGCCGATCCCGTAACGGAAACGGGATTTGACGGTCGCCTCGGTGGTGCCGGTGATCTCGGCGATCCGGGCGAAAGTCAGGGAGTCGGAGGTTTTCAGGCGGATCACTTCGGCCTGTTCTTCCGGGAGGGTTGCGAGCAGCCCGGCGATTCGTTCGTATTCTTCGCGGAGTTCCTGATCGCCGGAGTCGTCCGCAAGTGCGGCGGCCCGTTCGGTCGGCAGCGTCGCATTGCGCCGGTGGCGGTGGTAGTCGCAGCAGCGGTTGGCGATCGCCCGCCAGAGGTAGCGCTCCACGTCGTCGATGCGGTCGAGGTTGCAATCCGAGTGGAAGAGCCGCAGCAGGACGTCCTGCACGATGTCTTCCGCATCGGCCTGCGATCCCGTGCGGATATAGGCGAAGCGGTAAAGGGAATCCTGTCGCCGATCGACGATCCGCTCGAGGAGTTTCAGTTTCGTTTCTTGCATATTCTGTCTGTTTTAACGACGCGTCTATTCATAAGACGTACCCGCTGCGAAAAAGATTTAACCGAAGCGTAAAAAACGGCGTATGCCGATATATTTTTGTTTGCCGGCGTCGGATGGAAGGGTTTGCTGCGGATTTTGCGGAACGGGAATTTCCATAAAGGATATGGCAACCCGTTACGGAAGGATTTCCGATGGCGAAATGCCTGCACTGTAGGTTTCGACGGGAAATCCATTGCCCGGCTCTGCAGGTCGGTAAAGTTCGTACTCTCTTGCGTGAGAGAATAATCAGCTTTGTAAAGGTATTGACAGACCGGGAATAGTGGCGTCGGATCGTTCGATTCGTGAAAATGATCGTGTGCCGACGTATCTGTTATTTGTCCAGCAGGATACGAGCCTGTGCGAGTGCGGCTTCCGTGATTTGGCTGCCCGATAGCATTTTGGCGATTTCGGTAATCCGCTCCTCCGGGTCGAGGCGGCGGATATGGGATCCTTCGGCGTCTTTGTAAACCACGAAGTGAGTGTCGCCTTTCGAAGCGACCTGCGGCAGGTGGGTGATGTCCACGACCTGCATGGTCTGCGAGAGGTCTGCGATGATTTCGCCCATGGCGTCGGCGATGCGGCCCGAATGCAACGTCGAAGCAACATTCGGCTTCGCAGCGTGTTCGGGGGTGTTGTACTTATAACCCTTTGATATATATCGGCTATTTATCTCGCTACTCTCCTTCCATACATTTCGTTTTATCCCCCGCAAAAGGGGGCAGGCCGTTTTTTCGCAAGTAAGTTTTTGCCCCTTTGTGGTTCGCACAGGGCGGGTAAGCCTATTTGCGGCCGGCGACGGCTGCCACCGAGAGCAGGATGCCGAGCATCACCCCGAGCAACGCCGCGAACAGCACCTGGTATTGGGGGGCGAGCAGGAAGGTGATCGTGTGGGCGGGAATCCAGAAGAACGGGATTGTCTTCTTGAATACGAATCCCCACTGCACCTCCCAGTTGAGCGACGAGATGATCCGCCGCATGGGAATCGGGCGGACGAGAGCCCGCAGCGAACCGCCGTTGTTCAGGATGTGCGTGTCGGTGATCTTGTGCAGGGTCATGAATACGGGGGCGAAGGTGGTGTTCATGGTGAGGCTGATGAGCAGTGCGCCGATGAATTTCAGCGGGGTCAGCTCTCCCTTCATGGCTGCGGCTACCCCCTCGATGCCGAAACTCTCCGCCACGGCCGGCACGCCGATCGATAGCGTCTTCATCATAGCGGCGATCCAGACGCCCAGGAAGCCCCACACCACGGCGTGGGGCAGGATACCGAATCCCGGCTCGTTGTAGCGACCGGTCTTGATGCGCAACCCGATCACCTCGCCGGCAGTCGATAGGATGCCGAATTTGAGCAGGGCCATCAGGTAGGGGTGAGATGCATTGCAGGCCAGGTAGGCTGCGTAGAGATCGTTCGAAAGGAAGAAGGGAGCGAGCAGCAGTACGACGGCTCCGATGAATGCGAGGTCTTTAAGTTTCATGGATTCTTTTGTGTGACGGGTGCTTATGGTTTGAGCAGGATACGAGCCTGTGCGAGTGCGGCTTCCGTGATTTGGCTGCCCGATAGCATTTTGGCGATTTCGGTAATCCGCTCCTCCGGGTCGAGGCGGCGGATATGGGATCCTTCGGCGTCTTTGTAAACCACGAAGTGAGTGTCGCCTTTCGAAGCGACCTGCGGCAGGTGGGTGATGTCCACGACCTGCATGGTCTGCGAGAGGTCGGCGATGATCTCGCCCATGGCGTCGGCGATGCGGCCTGAAACGCCCGTGTCTATCTCGTCGAAGATGATCGTCGGCAGCTCCATGCGGTGAGCGAGCAACGCTTTGAGAGCCAGCATTACGCGTGAAATTTCACCGCCTGAGGCGATGCGTTCCACTTTTTGAGGAGCGAAATTTCCGTTGGCTGTGAACAGAAAATCTATTTCGTCGTCACCCGTGGGGGTCAAGGCCGGTGCGGGGGTGAGCTGTACGACGAAACGGGCTTCGGGCATGCCGAGCCGTGCGAGGGTCGTCTGAATCGCATCGTTGAACGTCGGTGCGGCCTTTTCGCGGGTGGCGTGGATGTTCCGGGCCAGCTCTTCGGCCTTCTCTTCGGTGGCGGTCAGTTCGGTCGCAACGGCGGCGATGGCTTCGTCGCCGTGCGTGATCGCTTGCAGGCGTGCTTCGTAATCGGTCTGTTTGGCGAGGAGTTCGCCGAGATCCGCAGCACGGTGTTTCTGGCAGAGCGAGTAGATGGTGTTGAGTCGGTCGCCGATTTTTTGCAGCCGTTCGGGATCGGCGTCGAGCCGTTCGCTCTGTGCGGCGGCCGAGGCGCCGAGATCCTTCAGCTCTTCGAGCACGGAGCGGAGCCGTCCGGCGGCTTCCGCTGCGAAAGGATAGCCGGCTTCGAGGTGGCGGCAGGCCGTTTCGCTGGCCTTGAGTTGTACCAACACCCCGATTTGTTCGTCGTCCAGGGCATTGCGCAGCGCCGTGAGGGTTTCGCTGATGCGGTCGGCGTTCGAAAGAACCTCCAGCTCCTGTTCCAGTTCGGTTTGTTCTCCTTCCTTCAGGTGGGCCGCTGCGAGTTCTTCGACCTGGTAGCGGAGCCACTCTTCGTCCTTGCGTCCGGCTTCGGCCTCTTCGCGCAGCCGTGCGAGTTCACGGCGCAGGTGGCAGAGCCGTTCGTAGAGGGTCGTATATTGCATCCGCAGGTCGTGGTTTTCGGCGACCGTATCGACGGCCTGCGTGCGGAAAGCCTCTGATCCCAGGATCAGATTCTGGTGTTGGGAGTGGATGTCGATCAGTTGCGATCCCAGTTCGCGCAGCAACGCAAGGGGAACGGGAGTGTCGTTGATGAACGAGCGGCTCTTGCCGGCCGGGGTGATCTGGCGCGTGAGTGTCGTTTCGCGGCTGTAATCCAGGTCGTTTCGGTCGAAGAATGCCTGCAGGTCCCTTGTTCCGAGATCGAAAACGCCTTCGATCAGGCAATTACGTTTGTCGTCTTTCAGGGTGGCGTTGTCGTTCTTGTTCCCCAGCAGGAGGCCCAGCGCGCCGAGCAGGATCGACTTTCCGGCGCCGGTTTCGCCCGTGATGATGTTCAGCCGGTCGTCCAGCTCCAGTTCGAGCCGGTCGATCAGGGCGTAGTTTTCGACTTTCAGACGACGTAGCATGGCTATTTCAGAATGGATTCGATTTTGTCGGCGATCTTCTCGGCCGTTTCGGCTTTCGAGAGCAGAGGAAGCTCCTCGCGTCCTGCGCGGTCGATGAGCGTCACCTTGTTGGTATCGACGCCGAATCCGGCCCCGGCGTCGCGCAGTGAGTTCAGAACGATGAAATCGAAGTTTTTGCGTTGGAGTTTCCCTTCGGCATTGGCCTCTTCGTGATCGGTTTCGAGGGCGAAGCCGACCAGGATCCGACCCGCTTTGTGCGCTCCCAGCTCGGCTGCGATGTCGTGCGTGCGTTTGAGGCGGATCGTCAGCTCGCCGTCCCCTTTCTTGAGTTTGGTCGGGGCGACCTCTTCGGGGGTATAGTCCGCGACGGCGGCGCACATAACGGCTCCGTCGGCTGTGGCGAACTCCCTCACCGAAGCCTCGTACATCTCCTGTGCCGAGAGGACATCGATACGTCGAACTCCGGTCGGGGTGGGCAGCGACGTGCGGCCGCTGATGAGTACGACTTCGGCGCCCCGCCGGGCGAGCGCTTCGGCGATGGCATACCCCATCTTGCCCGTCGAGTGGTTCGAGATGAACCGCACCGGATCGATGGCTTCGATGGTTGCGCCTGCGGTAACGATCAGCCGTTTACCTCGCAGGCTCTTTTTTTTTTCGGAAAGAAGGTCTTCGACGAATGCGACGATGTCGGCCGGTTCGGCCATGCGTCCCTTGCCCGAAAGTCCGCTTGCCAGCTCCCCTTCGGCCGGTTCGACGATCCGTACGCCTCGGCTGCGCAGAATCCGCAGATTCTCCTGTGTGGCCGAATGCGCGAACATGTCCAGGTCCATCGCCGGGGCGACCGCTACCGGGCAGCGGGCCGAAAGGTAGGTCGTCAGCAGCAGGTTGTCGGCGATGCCGTGCGCCATCTTGCCCAGCGTATTGGCCGTCGCGGGGGCGATGAGCAGGCAGTCCGCCCACTCGCCGAGCGAGACGTGGGAGTTCCACTCCCCGTTTTCCGGATTGAAGAATTCGACCAGGATGGGATGCTTCGAGAGCGTCGCCATGGTCAGCGGAGTGATGAACTGCTTGGCCAGCGGAGTCATTACGACTTTCACCTCGGCGCCTGCGCCTTTGAGCAGGCGGCAGAGTATGGCCGCTTTGTAGGCGGCGATGCTGCCTGTGATGCCGAGCAGGATATGTCGTCCTTCGAGACTCATACCGCGATGTTTAGGCTTGCGGTTTGTTCTCCTTGTAGAAGAGTTCGCCGTCGAGGAACTCCTCGGTGGCGATCAGCACCGGTTTGGGCAGACGTTCGTAGTAACGCGAGATCTCGATCTGCTCGCGGTTTTCGAAAGTTTCCTCCATCGTGTCCGTCGGCGACGAAAAATCCGCCAGCTTGCGCGTGAGTTCGGCTTTCAGTTCGGTCGAAATCTGGTTGGCGCGGCGTGCGATGATATTGACCGTTTCGTAAATGTTGCCGGTTTCCTTATCCAGATCGACCAGTTTACGGGTTACGGTGTTGGTGGGAGTGCTTTTCTTGATCTCCATGGAATTATTGTTTTTCTTTGTTGTTTCGGTCTAAAAAGTCTTTGGCGTTCTGGGCCAGCCGGTCGAGCTCCTTGAGGTAGTGCGATTCGGGAAATTCGGCCACGAACGAGTAATAGGAGTCGAGCGTCGAGAGGTAGCGGTCTGCCTGCTTGTCCTGCACGGAGTTGTCGGCCAGCTTGCTGCCGGATTTGACGATCAGGTACATGATCTCTTCGCGGTGGGAGCTGGTGGGATAGAGCTTCAGCGCGTTCTTGAGAGCTACGATCGCCGATTTGTAACGTCCGATTTTATAGTATGTGTAAGCGTTCAGGTAAGTTTTGTCGTGCAGCCGCTGGGTCAGGATCTTGTTCATCTCGCGGAATTCGTCGCTGCGGGAGCTGTTGGGGTAGTGGGCCAGGTATTCATTGACCGCCACGATAGCCTGTGTGGTCATCGTTTGGTCGCGGGTGGGGCCCGGTGCCAGGTAGAAGTAACTCAAGGCGAGAATTCCTTCGGCATCTTCGAGGAAGACGCTGCGTCCGAATTTGCGGCGGAAATCGTCGAGCATCGACGTGGCCACCTCGTAGTCGCGGGTCTTGAACTTGCAGAAAGCGGTCATGAAGGCGATACTGTCCTCCTGCATCGTTCCGGAGTAGTACGGTGCGGCCGCTTCGAACAGCATTGCGGCTTTCGACCACTTCTGGTTCTGGTAATGTTTCAGAGCGGTTTGGTACATGTGGTCGGGCCGACCGCTTTTCAGAACCTGCTGTACGCTATTGCAGCCCGCAGCGAGGATTGCAAAGCACACTGTGCACAAGACATATAGCCTTTCTTTTCTCATCGGGATCAGGTTTTTCCGCAATTATCCGGCGATAATCGCACAAAGTTACTCTTTATTTAACGAAATCCCAAATTTTTTAGTGTGGGCGCTGCGGAATCGATGCTATGCCGACGGTTTTTTGCGGAAAAACAACGGCGGGACGAATCGGGGTCCCGCCGTGATTTTCCGGTTGTTCCGTCAGGCGCGGTGTGCGATGAGCCATTCGGCGATCTGCACCGCGTTCAGTGCGGCACCCTTGCGGATCTGATCGCCGACGCACCAGAACGTGAGGCCGTTGGGCGAGGTGAGGTCGCGTCGGATGCGGCCCACGTACACCGGGTTCCGACCGGCAGCGAACAGCGGCATCGGATAGACCTTGTCGCCCGGAGCGTCCTGCAGCACGACGCCCGGGGCCGACGCGAAGGCGTCGCGTGCCTCTTCGGGCGAAATCGGGCGCTCCGTTTCCACCCAGATGCTTTCCGAGTGGGCCCGCATCACGGGTACGCGCACGCAGGTCGCGGAAACCGCGATGTCCGAGTGCATGATCTTGCGGGTTTCGTGGTACATTTTCATCTCCTCCTTGGTGTAGTCGTTGTCGGTGAAGACGTCGATATGAGGTATCAGGTTGTAAGCCAGTTGATACGCAAATTTTTCCACACGGGGTTCGCCGCCTTTTGCCAGAGCCGCGTGCTGCTCTTCCAGTTCGGCCATCCCCTGTGCGCCGGCGCCGCTGGCCGACTGGTAGGTGGCTACGTGCACGCGGCGGATGTGCGAGAGTTTTTCGAGCGCGTTGAGTGCCACGACCATTTGAATCGTCGTGCAGTTGGGGTTGGCGATAATACGCCGGGGGGCGTTCAGGGCGTCTTCGGGGTTTACTTCGGGAACCACCAGGGGAACGTCTTCGTCCATGCGGAAAGCGCTCGAATTGTCGATCATCAGCGTGCCGTGCTTGGTGATCGTTTCGGCGAACTCCTTCGAGGTGGAGCCGCCCGCCGATACCAGCGCGATGTCCACGCCGCAGAAGTCGTCGTTGTGGGCGAGCAGCCGTACGGTGAGTTCCTTGCCCCGGAAGGGGTATTTGCGTCCGGCGCTCCGCTCCGAACCGAAAAGCAGCAATTCGTCGATGGGCAGACGGCTCTCTTCCAGAATGTTCATAAATTCCTGGCCAACGGCTCCGCTGGCCCCGACAATGGCTAATTTCATGGCTTTCTCAAAGGTGTTATAGGTTGTATTACTCAAAAAATTCGTCTTCTTCGTACCGGGTTGCACTGTCGTCCGTTTTCTCGGTTTCGTCGCAATCGTAAACCGGCATGACGGCCGGACGCGTGAAGAGATCCTGCTTGCTGATACCCGTCGAAGGGTCGGCGTAAATCCGGTTGAGGAATTCGCCCACGATCGGTAGGGCGATTACGCTGCCTTCGCCGCGCGATACCAGGCGCACTGCCTGATCCTCGCCGCCGACCCAGCAGCCGGCTACCAGTTTGGGAAGGACGCACATGAACCATGCGTCGCGGTTCTTCTGCGAGGTCCCCGTCTTGCCGCCGACTTCGACATTCTGCATGTTGTAGGCCCATCCCAGGCGTCCGCCCGTACCCGAATGGATCACTCCTTCGAGCATCGTGAGCATCGTGTAGGCCGTGTGTTCGCTGATCGCATCCTGCGTCCGGGGGGCGAAGCTGGCGATCAGATTGCCCTGACGGTCTTCGATGCGGGTGACGAAGATCGGAGTGGTATAGACGCCTTCGTTGGCGAAGGTCGAGAAGGCGCTCACCATTTCATAGACGTTGGATTCCGAGGTTCCCAGGCAGAGCGCAGGCACAGGATCGATGTAGCTGTGGATGCCCATGTTGTGAATGAAGTTGGCCACGGCCTGCGGCTGCTTGGCCTGTTTCATGATCCACGCCGAATAGTTGTTGCGGCTGCGGGCCAGGCCCCAGCTCAGGGGGTGCATCTCGCCGTTCTGTTCGACCTTGCCGGCCTCCTTGGGCGACCAAGGTACCCCGTTGGCGGTTTCGATCGTTACCGGCAGGTTCGGTACGGGCGTGCAGGGACTCAGTCCCAGGTGGTCGATGGCGAAGGTATAGACGAAGGGTTTGATCGTCGATCCGATCTGCCGCTTGCCCTGCTTGGCCATGTCGTATTTGAAGTAGCGGAAATTGGGGCCGCCCACGTAGGCCTTCACGTATCCCGAGCGGGGATCCATCGCTACGAACGAGGCCCGCATGATCCGCTTGTGGTGGAGGATCGAGTCCCGGGGCGTGAGTACCGTGTCGCGTTCTCCCTTGTAGGTGAAGATCTTCATCGGACAGGGCTTGTCGAAGCTCGCCAGGATGGTCTTTTCGTCCACGCCTGCCTTTTGCATCTGGTAGTAGCGGTCCGAGTAACGGATCGCGTTGCGCATGATGCGCTCACGCTCCTGTCTGTCTGCGTCGATGAAGAGCGTTTTGGTGCGTTTGAACTGTGCGTCCATCTGGGGCTGGATCACCGACTCCATCTGCTTTTGAATGGCCTGCTCGGCGTATTCCTGCATCCGGGAGTCGATCGTGGTGTAGATCTTCAGACCGTCGCGGTAGATGTCGTAGGGCGTGCCGTCGGCTTTGGTGTTCTTCAGGCACCAGCCGTAGATCGGATTTTCGTCGTACTCCTTGACCGCCTGTTCGTAGTCCCAGTCGTTCTGGAACTGGCGGCGCTTGGGCCGTTCGGCGTTCATCGTCAGGCGGAGCATCTCCCGGAAATAGGTCGCCGGGCCTTCGTTGTGCGAGACCGGCTTGTAGTTGAGCAGGATCGGCAGGGCTGCGATCGAATCCCGCTGGTAGCGTGTGATGGCGCCTGCCGATGCCATGCGGTCGAGCACCAGGTTACGGCGTGCGAGGGCATTTTCCGGGTTACGGCGGGGGGAATACATCGTGGGGCCCTTGACCAGTCCCGCCAGCAGGGCGGCTTCCTCCGGCTCCAGCACACAGCCCAGCCGCAGCGCGGTCTGCCGCGCGAATTTCCCCACATCGCCGCGGGTCATGGCGGCAAAGCGGCACACGCCGCCCGCCTTATCGCACAGGTTCAGCAGCTTGGTGGCCGCCGCTTCCTTTTTGGCAAATTGCCTGGCGCTGCCCCGTACCGTCAGGATCAGCACCCCGTCCTCCGTCGGTTGGGCCAGCAGCTCCGAGAGCTTGCTCATGCCGGTGCTGCCCAGGCCGGAGGGATTCAGGTCATCCACCACGGCGCACTTGCGCCCGGGGGTAAAGCTCATCGACCATAGCAGGTCGGCAATGCCGTCCCAGTCTACCTCGCCGCCGCTGCCGTCGCAGCGCAGCAGGTTCATGCTGTCCCCCTCCGGTACGATGGTTTTCACCAGCCGGTCCCGTGCCGCTTCGATCTGCCGGTTTTCCTCGCCGTACAGCAGATAGACGGGCAGCAGGGCTCCGGCCTTGATATGGGTATCCAGCGCGCGCAGATCGGGAAAGATCACAGGGCAGCGTCCTCCTTTGGCAGGGTGATGGTCAGCTCTCCGCCCCGGTACAGCCGCCAGCGGCAGCCGGGGGCCAGCCACAGGCGGCCCTCCCGGTCTATCACGGCGGTGATATCGGCGGGGATGTCCTCTGCGGTTATTATATCATAGCCTGCCCAACATTTCAGCACTTTTTGCGTGCCGAATTGCAATACTGTTCCCACGCCGTCCAGGCTATAGAGTGTATAATTCGACAATATATTACGAACTGTATCATAATTCGGCAGCAGGATGACATTTTCCGGGAGCTGTCCTTCGCCCAAAAGCGCCGTTTCCTCGCTGCACAGCATCAGCTCCGGCTCCAGCAGGCGGGCAAGGCGCAGCTCGGCGGAAAGGTCATGCTGTTCCTCCGGCTGTACCAGCACCGTGATGCGCGGGCTGCCGCACCGCTGCAAAAACCGCCCCAGCTCGTAGCCATCCTGCACCCCGCTGATCAGCAGGCCTTCGCCATTCTTTTGTACTAGGACGCTGCCGGTGGCGGCATCGGTGGTCAAGGTCAGGGCGCTTTGCAGGGTCAGGGCACTGCCCAGCAGTACTATTCCAGCGGCGCATCCCAAAAGCAGCAGACGCAGTCGGGCCCGTTTGGTGCGCAGCAGCGCGGCTGCCAGCAGCAGGGAAACAAGTTTCTTCATTGTGGGAAAAGCTCCTTTCTTTATTTGATTCTAA
>ERZ857882.3724-NODE-3724-length-14082-cov-2.890568_pt1 | contig 14082 bp, 11 predicted proteins | sample MGYA00519697_ERZ857882 | MGnify/ENA primary metagenome ERZ857882 (study PRJEB31778, sample SAMEA3449373) | human gut metagenome | biome: human gut; feature: human-associated habitat; material: faeces | place: United Kingdom | collected 2010/2012 ...
GATCACTACTACACCATACAATACAACCATGATTATCGCAGCCCTTAGCGGCTGCTTTTTTGCTATGAAAACGTACCCCTAAAAAGGGCGCAAAACGGCTCCCGCCTTTCGGCAGGCAGCTTGCGCTATGCAATAGCGCATTCAGGCGGAACTGGGGATGGCATCAGGTTCCCATCCAAGTGCTTTCAGTCGTTTGAGATAGATGTTTATCTTTCTGTCGCGGTTAAAAGAATCGTAGTAGTCAGAACCGAGGTCATGGAAAGCAGTCTTGTTTTTAAGAATGTGGTATATGGCGATCAGCATGGAATGGGCGACTGCAAGCGTGGCTCGATTTTTGCCACGTCTAGCAGAAATTCGCTGGTACTGTGCAAAGAAATACGAACTCTTTACGGTTTTTGCAGACTTTGCACATTGCGTCAGAATCGTTTTGAGTGCCTTATTTCCTTTCGTCGTTTTACCATGTTTTCTTCTTCCTGCGCTCTGGTAGTTACCGGGACAGACACCAGCCCATGAGCAGAGATGTGCTGCACTGGGGAATCTGCCCATATCCAATCCAATTTCCGCCAGAATAACTTCTGCACTTCGTCTGGCAATGCCAGGGATTTCGTCTATTGCCTCAATCGCTGCTTCATATTCGGCCATATACTCCTGCACCAACTTATCCAGTTCACCAATCCGACGGTTCAGGTCATCAATATGATCGATAATCTGCGCCAACAGTTTTCTCTGCAGCGGTGTGGTAATTCCTTCGATTGAAGCAACGATCTGTTCCAGCTTCGGACGCATCCGTCCATGAACCAGTTTGGAGACCTCATCACTGTCTGGAATATCATCATCAATAATCCGCTGGAGAAGTTTACGGGCACTTTTGCCGGTGATGTCCTTCACTACAGAATCAAGCTTGATATTGGCACCTTCCAGAATTTTTTGCAGACGGTTTACTTCCCGGCAGCGTTCTTCCGTCAGGCTTTTGCGGTAACGGGTGATCTCACGCAATTCACGTTGCTCCCGGTTAGGAATATAGCTGGCTTTCAACAGGCCATGCCGAAGCAGGTCTGCGATCCATTCCGCATCTTTCACGTCCGTCTTGCGTCCTGGCAAAGCTTTCATGTGTGCGGCGTTGACAATCATTGCATCCAAATCCATTAACTCAAACAAATTGTACAGAGGTTTCCAAAATACACCTGTGCTTTCCATGGCAATCATCTCACAGCCTGATTCTGTGAGCCAATTTGCCAAAGTCTTGATTTCGCTGGTGGTTGTGCCGAATTCTCGCAGCTCCTGTTTGCCGCCATTCACCAGACAGGCTACGATGACTTTCTTATGCACATCAATCCCACAACAACACCGATAGACAACTTCCATAACCAAACGCTCCTTATAAAAGTTGTCACGGCGTGCTCTCCTAAAAGCAATTATTTTGCTATACGTCCTTGATGCCATTCGGCTGGGACAATTTGTGGTTCAACAGGAGAGCAAAACCAGTTTTATGCGCGCGCTCGTAGCGGCAAAAAAAGCCGATCTTGTGCCGTGCATATCTATTTTACCATATGCAGAAGGTTATTGCACTCCGTTTTCATTCATCGTGGTGCAAGAATGTAATGCTGCATGAAGTTTTATTTCTTTACCTCGCGTAGTTCTGGAACATCATTGCGATGTCGCGGTCTTTGGGAGGAACGTCGTTCACCAGGCGGTCACCCATGTACAGTTCACCGCCAGTGATGTCTTCCAGACCTGCGACCATACGCAGGGCAGTGGACTTACCGCAGCCGGAAGAACTTACAAGAACGATGAATTTCTTGTTCTTAATATTCAGGGAGAATTCTTGGACAGCAACGACACCCTCAATGGTGATCTGCAGATTCACCTTCATCTCGGGCTGCTCGTCGCGCTTTTATTTCTTCTGCTTTTTGACATAATCGCCGTTGTGGGTAGACCTTCTTGATGACTTTCATGGACAAACTTGCCATTATTTCTGGCTCTAAACGCACCTACCATTTCGCATGCGTTCTTACAACCGGAAAGCAAATTCCAGATACACTACGGCAGGTCTCCACACTGCCTCACCGTGAATCCGACGGATATTTCCTTCTTGTTGGCATAGAAAAACTATGTTGGTAAGTAGTTCCCCCATACCAGAATTAACAACATTTTGGAATAAAATATTGAAATTATACCGTAACACTTCATCATATCCGTGGTTTGCTACAATTCATATAATATTACAGAATCCTGCCTTTATTTTGAAATCGGCATTTGGGACAAAGGTAACCTATATTGTGGTTTCGGAGCCAGACATATCGCCAATTTTGACCATGGGGAACTGCTATATTCTACAAGGTGAATAACATTTGCTCCACATAGTTCGCAGCGAACACACTATTGCCGCTAAGATTTAACGATTTAACTGTAGAAAGGATATGACGAAGAATATTTATCTTTTCCGCATCCAGCAGAAGCTGTGACGCACCGGCCAGAGCTGCATTTCCAACAACATTTACTTTGGTTTTCAGTTCTTGGGGAATCAATCCGACCGCCACTGCATTTTCTATATTCAAATGGCTTCCGAATCCTCCGGCTAAGTAGCATGTCTCAATCTGAGAAAAGTCTGTATTGGTTTCCGTTAGCAAAGTGCGGATACCTGCTGAAATGGCCGCCTTAGCCAGTTGTACCATACGGATATCTTTTTGTGTTAAAAACAAGCCGGGAGCTAATTCCCCCGCTTCTTCCTCTAACACTCCGGTTTCATCCAAGCCTTCTGTTTCCAGAAGCTTGGCTACAGTATCTACAATGCCCGAACCGCATATTCCGATTGGTGGTTGTTCTCGAATCGTATGTATCCGCAGTTTTCCCCGCTCTATCCATACCTTATCGATTGCACCTGGGATACTGCCACAACCACAGGAAACACCTGCGCCTTCAAACGCCGGGCCTGCCGCAGTAGAAGTCACATACAAGAAACCATCCTTCCAAAGGGCTACTTCTCCATTGGTACCAATGTCGCACAATAGGGATACCCGGTCTTTACACATCCCACTGGATAGAACAGCGCAGGAAATATCCGCGCCAACAAATGCATCGATGCAAGGTGGTAGATAGGTCTTAGTATCAAGTATAGTTGTACTATAGTCAAATAAACAATCCGCTTCAAATGGCGCACTTGATAGGCTACTAGGATCTTTCCCTTCTAGAAGATACAGCATTGTTGTATTGCCTGTAACAACCATCACATCTGCTGATCCTCCAGCTTTTTCCAAAAGGAATGCAAGGGCATCACGCACTTGACTTTGCATTTTCCTAAGATTGCCTTTCATAGCTACGTCAATTCTGCCGATCACATCCGCAGCAACAGTTACTTGTGGGTTTTCCATAGCACTTTGTCCCAACAAGTTTCCAGTAACCAGGTCGTATCGCTTTAGCGCAATCGTGGTTGTACCGATATCAACAGCAGCACCTACTGCACCAACCATCGCTCTGCCTACAGAAACACTTCCAGAAGAATCGGTCTGAATCTGCGTCATATCAGCGCGCTCTGGAAGGATCACCGTTGCATCTCCCAGCAACGTTGTTTGGCAAATCAATCGCAAGTCCAATGTAGCTTCTGTGACAGTAGTCCTTGATACGGCACCACTAATCTTTGCAGCACATTTTTCGCAAATGCCACGGCCGCCACATGGTTGGTGCACAGGAAAACCAGCCGTTTCCAACACCTCACTTAGAGGTTTGGGTGGGAGGTATTCCCAATATAGCTTTTTCTGTCCGTTATGAATTGTTAATATAGACATTAATTTAGTTCCCCAATAGGATCATACCAAAGTATGTCACTGTATTCGTACCATTTACATACAGTAACGGTGTGCCTTTCACAGTGTTGTAAACATCTATACCGTAACCTTCCATAGCACCCAACGCTTTACCAGGATATCGGCAAGGCAGACCATCCACTTTGGCACAGCGGTCACACAAACGGCATCCACTGGATAAATGTAGATACTCTATTTGAATAGTATCCTGGATTCTTTCCTGTATTCGCTGGCTTAGCATTGCGTGTTCTCTCGCTGCGTCCATCATACCCTCAAAGTCAAAAGAGTCCTCAATTTGGGTAACGCTCTGGTAAAGCACTGCAAAGGGAAAGGATCTAACACGATCCATAAGCTCTTCAATCTCACCAACATCCGGTGGACACTGATAGCAACGATTATAGCGTCCACAGCTATTACTTTTGCAAATATCACGAAATTGTGTGTTCAGCACAATTTGATCCGCCATCACAAATGCCGCCTTGAAAGCACCACATTCTACGGTAGCTGCTTTCAGTTTTTCAGCTACTTCCATTGCGAATCACACCTCTTCTACCGCAGCAAAGAATGCCTGGATGTTCTCCCATTTCGCGTGGGCAGGAATATCACAACCAGAAGAAGGCACGAAATTGGAGTATGCGCCGCACTTCTGAATCAGTTCTTTCGTAACTTTTGTGACCATTTCAGGTATTCCCTCTGCAATGATTGCAGCGGGGTCAACATTGCCCATGCAGAGGACTTCTGCAGGTGCTGCTTTCAAAACTTCTTCCATATCTACGGCATTGCCAAAATGGTATGCGGCCGCACCCTGAGAGAAGATTTCGGGTAGCATAGCGGAGACAGAATTACCACAGTTATGATAGATCAAAGCAAAGTCTTCATCCTGAAGTGCCTCGATAATCTGTTTGACATAAGGCACAGAGAACTCATTTGCCATAGTGGGGCTGAGAATACCTGCCAGAGGCTCCGCCATCATAATGCCGTCGGCACCGGCTTCCTTCATTGCTTTGCCATATGCAATCAAATAATCTGTTGCCTTCTGCAGAACAATATGAACAGCTTCCGGCTCGTCATAGCAAACATACATGATCTCAGTTACATCCATAAGTCTGCCAGCTAATGAGTACGGGCCGATCATACCAGCAATCACAGGTTTGTCTTGAATCTTCTGCTTAGCAAGACGAATACCTTCAACGCATACCTTTGCACGGCCAGCATCCAAGGTAGGTACTTCCAGTTCTTCGGCTTCATCGGTATCAGAAATCATCTGCCCAGTGACTACAGGGACCTCATTATCGGAAAAGACAACATTGGCCCCGAATGCTTCAGCCTCAACAGATAGATCCATCAAGCTAACGGCTGCCAAAGTGGGAGTTTCCTGTGCGATGCAAGCCATTACTTCAGCCTGTAGTTCGGCATTCTTTACCAACTGGTCTACTCTCACATTCAATTTCTGTACGGCAGGAAAAGAGAGGATTGGGAGTGCATGATGAGATGTTCCACGAGCATTCTCCCAAAGCATTTTAGCGACATTCATATATTACTCCTAAGTATTCAAGCACAGAAATTAGCGGCAACGTCTGCACAAGTAGCTGCATCTGGGGTATATGCATCTGCACCAATCTGTTTTGCAAACGCATCGGTCACAGGAGCGCCGCCAATCATGATCTTGACTTTTTCACGAATACCTGCTTCATCAGCGCACTTTACAACAGCTTCCATATTGGACATGGTGGTAGTAAGCAGTGCAGAGACACAAATAATCTGACAGTTCTGTTCAATAGCAGTTTTTACAAAAGCATCTGGAGCAACATCGGTTCCCAGATCAATCACCTCAAGTCCTTTGCCTTCCAGCATCATCTTAACAAGATTCTTTCCGATATCGTGCAGATCTCCTTGGATTGTACCAAGACACACTTTACCTAAAGCCTGTACACCCTCCTCAACCAGCAGCGGTTTCAAAAGGGCGGTGCCCTGATTCATCGCACGGGCAGCTACTAGTACTTCCGGGACATAAACCTCATTATTCTTAAACTTCTCACCAATGATATTCATACCGCGTAGTAACCCCTGCTCCAGTATTTCCTGAGCAGAGATCCCTTCATGAATTGCTTGTCCCACCAATTCTTTAACAAGTTTTGCTTTTCCTTCCTGCAGTCTAAGAGATATGTTTTCTAGTATCATTTTTATTGTTCCTCTTTTTATATATGAATTAATGCACATTATCTTGGTAGCATCGAACTTCACACCGGGCCTGTGGGGTAGTGGTCATAGTTTCCAAATTCATGCCAAACTTTATTAATCATCTCATACCGTTCCAACGCAAGTCCTGTATACGCACAATTCGAAGTAGAAAAAATATATCCTCTTCCATTTGCCATTCCCTCTTTAAGTGCCCTCATGGCATCCCCATAGCAATCCTCGTCAGATCCGGACTGCAGGAGACCACAGTTAACGTTACCAATCAAGCAAATATCATCTCCAACAATTTTTCGCACATCGGGAATTGAAACCCCGCCTTGAGGATCCAGAGAATGAATAGCATCAGGCTTACAGTCTGCCATCTGCTTCACAATTGGCATAATATTGCCATCAGTATGCTTAATCGAGTAGTAGCCCATTTTACGGTACTCGCCAATTGACTCCCTCAAATAGGGAACAATAAACTCGTCAAATAATTCTGGACTGTAAAACGGATTTGCATTGAAACAGTAATCTGAGCACATCGCGAATCCATCCAAGAGGTGTCCCCACGAATGCATTCGTTCAGCATTCTTCAAGCATTCCTCTACATTCCTTTTAGAAATATCGTGCAGTTTTTCCGGTTCCTCATACATTTGGCAGGACATTTCCATCATATGATCTCCATCTGGAATCGGTAGCGTTGGATCTCCATGTGCCATAATAAAGAACTCGTCACCAGTAATGGTTCTAATATATTCGAGGCACCGCTGAAAACCCTCCAGGCCACCAGGTACATACGACAGGAAAATAGCACTATGGTCGTACCTACGCGCTATGTCTACATGAATTTGTGCTATATCTTTGATATGAAGGTCTTTTTCTCGCTTACTCATTTGATCCCACTGATCAAAGCATCTATTTGCTGGGTGTATCTTTCCCATCGCTTCCATGGTTAGGAAAAACACTAATTCAAAAGTGGGAACTTGTCCTCCTATTGATTCACACCTTAAAGTTCTAATAAACTTCTCTCGGCTAGTCATTTTCTTATCTCCCCTCGCTAAATACTATTGATAAGCAAAAACGCAGGTGGCGGCAAAAGCGGCCACCCGCGCCAATGTATCAGTCTCTATACGACGTCAGTTTGGTATTAATATGAACTATCATTCATAATCGTTTGAATCTCTTATACCTACTACTTAGGCCTTCTGTCTAATTCCATTTCTTTATCATAATACTGCTTAAAAATACCCTGCAGAATAATATTGTTGATATACGCCGTTCCAGAAACGCCAACCAACAGCCATGCTCCGAAGCACCGATAAAAAACATTTGGCCACAACAACCAAACAATCAGTGGTAGTAAATTCAAAACAGCCACTAGGAAAGACTTCGGTAAGTGCAAAATCGACATAAGCCAAGCATTCTTAACTGTTTGCTTTACGGTATTGGCAAATCGTGCCTGTAAGGGAAATACGAAACCAAGCGCAAGCAAGCATAGTAACGACACAATCCCCATAAGGATCAAAACCAGCGTATGCAACTCAAGTTCTGTTACATACAAGATGATTGTGTCGGCTCAGAGTACGCCCACTGCCAACAGAAAGATTCCCATCAAAGCAGTAGCCTGTTTGAAATTTGAACGATATGCGTCCCAGAAGGTCTTCATGACTTTAATTCCACCGTTTACGCGATATTGTTCAACGCAATAATATAACGCGACAGTTGACGTTCCAATTGTGATAATGGGAACGCAGCCAATTACCCAAAGAAAATTCAGAACCATCAGGTCGGCAATTCGGGTTAGAAAATTAGTAAGAAACGAGTCCTGTCCAAATAAATTACCCATATTAATCTCCACACGAACTTATTTCTTCGCTAATTTTACGCTATTGCCTATGTTTTGGCAAGTGCATGCCTGTCATGACGTTAATTGAGGTTATTCTCTATGTTCTCGATCAGACAAAGCACCTTCTTTGCGTTATGTATCCACCTCCATCAAAGTGCTGGTAATCCCAGAACTTAACGCAATGCTCGGTGTCAATGTTGAGAAGTCTTTCTCGTCTGCGTATACCACTACTTTTGTCACACCGTTGTTTGTAATCTTAATATTGTCATACCAAACAGTATACGTTCCATTTTCATAGTCACCATATGCACTAGCTTGCGGATGTGCCGCCAACTGAAGGTTTACTATGGTTTGTCCAACACAAGAAGAGCTGCCAATTTCAATACAGCGATGGTATACATTTCCATAAGCATCAACACTTAGGTCTCCCATTGGGTGGCAATTTCTTCCTGCAGTATCAAACACACCGCAATCACGTAATGGTATTCCACCAGATAGTGTTGCATCGATATGCCCAATACCATGCATATCTTCAGCCAATATCACATCGTACTCAAGTACATCCCCCTGCTCAATCGTATAATTTAGTGTCGCTATATTATGGAAAACATAGGAGATGTCTGAGTTTGCAGCTTTATTGATATTCAGTTGCATCTGCAGCATTGAGCCATATTCATAAACTGCATCTTGATTTTCGCCAACTGTAACCAGCGCCACTGACCCACTCATGCCCGAACTCGATGCTACCCCTACGGTCAAACCCATATAATCCGATCCATCGGCAAAAATAAGCATCTTTGTTACGCCATTATTCGTAATCCGAATATTATCGTACCACACAGTATAAATGCCATTAGCGTAGTCTCCGTATGCACTTACCTGTGGATGGGCAGCTAGCTGGAGATTCTGAATAGTTTTTCCCGAGCATGCTGAATCGCCAATATACATGCTTCGGTGATACGAAACACCCATAGCATAAGGACTTAAATCTCCCATAGGGTGACAATTCATACCAGAATTATCTATAACCCCACAGTCTCTTATATATCCCCCCTCAGCTAGCATCGCATCTATATGCCCTATTCCGTGCATATCTTGATCAAGCTTTACATCATATTCCAGCACGTCGCCCTCTTGGACCTCATAATTCAACGATGCAATATTTAGGAACAAATAACTAATATCAGCTAAGTTATCTTTATTGATGTTAAGCGTAAGCTTTAATGCATCTCCTTCAATAGCTGTGGTAGACACATTTTCATAGATGTCAGGAATATAGGAATAATCATACGCATTCAAGTATGCCTTCAATGCTACCATTTCTTCCTTTACTTGGGTGTACGTTGTATTTGTATTCCCAGCTTGATCAAATAGATAGCTACAATCGGTAAAATCGACACCTCTCAAATTGGTGCTCATAATATTATCGAAAATATCTGCAATTTGAGTAGTCAACCCATCATGGGCCGCGTTCTCTCCAAAGACGGGAATATCCTCGTATCCACAGTCGTACATATATTGGCGAACATAATCGACACCGCCACGAGTCTCCACGCCAGTATACTGAAGGTAACAATTGTATTTATCGGCAAGATCTACTACTGCTCTGTTATCCGCCCCAAGCATAATGCTGTCAGTTACAGTGCCATTAATAACACAGTTATTCCAGTCAGCTTCGGAATACCAAGTTCCTGGCAAATAGATAATAATACGTATGTCTTCGCAATTGAGCGTCTCCAAAACGTTCTGATATATTTGAATCTCTCGTTCAATAAAGTCTCTCTTGGTTTCAATATACCAGGTAAGCGTGTCCTCCCACATTTGCCCAGTAACTTCACCAGGTTTTGGTACACTTACACTTTCAAAAGACAGGAAATTTGTTCCCCATGCTGCATTTGCTTGGGTAATCGAACTGTACTTATCGGCCATTTCTACACAAAAATCCTCAACTGCATTATCTGCATAACACCACATAGCATTAGAGCTAGTATTCTGCGTCCAGCCAGCCGGATATATTGTCTCTCCAGCTGCACCTGCATCTAAGATAATACCTTTGACAGAATCTAAGCAATTAATATCTCTCAGTGCTGTCAGCTGAGCTGTAAGCGCTGCATTAATATGAGTTTCCAGGCCATCATACCAATAGCTAATGCAGTTCGAATTGCTTAGTTGACCATTCTGCGTTTCCATACGAGTATCACTATTAGTGATCAAGTAATCTGGATTATACATAACAGTCATTGGAATCAGCTTTATTGAAAGGCCTGCTTCAACCGCTGTTTGCAGTTTTAAGCTAGATTCTTCTTGAAGTGTCCAGTTAGTAGATGAAGTTGTTGTCCAACCAGGCATGATTCTTACAGATTCAAAGCCTGCCTCAATATACTTGTCGAAGCGACTTTCGACCAATGCTTCTGCATTTGGAGCATTATTATCCGTGATACACAATGATAGTTTTTCAATCGACGCTTCTTGTGAAGCTGTGTTTACTACAGCAGACACTGGTTGTACTACAATTGAAATCAACATGGCGAATGCTACTAGAAAAGAGATTGTCTTATTCCGCATAGATTATCCTTTCTTTCGACAGTATGATCCTATTCGGCTTTCTCCCCTTTGGCATTGATGCCTGGTTCTATCGTTTTATTAGATCCTCCTTGTAAGAGAATCGCAACTCAGCCTAATAACTCCAAGCCTACTTTTGACGTTCTTCCATGTACGCAATCCCACAGCCACTGCATAACGCTAGGTCTGTTTTCACCGCTTTCAATAATGTTCTCAGCTAACAAGATTGTATGCTGTGTTAGACCAAGCGCAGGATCTAAGTCCACATCTCTACACGGGTTTGCATATATATACACACCCGCTTCGGGAACTTCTTCTATTAGTTTCAAGCAAGTATTTGTAAGATTTTTCTGATACCGGATACCCGCATCCGCAGTGTATTCAGGTACCTCACCATCAAGTGCTTTTTGGAACCATGCAAGAACTGCATCTCTTGTAGAGGAAATGTATAGACACTGCACTTGCTTACCGTATTTTCTATTTAGTGCGATCAGGCAATCTAACACCATATCTGGCCCAGTCATTTTTTCTGTTATTGATGTAGGGGCATTCCAAACGTCCATTGCAATCCTGTTCCAATTAGTATACGTTAGGCCTCCATCAACACAACAAGATATCGCACTGCATTGAGGAAATTCCTGTATAATGTCTTCAGCCAATGCAGCTACCGCCAATGCACCTGCGCTTACACCCGCGATTAGAATTCTCTCTGGATTCGGGCAATGTGCCTTTGCCGTCGCCAAAACTAGTCTAAAGTTTCTGTATCCACAGTGGTGCAATACTTTCTGTTCTTGCTGTAGAGAAGTATATGGGAACTCACTGCTGCCAATATGAATATCGCCTGTGGCATAATGAACAACAAATACATTCCAATCCTTGAACAGATTCCATGGATCTGCTCTGGTAAGGCCAGAGCGATCATGCATAACACTTACCGGACCCAGTTCATTGACATAGTACCCTTCTGCGGAAACACCTTCTTCTCCAATAGGTCTAGCCGCAGAGTGTGTACACCAGGAGAGTCCACCACCATCGAGAAAAAGTAGCAGATTGTTCTGGTATCCCATTCTCATGCTTCCATGATAAGGTTTTCCATTAGCGCAAATATACCCAGGGGCCTCCACTGGATACCATACACCTTCAATAATGCCATCTTTCATTTCAGTCACCCTGCTGTTTCACATTGTGATAGATTTCCGGTACTACAGAATAGTCGTATGTCTCCAAATACTTTTTGAAGTTTTCCAGGCACAGTTCCATTTTCCTGTACGTATCATTCGCTTCCCCGTACCCGTCGAACAGGAAACTACAGTCTGTAAAATCAATGCCGATCTGATTGGTTTGCTCAATATTTGCAAAAATAGACTCTACTTGAGCGTTCAAACCAGCATGTGCCGCATTTTCTCCAAAAACAGGGATGTTTTCATAACCATTGTCGTACATAAACTGTCGGACAAAATGCACACCTTCAATTGTTTCTACACCTGTGTACTGTAGGCAGCAACCGTATTTTGCAGCCAGTTCAACCATTCCGGTATTATCCGCGCCTAACATCAATCCGTCATTAATCGTGCCTTCCGCGACGCAGTATTCCCACTCGCTAGCAGTGAACCAAGTTCCTGGCATATAAATGATCAATTTAATATGGCCACAATTCAGTTCATTAATAACCTTCTGAAAAATAACAATCTGCTTCTCGATGAATTCCCTTTTTACCTGGATATACCAGGACAACACATCTTCCCACAGTTTTCCCTTTGCTTCACCGGGTTTAGGGACTACAACTGCATCAAAGCTCTCATACTCTGTTCCCCAAGTTTCATTTGCAGTCGCAATGTCCCCGTACTTTTTCTGCATTCTCTCAGCAAAGTCGATCTGTGCATTCTCACCATAGCACCAGATTGCATTTTTATCAGAACCCTGTGTCCAACCAGCAGGATAGATACCCTCTCCTGCCGCACCTGCATCCACAATAATTCCTCCTACATCATCCAGGCAACCAATTTCCTGAATAGCCAAGAGCTGTGCCCGCAGTGCTTTCTCAATATGTTCCTCTGCTCCATCATACCAATAGCTGATGCAATTACTGTTAGACGGAACGCCATCCTGATTAACCATGTGGGTATCAGCATCTGCTGATAAATACGAAGGATTACTGGATACTGTCTGAGGAACCAACTTGATTGTTAACCCATGTTCTTCTGCTGCTTTCAGTTTTTCTTTGGCCTTTTTGGTTAGAAACCAACGGTCAGAAGCATCCGTTTCAAACGTGGGGCCCATCCGCACGGAAAGGAATCCGGTCTGCACATACTGATCAAAGCGTTTGTTCACGTTTGTGCGTCCATCCGGTGCGTTATTATCCGTAATACATAGCGCAAGACGTTTCACAAGATCCTCCTTTAGCACATCCATTGAGTCTATTGTTTCCATTGATTCCGTCTGTGTGGTTTCCGGCATAGTGGATTCTGCTTCCTCAAGTATGCTCTCTTGGGTTGAACAGGCACATACTGAGAATAATACCACCAACAGGCAAATTGCTAATTTAATACACTTCACTGTATTCCTCCCAGCTATGTGAAAACGATGCCACACTCATTCCGTAATCACGCGAATAGTGCAAACCTTATTGCAGCCAAGCATGTATTGTGCTTCGTCAAAAGTTTCCGTCAATTCAGTCTGGCTACACTCCAAGAAATCACAGAGCTGCGTCCGGATACGCTTTCCGGGAATTTCCACACGGATCTGCTTATCCTCTTTTGTCGGGTTAAATACTCTAATAATAAATCCGTTGCCATCTTCGGCATTTTTAACTGCAGATACAATACCACCCTCAACGCGAATAAGATTCTTATTCTGCTGCAGGCTTCCAGCGAATGTCCTCGTAATCACAGGATGATTGGATTTTGCAGAAATTTTTGCCAACGTACTTTCTTCAGGCTCACACACACCAACAGCCAAGTGAATTCTATGCTCACCAACTTCGGGATAGGGATCCGGATCAAACGAGCTACGGATCAGATTAAGTGAAAGACCATCTCGATCTCCACGGAATCCATATTTTGTATTACATACCAAGTAGAGTGCAGAGGTTCCGTTATCTGGTACAGCACACCCCAGGCCGGTAGCCGGAACATCCTGTGCCAACGGTTTGCGCTCAACAACACCAAAAGGTACCGTATACTTGTAGCTCTTGGGGACGTATCCACAAGGTAGCATAAATCTGAGCTGCGGAACCCCTTTCTCCTTGCTGCCCAGTTTCGTCCAAACCACGTTGAATCTAAAGTTCATGTACGCACAGTTCTCATCCAGACTGACCTCAGCGAGAATAATAGTGTCATCCATCTTAATCTCGTAGCTGATTTCTTTCGTATTTCCAGAAGTTTTCTTCTTAATTGGACGAACGTTCTGTGCTTGGTTGAGATCTACACAGCTCATCATGGAGCCAACTCGCCAGGATGTCATTTCATCATTGCCTGCATCTTCAGTAGCCAATACCAAGCCACAGGCAGGCTTGTCAGGTGTGATAAGAACCTCTCCAGTTTCCTTGGAGATAAGAGAAGTACACTTCATTGTCAGCGGATCGAACACCGCGCATAGTTTGTTGTTTTCCATCCGGATAGGTTCATCCGTAATTCGATCCACACGGGGATCCTTATGCACAAAATAAGGTATTGAATCCGCGCTGCGCGT